>Ga0116173_1001621_pt1 | contig 18255 bp, 16 predicted proteins | sample AD_UKC085_MetaG_FD_89800 | JGI IMG/M metagenome (GOLD analysis project Ga0116173, IMG submission 89800) | Active sludge microbial communities of municipal wastewater-treating anaerobic digesters from USA - AD_UKC085_MetaG | ecosystem: Engineered > Bioreactor > Anaerobic > Digestate | place: USA...
ACTTTCGCACCGCAGTTCTTGCATCACTTCGTGATGAAAGACTACCACGGTCGGAATATATAAAATTATTTACGCACTTTCGCACTACAATTTTTGCATTACGCCGTGATGAAAGATTTCCACGGAGAACGGCCATCCTTTATAAATTGCAACAGATCATATTGGGCCATGTTTTAGTGATTAGATAATTCACGAAATATCCCAGTAAAAACTTAGTTATTGGGATTGATCCTTTTGTAACATCAATTGCTCTACTGCTGATATACCTTGAATACAATCGGGATTATCTGGGCTAAACTCTAAGCAGTTCTCAAAGTAACTTTTTGCTTTTTCATACTCACCTTGTCCTGCGTATATAATACCTAGTTTATATGCAGAGGGGTAAAGTCTTGGATTCATATCTAATGATTTTTGAAGATGAAAAATGGCTTGGGGGTAATCTTTTTTGACCATATAAATATGCCCTATATTGTGAACAGCATCTGCATAGTCTGGCTTTAAAGCTACCGATCTTTTGAAGTTTTCTAAAGCCCCATCTAAATCACCTTCGTTTGCTAAAACATCCCCCATGTTATTGTAAACCCTATAACTGTAAGGAGCCGTTTTTTTAGTAGCTATCCATAAATTTTTACTATTTCTTAAATCTACATTTCTAGCCACAGTTCTTATTGAATACAAAACAAGTATTATTAAAAAAGAGTATGTACCAAAATTTTTCTTTAATTCACTTTTTTCATTTTTACTGTTTTTGTTTATTTTTCCTTCCACCCACATCAAGAACAAAGCTATCAAAACAGACGAAAATATAGATGGTATGTACAAGTATCTTTCAGCAGCTAGCCAGGCGATTATTACTGGGCTAAACGAAGGTAGTATTGAAAAAAGAATCATGAGCAAAAGTCCTGATACTCTTATATCTTTTTTGAGAAAATAAAGTATCCCAGATATTACCACTAGAGTTACAACAATCATTAAAGAGTATTCCACGGAGCTTATGTAAGCACCTTCGTGGTAGATACTTAAAATTATTGGGTAAAAAAGAGTTCTGAATTCCATATACACTATGTAGGGTATTCGGTTTATTAGTGGTGTAGTTGCGTCTGTGTTTACATAGTACAAAGTGTTCAGATCCTCTATTCTTCCTTTATAGAAACCAGGCAAGAGAAGTGCTGCAAATACTAAAGATATTATCAGTACTGGTAAATAAAATGTAATATTTTTGAAATTTATTTTTTTCTCAATTAAAAATTGGTCCATTAACACCAATAGAAAGGGTGTTATAAACATCCATCCTTGGATTTGGAAAAATATCATGCTCAAAAGATAAATGAAGCTGGATATTATTAGATATTTTTTATTCCCTGATTTTCTGTATAGAGCAAAAAATATGAGGATAGGAAGTATCAAGTTGGCTCTTAAGGCATAAACTTGTCCAGCATGCCAACTTATGGATTCTGTATTTGCTGGATGTGCCAGAAAAAGAAATGTTCCTATAATGGAGATCCGTCTATCAAACAGTATTCTAAGAAGTAAAAATGCCAGTACCCCATTTACCATATGCATTATTATTGATTGGACATGGAAAGCGGAGGAGCTCTCTCCGAAGATACGGTACATAATAGACATTATCATCATATGACCGTCTCTGGCTTTCATGGCTACACTGAAATCTTGAACGATTGGCAATTTTAAGGTAATTGATAGATCATCTAGATTGACAAATTTTCCCGTTATTATGTTTGCATATATAAGTAAAGTGAAAGCAAATATCAAACCAACAATAAATTTGTTTTCTTTTATGTATTTAATTAAGTCTTGAAAATTTCTTACTTCGGAGCTTTCGTTGTTGGTTTCGAGCGCTTGTGTTTTGGTCTTCTTCTTTTTCATCTTGATAATTTTACTATACAATTAAAAATTATTCACTTAATATAACTGTGTTAGTAAGAAATTTTTCTCCTGTTGTTTTTATGAAGTTAAAAAGCTTTATATTAGAAATAATAGAAACTATTTTAGTGTCTGGGGTTGTAATACTCCTAGTTTATTACTTTATAGCTTCTATAGAGGTGGTTTCTGGTTCCAGTATGGAACCTTATTTTCATTCTGGAGAGAGGATACTTGTTGATAGGGTGGCTGGAAGATCACGATTAAAAAGAGGAGAGATTGTTGTTTTTTACCCACCGGATAATGATACTTTGCATTATGTGAAGAGGATAGTAGGTATTCCTGGAGATATATTTAAGATAATTGATTGTAAAATTGTTATATCTAGGGGAGGGGAGCAGTTTATCTTAAGCGAGGATTACCTGTCTCCGGAGATTTGTACTAAAGCTGGGGGATTCTTGAGAGAAGGTAGGTCTATCAGAGTTCCTGAGGATAAATATGTCTTGCTCGGTGATAACAGGGATCACTCACTTGACTCTAGGAATCTAGGCCTTATAGATGTTGATAGGATAGTTGGAAGAGTTGTATTTAGACTTTGGCCTATAAATAAAATCAATTTTATTAACTAAGTATTGACACCTATGTTTTATTGTGTTATTTTTCGCACTGTTCCAAGCTCGAGCAATAAAAATAAATAGTATATAAATGACCCAGTGTATTAGGGTGATTTTTTACTTTTGTTTATTTAGTGCTTTTAAGATTTCGGTGTTTTGTAGTAAAATTTTACTTTAAGTAAGTCTTTTAAAATTAATGCGAGAAACTTTTTTAAAAAGAAAAATAGCCCTACCTTTGCCTAATCTTGTTGGTGTCCAGCTTGAGTCTTTTGATTGGCTTAAAAGAGAAGGTTTAAAAGAAGTTTTAGATGAACTTGGAACTATTGAGGATAATTCTGGAAGAGGCTGGGTGTTAACTTTATCAGATCCCCGTGTTGAAAAAGAAAATATAACTATAGAAGAGGCAAAAAGAACAGGAAGGACTTATGACGCAGCTTGGTATTTACAGGCTACTATAGAAGACCCTATAACCAAAAAAACTAAAACTAATGAGATATATATGGGTGATATTCCATTAATGACAGATCAAGGTACCTTTGTTATTAATGGTGTTGAGAGAATTATAATTAATCAACTTATAAGATCCGAGGGAGTTTTATTTGGTGGAGAACACTCTCCAATTACTGGCCAGTTTTTAGCCGGTGCTATTGTTATACCAAGAAGTGGTGTTTGGCTAGAGTTTGAAACTTCCAGAACTGGAGTTATAACCTTAAGAATAGATAGAAAAAGAAAAATAACAGCAACAACTTTATTGAGAATATTTGGTCTTGAGACAGATGATGACATAAGAGAAGCATTTGTTGGTGTGGAGACAAACCCAGAAATTAATTACACAGAAGCTACTTTAGCAAAAGATCCTGCATCAAATTTTGATGAAGCTTGTTTAGAAATATACAAAAAGATGAGACCTGGGGAGCCATTAGTACTTGAAAATGCTAAAGCCCTAACCCATTCAATGTTTTTTAATAAGAGAAGATACAGCATGGGACCCATAGGTAGATTTAAATTAAATCAGACTTTAGGTTTGAATTTTCCTAATGATCCTAAACACAGGCTTTTACAGTTAGAGGATGTAGTTAAAATACTTTCAAAAGTAATAGAATTAAATAACGGTATTGGTGATCCTAGTGATGTTGATTTCCTTGGAAACAGAAGAGTTAAAAGTATGGGAGAGTTGTTGCAGTGGCAAATGAGAGTTGGATTTTTGAGAATGGAAAAGAACATTAAGGAAAGAATGAGTTTAGCTCAAAGAGATAAATTACCCGAACCATCAACATTAATAGCGCCAAGAGCAATATCAGCCGCTGTGTACTCGTTTTTTGCTACAGGGCAGCTTTCTCAGCTCCATGATCAGCAAAATCCTCTAACAGCTCTTGATCATTTGAGAAGATTATCAGTTCTTGGGCCAGGAGGACTTTCAAAGGAAAGAGCAAGTTTTTCAGTTAGAGATGTCCACAACTCTTATTTTGGTAGGATATGTCCTGCAAGAACCCCAGAAGGTCCAAATGTAGGGCTTATTAACTACATGTCTATATATGCACGTGTTAATGAATATGGATTTTTGGAAACACCTTATGTGAAACTTGAAAAAGATTCAAAGGGAAGAGTTAAACTTACAGATAATGTTGTTTACCTTGCTGCTTACGATGAAGAGAATATAAATATTACCGACCAATCCGTTGAAATAGATGACGATGGTTATATTTTGGATACACATGTTCCTATAAGAAGAGGTTCGGAATTTTTCCTTGGGGATGTATCTGTGGCTGAGTATATAGAGGTTGTTCCTGCACAAGTACTGGGAGTAATTGCTGGTTTAGTGCCCTTTGTTCAAAACGATGAAGTTACTCGTATAACAATGGCAACCCAACAAATGTCACAGGCCGTTCCTTTGGTCATGCCTCAGAGACCTATTATAGGGACAGGTATAGAAGCAGAGGTTGCTAGAAATACAGATGCCCTAATTTTAGCTGAGGAAGATGGGGTAGTTGAATATGCAGATGCTGAAAAAGTAGTTGTTAAATATTCTGGTAAAAGTAAAAAGTCGGAGTACTTAACAAAGAAGTTTATACAGACAAATAGTGGAACAAGTTATAACCAAACAGTAAAAGTTGTTACAGGTCAGAAGATTAAGAAAGACGATATTTTAGTAGAAGGGCCTGCTGTAGATAATGGTGAGATAGCTATTGGAACAAATATGAAAGTAGCTTACATGATATACGAAGGTTTGGAATATGAAGACGGAATTATAATATCAGATCGTATAGTAAAAGAAGATGTCTTAACATCTATACATATCCAAGATTATGTTGTGTCAGTTCAAGATACAAAGCTTGGTCCAGAAGAAATAACAAGGGATATACCAAATGTTTCAGAAGATACTTTAAGAAATCTTGATGAGAAGGGTATTGTAACAGTAGGATCAAAAGTAAAATCAGGTGATGTGTTAGTAGGAAAAGTAGCTCCTAAAGGTGAGGTTGATTTAACATCTGAGGAAAGATTATTAAGAGCTATATTTGGAGAAAAAGCTAAAGATGTTAGAGATACTTCTCTAAGAATGCCACACGGTGAGCACGGAGTTGTTATAGGAATTAAATCTGTAACTAAAGAAGATAACGAATCTCTTCCTGCAGGGACAATTGAAAAAATAACTGTTTATGTTGCACAGCAGAAAAAGATAGAAATTGGAGATAAGTTAGCTGGAAGACACGGTAACAAAGGAGTTATTTCGGCAGTGGTTCCTGCAATTGATATGCCTTTGCTTCCAGATGGTTCTTCTGTTGACATTATCTTTTCTTCTGAGGCGGTTTTGAAAAGAATGAATGTTGGTCAGATATTAGAAACATCTTTAGGTGCTGTTGGTAAAAAGCTTGGGAAGTTTTATGAAATACCACCACTTCAAAGAATACCGGAAGAAAAATTATTGGAAGAATTCAAAAAAGCAGGTTACCCAGCTAATGGAAAAATGAAGTTAATAGATGGTAGAACTGGGGAGTATTACCACAATGAAATTGTCGTGGGTGATGCATATATTCTTAAGCTTGTTCACATGTCAGAAGAAAAGATACACGCTAGATCAACAGGTCCTTACTCATTAATAAACCAACAACCTTTAGGTGGTAAGGCACAGTTTGGTGGTCAGAAGTTTGGAGAAATGGAAGTGTGGGCATTAGAAGCTTACGGGGCTGCACACATGTTAAAAGAGATGTTAACAATTAAATCAGATGATATGGTTGGTAGAGTTCAGGCATACAGTGCTTTAATACAAGGAAACAAAATTCCTGGATCAACAACACCAGAAACATTTAAATTGCTAGTCAGACAATTAAACGGTCTTGGTCTTGGGTTAGAAGCTTATTCTGCAGAAGACGGTGTTGAGGGATCTGATGAGGAAGTTGATAAACAAAATGATCAAAAAGACGTTGAAGAAAAAGAGGATTTGGCTGATATAAGTAAAGAGGTAGAAGATGAGGAGGTTGTAGATGACGAGGGGTTAAAAGAAGCTGGTTTAGAAGAAGTAGATGATTCTGATGAAAGTGAAGAGGAAATTTAAAAAGGTTTAAAAATATGAGAGATATTAATAAATTAAAAGATTTTGATGCATTAAGAATATATTTAGCCTCTTCAGAGGACATATTAGATTGGTCTTATGGTGAGGTTACTAAGCCAGAGACTATTAACTATAGAACCTTCAAATCCGAAAGGGATGGTTTGTTTGATGAAAGAATTTTTGGACCTGCAAAGAATTATGAATGTTATTGTGGAAAATATAAGGGTATAAGATATAAAGGTGTCATTTGTGACAAATGCGGTGTTGAGGTAACACATAACAGAGTTAGAAGAGAAAGAATGGGTCATATTAAATTAGCATCCCCAGTAGCACATGTTTGGTTTTTCAAAGGCATCCCTTCTAACATGGCTTTGTTGTTGGATTTAACTCCCAGAAATGTTGAATCGGTAGTATATTTTGCTTCATTTATTGTTACGGAAATAGATGAGAAGAATAAGGCAAAAGCAGTCTCTCAAATTGGTAAAGATTTGGATGTAACAAAAGCTACTTTACAAAAAGATTTTGACGATCAAGTTAAAGTTTTGAATAAAGATATAGAAAATCTCTCAAAGTTAAATGACGAGATGAAGGCAAAGGAAGAAGAATTAAAAATAAGACAACAAATACAAAAAATAACAACAGCACATGAGAAAAAGATTGAGGAACAAGAGAAGAAATTTAAAATAATTCAAAAGAAAATTGAGAGTGTTAAGATTAATTCTGTAATCTCAGAAAGTGAATATATAACCCTTATCTCTTATTTAGATAAATTTTGTAAATTAGATATTGGTGCTGATGCTCTGAAAATAATTTTGGAAAGATTAGATTTAAATTCATTATCAGAACAATTAAGAGAGCAGTTAGAAAAAGCAAAAGGCCAAAAAGCACAAAAGATAGCAAAAAGATTAACAGTTGTTGAGAGATTCAGAAGATCTGGTGTGACTCCTGATAGAATGATAATGGATGTAATTCCTGTTATCCCACCTGATTTAAGACCTATGGTTCAACTTGATGGTGGTAGATTTGCAACATCAGACTTAAATGATCTTTACAGAAGACTTATAAATAGAAATAACAGACTTAAGAGGCTTTTGGATTTAGGTGCTCCTGAAATAATAGTAAGAAATGAAAAAAGAATGCTTCAAGAATCTGTAGATGCTCTCTTGGATTCTTCTAAGAAGAAGAAAAAAGCTAGAGCAAACGTTAGAGGCAAGGAGCTTAGATCATTGGCTGATATGATAAAAGGTAAGCAGGGTATTTTCAGGTTAAATTTGCTTGGTAAAAGAGTGGATTATTCAGGTAGAGGAGTTATTATAAATGGTCCCGACCTTAAATTAAACGAATGCGGTATTCCTAAAGAAATGGCTTTAGAACTGTTTAAACCGATGGTCCTTAGAGAAATATTAGCGAGGGGATATGCACCAAATGTTAAGAGTGCAAAATTCTATCTTGATACAAGGGTTCCAGAGGTTTGGGATATTCTTGAAGAAGTTGTTGAGGGCCATCCTGTATTGTTAAACAGAGCTCCTACACTTTGGAGACTTGGTATTCAGGCTTTTTATCCTAAACTTGTTGAGGGTAACGCAATAAAACTTCATCTTTGCGTTTGTAAAGGTTATAATGCTGACTTTGATGGCGACCAGATGGCTGTACACGTTCCTTTAACAGATGAAGCTATTGATGAAGCAAAGAATGTTTTAATTTCAAATAAAAATCTTTTGAATCCATCAAGTGGTTCTCCTATATCAATTCCATCAAACATTATGTTGTTTGGTGTTTATTACATAACCTCAATTGATGAAAGTCTTCCTATAAAGGAAAAGGTTTATTTTGGTGAGACAGAGTTAATGTATGCAGTAGACGTTGAAAAAGAAGTTGATTTAAGACAATTAGTAAAAGTAAAAATAGGTAGTGATGTTTTAGAAACTACTGCAGGTAGAGTTATATTCAATAAAGTGTTGCCCGATAACTATAGTTATATAAATGAACCAATGGATAAAAAGAGAGTTACAAGTTTATTAACAAAAGTATTAAGAGAAGAAGAAAATGAAGTAGCTGTGAAAATGATAGATGATATAAAAGATATAGGTTTAAAATATGGGACTATTTGTGGTCAGTCAGTGTCCTTGGCGGATATTGATATACCTGCTCAGAGAGAGCAGTTGATAGAAAGTGGTAAAAAGCTTGTTATGGATGTTGAGGGTTACTATACAAGAGGTCTTATTACTAAAGCAGAGGTAGCAAGGCAAAAAGAAGATATTTGGAACAAGATAATCGGGGAATTGGACAATGTTGTTTGGGATAACTTGAAAGACGATAATCCAGTTAAGATATTGGTTAAATCTGGATCTACAAAAGCTTCAAGAGACCAAGTTAAACAGCTTGCTGGTATGAAAGGTCTTGTATCAGATCCTACAGGAAAAGTTGTTGAGGTTCCTATTTTTGGAAACTTTAAACTCGGCCTATCTGCTACAGAGTATTTTGTTGGGTCAAGAGGTGCTAGAAAAGGGTTAGCTGACAAGGGTTTAAAGACTGCTGATGCTGGTTATCTAACAAGAAGATTAGTTGATGTTAGTCAAGATGTAATAGTAAGAGAGGACGATTGTGGTACAGATGAGGGTAGAGAAATGATAGTAGGTAAGGGTACTCTTCTTCAAACATTTGCAGATAGAGTTATAGGTAGGTTTTTAGCTAAAGATGTAAAAGTTGGTAGTAAAGTAATTGTAAAAGCAGGAACTTTATTAAATGAAGAAGATGTTGAAAATATAGAAAAATCTGGTGCTGAAAAGATAATAATAAGGTCCCCTATGCATTGTGAGACAAGAAGAGGTATTTGCGCAAAATGTTATGGAGCAGATTTAATGACAGGTAAATTAGTAATGGTAGGGACTGCAGTTGGTGTTGCAGCAGCTCAATCAATTGGTGAACCTGGAACACAGCTTACAATGAAGACCTTCCACTCTGGAGGTATTGCAGGAAAAGATATAACCCAAGGTCTTCCAAGAGTTGAAGAATTGGTTGAAGCAAGAGCACCTAAATTTTTATCCATAATGAGTGAGGTCTCAGGTACTGCAAGAATTGAAAAGAATGGTGATGAAAGAAAGATAGTTATTATACCTTCTGATGCTGGTGAGGAAGTTACAGAATATAATGTTGATCCTATTGAAGAGATTCTTGTAAAAGATGGTGATTTGGTAGCTAGAGGACAGAAACTTACAAGTGGTAACTTAAACTTAAGTGATTTATACAGAGCAGTGGGTGTAGATGAGACAAAGAGATACATAATAGAGGAAGTTCAAGGAGTATATGCTTCTCAAGGTGTTCCTATAAACGATAAACATTTAGAAGTTATAGTTAAGCAAATGTTTAATCACGTCAAGATAGAAGATATAGGAGATACAGAGTTTATGGTTGATGAAATTGTTACAAGAGCAAGATTTGATGAGGAAACAGAAAGAGTTATAGCTAGTGGTGGTACCCCAGCAACTGGTAAATTGATAATGCTTGGGATAACAAAGGCAGCTTTGTACACTGACAGTTGGATGGCCGCAGCTTCATTTATACATACAAGTAATGTATTGACCGAGGCGGCTTGCTCTGGTAAGGTTGATTACTTGTTGGGGTTGAAAGAGAACGTGATAATAGGAAGATTAATCCCAACCGGAGAGAGGGCTAGAATAGAATAATATGCCAACAATTAACCAACTTCTCAGAAAAGGAAGAAAAAGAAACGTAAAAAAAGCAAGCACTCCGGCTCTTAAGGAAGTTTTTAATACTAAAAAAAGAGTTGTGAAGAAAAGAAACAGTCCTTTAAAAAGGGGAGTTGTTCTTTTGGTTAGAACTCAAACACCAAAAAAACCTAACTCCGCTTTAAGAAAAGTTGCAAGAGTCAGGTTATCAAATAAAAGGGAAGTCACAGCTTATATACCAGGAGAAGGACACAATCTTCAAGAGCACTCTGTGGTAGTTGTCAAAGGTGGTAAGGTACAGGATTTACCAGGTGTAAAATATGAGATAGTTAGGGGAACTGCAGATTTGGCAGGTGTTGATAAAAGAAAGACCTCAAGATCTATATACGGTACAAGGAAAGTTAAGGAGAAAAAAGAATGAGAGGTAAAAGAGCAAAGAAAAAAATATTAATAGCCGATCAAGTTTATAAATCAAAAGTAGTTTCAAGAATGATAAATGCTGCTATGGAAAGAGGCAAGAAGAGTCTTGCTATGACAATAGTTTATGACTCAATGTTGAAGTTGAACGAAGACGAAAAAGAGAGATTAAGAATTTTTGAGCAGGCAGTTAAAAATGTAATGCCTCAACAAGAAGTTAGATCAAAAAGAGTTGGTGGGGCTACCTATCAGGTTCCAATGCCTTTGAAGCACGATCGAGCAGAAGCATTAGCTGTAAGATGGATAGTTGATGCTGCAAAGTCTAAAAAAGGTAAATCAATGATAGATAAATTATATGAAGTTTTGAATGATTCTTATCAAAATACAGGAGATGCTGTAAAAAAGAGAGATGACGTTCATAGAATGGCCGAAGCTAATAGAGCTTTTGCACATTTTGCGAGGTATTAAAATGGCTGAAACAATGGATAAAGTATATCCCTTAGACAAAATTAGAAATATAGGTATTATCGCCCATATAGATGCGGGTAAAACTACAACCACAGAGAGAATTCTCTACTACACTGGAAAGTCTCACAGGATAGGTGATATTGATGATGGTAATACTCAAATGGATTGGATGGCTCAGGAAAGAGAAAGAGGTATTACAATCCAATCGGCTGCCACTACATGTTTTTGGAAAGATCACAGAGTTAATATCATAGACACACCAGGACACGTTGACTTTACGGCTGAGGTTGAGAGATCTTTAAGAGTGTTAGATGGCGGTGTTATTGTATTAGATGGTTCTCAAGGTGTTGAGCCTCAATCGGAAACAGTTTTTAGACAAGCACAAAAATATGATGTCCCATTACTATTTTTTGTAAATAAAATGGATAAAGTAGGTGGTGACTTTTTAATGTCTTTAGAATCCATATCCGAAAAACTTACGAAGAAAGGGTTGGCTGTTCAATTACCAATAGGTTTAGAAAGTGGTTTTATAGGATCAGTAGATTTGATAACCATGAAAGCTTATAAGTTTGAAGGAGCTGATGGGGGAGATGTCGTTGAATTTGATATTCCAGAAGATCTCTTAGAAGATGCTAAGAAATACAGATCTATTATGGTTGAGAAAGTTGCTGAATCAGATGATGCTTTAATAGAGAAATATTTAGGAGGGGAAGAACTTACAATAGATGAAATAAAAGAGGGATTAAGAAAAATGACTATTTCCACTCAAATATACCCTGTTTTTTGTGGATCTGCTCTTTCTAACAAAGGTATTCAAAAAGTGTTAGACGGTGTTATAGATTACCTACCTTCTCCAAAAGATGTACCACCAGTTAAAGCTGTTAAAGTAGATACAGGTGAAGAAATTAATGTAGAGTCTGACGAAAATGGTTCATTTACAGCACTTGCTTTTAAGATCCAAACAGATCCATATGTTGGTAGACTTACCTATTTTAGAGTTTATGCTGGTAAAGCTGCTGCTGGATCATATATATACAATGCTACATCAGATAAAAAGGAAAGAATTGGAAGAATACTTCTTATGCACGCTAACCACAGGGAAGAGATAAAAGAAATTACAGCCGGTGAAATTGCTGCAGGTGTTGGTTTAGAATCATCAACAGGTGATACCCTATGTTTAGAGGGGGACAAGGTCTTACTAGATAAGATAAGTTTTGCAGAACCGGTCATAGGTATTGTTATTGAGCCTAAGACCAAAGCTGACAGAGATAAAATGTCTCAAATCATAAAGAAATTCCTAGAAGAAGATCCTACTTTACAAATAAAAACAAATATAGAGACAGGTCAGACATTACTTTATGGTATGGGAGAGCTTCACCTAGATATTATTGTAGATAGGATGAAAAGAGAGTTTAATCTTGATATAAACACAGGAAAACCTCAAGTTGCCTACAGAGAAACTATCAGAAAAACAGTGGAGCAAGAAGGAAAATATATCAGACAGTCTGGTGGTAGAGGTCAGTACGGCCATGTTTATTTGAAAGTAGAGCCTCTTGAAAGAGGTGAGGGTTTTAAATTTATAGACAAAATCGTTGGAGGTGCTATTCCAAGAGAATATATTCCTGCGGTTGAAAAAGGTATAAAAGAAGCCGCAGAAAGTGGTGTTATCGCAGGTTACCCCCTAGTGGATTTTCAAGTTACATTGTTTGATGGTTCTTTCCATGAAGTTGACTCTTCTGAAATGGCTTTTAAGATGGCAGCTATTGAGGCTATGAGAGATGCTCAAAGATCTGCTGATACATTTTTATTAGAACCTATAATGAAGGTTGAAGTAATTACGCCCGAGGAATTTATGGGAGATGTAATAGGGAACATATCTTCTAAGAGAGGTAAGATAGAGAGCACCGAACAAAAAGGAAACGCAAGAATAATAATATCAAAAGTTCCTTTGGCTGAAATGTTTGGATATGCGACAGAACTTAGAGGCATGACACAGGGAAGAGCATCATTTGTTATGGAACCAAGCCATTACGAGGAAGTACCTTCTAACATAGCTGATACGTTGTCCAAGGAAAATATAAGACGATAGAAATTGTTATTTAGCTAAAAGTCTTGATTTTTTTGATTTAATTTGATTAACTATCACTTGCTTTAGTAAATGTTTTTAAGCTATGGCAACGCTGTTCCGCACGGAAGCGAGTGTTCTTGGTTTTATAAAGAACTTTCGCAAACGTTCAGAACAATGTTGTCTGGCAAAATGTAAGTAATTTATTTACCGAAAGGAAAAACAAAATGTCAGATTTCGTAAGAAATAAGGAACATGTAAATATCGGAACCATTGGTCACGTTGACCATGGTAAGACAACCTTAACATCGGCCATTACAAAAGTTTTGGCAGATAACGGGATGGCTTCTTACAGGGATTTTACTACAATAGATAACGCCCCTGAAGAAAAAGAAAGAGGTATAACAATTAATATTACTCATGTTGAGTATGAGACAGAAAAAAGGCACTATGCTCATATAGATGCACCTGGTCACAAAGACTACATCAAAAACATGATAACGGGAGCTGCACAAATGGATGGTGCTATACTCGTCGTTTCAGCTCCAGATGGCCCAATGCCTCAAACAAAGGAACACATTTTGCTTGCAAGACAAGTTAACGTTCCTGCAATGGTAGTTTTCATGAACAAATGTGATATGGTTCAAGACAACGAGATATTAGATCTTGTTGAAATGGAAATTAGAGAATTGCTAAATAAATATGGATTCCCTGGAGATACAACTCCTATAGTAAGAGGGTCTGCACTAAAAGCTTTAGAAGGTGATGCTGATGCAGCTGCTAAGATTTTGGAATTGATGAAAGCTGTTGATGAATTCATTCCTACACCTCAAAGAGATTTAGATAAACCTTTCTTGATGCCTGTTGAAGACGTTTTCACAATATCAGGAAGAGGAACTGTTGTTACAGGAAGAATTGAAAGAGGGGTTGTTAATCTTAACGATGAGATAGAAATAGTTGGTATAAGAGAAACCAAAAAGACAACAGTAACAGGTATAGAAATGTTCAAGAAATCCTTGAAAGAAGGTCAGGCCGGAGATAACGTTGGAATTCTTTTAAGAGGTATAGAAAGAACAGACGTTGAAAGAGGGCAAGTTCTTGCTAAAGCAGGAAGTGTAAAACCTCATACAGAATTTGAATCTGAGGTATATGTACTTTCAAAAGAAGAGGGTGGTAGACATAAACCTTTCTTTACAGGTTATAGACCACAGTTCTATATCAGAACAACAGATGTTACTGGAGAAGCTTTCTTACCAGAAGGTGTAGAAATGGTTCTTCCTGGAGATAATGTAAAGATGAGAGTTAAGCTTATTACACCTGTTACTTTGGAAGAAGGTATGAGGTTTGCTATAAGAGAAGGCGGTAATACAGTTGGTCACGGAGTTATTTCAAAGGTAATAGCTTAAGGTTGATGTAATTTGGGATGTCCCCCGCAAAACGCGGGGGACATTTATCTTAATGGCTAAAGGTAAAACACAAAAAGAAACAAAGATAAGAATAAAACTAAAGTCTTATGATAGTAGGATAATAGATCTTAGTTGTTCAAAAATAGTTGATACTGCAATAAGAACAGGTGCTCAGGTTGCAGGACCTGTCCCATTACCTACAAAAACAGAAAGATTCACTGTTATAAGAGGTCCTCACATAGATAAAAGGTCTAGGGAACAGTTTGAATTAAAAACGCATAAAAGAGTTATAGATGTTATGAATCCTACACCATCTACTATTGAAACATTGTCAAAATTGAGCTTACCAGCAGGGGTTGGAATTTCAATAAAAATGTAGTATTCTATCTTGTTTTTGGATTATTAGGCAAAAAGTTAAAATAATGATAAAAATAAGGACATAAATAACAGTTACAAAAGGGTTTATATAAAGGCGCCCTTGGGCGCTAATTTTTTTAAATAAAAATGGAAAAACTAACAGGAAAAAAGATGAATATGACACAGATCTTCTCTGATGATGGGGCTGTTACCCCTGTTACCGTTATACATTGTGAGAATTTGACAGAAGATATGGAGAATAGAGATGTTGTTGTTGTAGGAACTTCAAAGGGTAAAGGTTTCACGGGTGTTATGAAAAAATGGGGTTTTCACGGTGGGCCTGCCACTAGAGGTCAGGGGATAACTGCAAGAGCACCTGGATCTATAGGATCTCAAACACCAGGAAGAGTTTTAAAAGGTAAAAAGATGGCCGGTAGGGCAGGAAATAGTAGGGTAACTATAAAAGGTTTGAAAGTAATGAAAGTTTTACCAAATGAAAATCAGATTATGGTGTCAGGTCCTGTTCCTGGGGCAAGAAATTCTAAAATTGAGATAGTTTTTATTGAAGGTAAATAAAATGCAAGTAGATGTATTAAATCTAAAAGGTGAAAAAATAGAACAAATAGAGCTAAAAGATAGTATCTTTGATTTTGAACCTAATATGAACGTTTTGACCCAATATATTAGGGTTTACCAAATGAATCAACGACAGGGCACAGCTTCTACAAAGGACAGATCTGAAGTTTCTGGTGGTGGAGCCAAGCCTTGGAGACAGAAAGGTACTGGAAGAGCAAGACACGGATCTACAAGAAGTCCTATTTGGGTACATGGTGGTATTGCCCATGGGCCAAAACCTAAGAGTTGGAAATTATCTATTAGCAAAAGTTTAAGAGAAAATGCTTTGAAATCGGCTTTGTCCTTAAGAATGAGGGAAGGAAAAATTGTTGTAATAGATGGTTCTGATATAAAGGAGCCTAAAACGAAGATTTTTGCAGATGCTTTAGAAAAATTAAAGATTAATGGAAGAGTTATGTTTGTCTGGAATGGTGATCAAGAAAATATCGTTAGAAGTTCCAGAAATATACCAGAAGTATTTTTAGTAAATTCAGATAGTTTGAATGCCTACGATGTTGTAAAGACCCCGACAGTTTTATTTTTAAAGGATGCAGTATTAAAGGTTCAAGAAAGGTTTTCTAAATGAGATTAAGCAAGTCTATTATAGAACCAATAGTAACAGAGAAATCATATGACCATTCTGCTTATGGGAGATATGTTTTTAAAGTTGCTATGAGTGCTACAAAAGGTGCTATAAAAGATGAAATGAAAGATGTATATGGTGTAGATGTCACAGAAGTAAAAACTGTTATAATGCCTGGAAAATCTTCTAGAATAGGTAAAACAAGAGAATTCTCTACACCTAGAAGATGGAAAAAGGCTGTAGTCAGATTAAAAGAAGGCCAAAGTATTGATTTATTTCCTAAGGATAAATAACGGAGATAATAAATGATTAAAACATATAAACCTACAAGTGAAGGGCTTAGAACAAGAAAAACCTTAGTAAAGGGAGTTGATGATGTTAGACCTTTAAAATCTTTAACTAAAGGAAAAAATGCTACAGCAGGTAGAGTCAGAGGTAAGATAACGTCAAGACATAAGCAAAGGGGTGCGAAAAAACTTTATAGAATAATAGATTTCAAAAGAGATAAGTATGATATTCCAGCAAAAGTAGTTAGTATACAAAATGATCCAAACAGAGGTCCTAATATAGCACTTTTATCTTATGCAGATGGTGAAAAGAGGTATATAATAGCTCCCGAAGGTTTAGAGATAGGCACTACCGTAATGTCCGGAGGAAGTGCTGATATTGCAGTTGGGAACAGCGTCCCTATGTCTAAAATACCTCTTGGGATGTCAATTCATAATATAGAGATCAATCCTAAAGCTGGGGCCAGACTTTGCAGAGGAGCTGGAAATCAGGCTCAAATTATTGCAAAAGAGGGAGAATATGTTAACGTAAAGCTTCCTAGTGGCGAGGTTAAGAGAATTAGAAGCGTTTGCTATGCCACCATAGGTGTAATAGGAAATGCTGATAAGAGAAATATTGATTTAGGAAAAGCTGGAAGAAAGAGATACTTGGGAAGAAGACCTCATGTTAGAGGTGTTGCTATGGGAGATCCCCATAGAGATCACCCACATGCTGGTAAATACGGCACATCTGGTATTGGTATGGTAGCTCCTGTATCTCCGTGGGGATGGAAAACTAAAGGTGTTAAAACCAGAAAGAGAGCTAAAACTGATTACACTATAGTTAGTAGGAGAAAGGGTAAAAAGAAGTAATTTCTTATAAAGGATTAATATGTCTAGATCACTAAAAAAAGGAATATACGTAGACGAAAAATTAATGAAAAAAGTGGAAAAAGCCTTGGCAAGCGGTGATAGGAATCCTATAAAAACATGGTCAAGAAGATCTACAATAATACCTGAAATGGTTGGGTTAACATTTGAAGTTTACAACGGAAAGAAGCATATTCCGTTTTTTGTTACGGAATCTATGGTAGGCCATAAACTAGGTGAGTTCTCCCCCACAAGAACGTTTAGGGCGCACTCATCTAAGAAAGGAACCGAATGATAGACGTTAAAGTTACAGCAAAACACATGGGGGCAAGAATATCACCAAAAAAGGTGGCCATAGTTTTGGATTTGGTAAGAGGAAAAGATTTAGAAAGTGCTAAGAGAATATTAGCTTTTGATAGAAGCAAAGCAGGGAAGATAGTTTTAAAAGTAGTAAAATCTGCAGAAGCAAATGCAGTAAACAATAATAAGATGGATAAGGATAAATTATTTATAAAAAGAATATGGGTTAGCGAAGGCCCTATGCAGAAAAGGATGAGTCCTGGGGCTAAAGGAAGAGTTGATCCTATTTTGAAAAGATATAGTCATATTTATGTAAGTTTAGATGAAAGGGTTGAAAAATAATGGGGCAGAAGATAAATCCTGTAGGATATAGAGTTGGAATATCAAAAAACTGGGGTTCCAGATGGTTTGCCTCTAAAAAAGATTACGCCAATCTTTTAATTGAGGATAAAAAGATAAGAGATTTATTGTCCGAGAGGTTGAGCAGTGCTGGTTTGAAAAATGTTGAAATAGAAAGAACAGAAAATGAGGTAAGTGTTTTGATAAAAGTTTCAAAGCCGGGGGTTGTTATTGGAAGAGGTGGTACAGGAGTGGAGGAAATTGAAAAAGAAATAAAAAAGATAACTAAGGGTAAAGTGAAAATAACAGCAGAAGGGGTAAAATCTTCTGAAACCGAAGCCCAGCTTGTAGCTGATTACATATGCAGACAATTAAAAAGAAGAGTTCCTTATAGAAGAGTTATTAATTTTGCCTTGAGTTCTGCTATAGATAAGGGTGCAAAAGGTATAAAGATTAGATTAGCTGGAGTTTTGAGTGGAAGTAATACAATATCAAGGTCAGAAACATACAAAGAGGGTTCTGTACCAGCACAAACTTTAAGAGCAGACATAGATTTTGCTCAAGTCCATTGTCAAATGATTTTTGGGACAATTGGAATAAAAGTATGGATTTATAAGGGGGAAGTAACACTTAAATAGTGAGGAAATATTATGTTGTTTATGCCTAGAAAAGTAAAATTTAGGAGACAGCAAAGAGGTACTAATAAAGGTATCTCTGTAAGGGGATCTGAAATAGCTTTTGGAGATTTTGGATTAAAGGTAGTTGATAGATGTCTTCTGTCTTCTAGACAATTAGAATCAGCAAGAAAAGCCATTTCTCACGCAACAAAAAGGGG
>Ga0116173_1001622_pt1 | contig 18254 bp, 21 predicted proteins | sample AD_UKC085_MetaG_FD_89800 | JGI IMG/M metagenome (GOLD analysis project Ga0116173, IMG submission 89800) | Active sludge microbial communities of municipal wastewater-treating anaerobic digesters from USA - AD_UKC085_MetaG | ecosystem: Engineered > Bioreactor > Anaerobic > Digestate | place: USA...
AAAAAGAAATGTTGAAAAATGATTTTGTTTGTAAAAAGTGCGGTAAAAGAGAGGGTTATTTATCTGAGCCAGTTTTTTTTAAAAATTAAAAATTTAGCAAAGGGCGAAAAAGTTTCCGTAGGAAATTTATTCGTGTCTTTTTCGCACTTTGCTGTATAAATATGAAAACAACAAACAAATGTTTAGTTTGTAAGAAGGTTTTAAGGAGTTGTAATAAAAGCGGTTTGTGTTCAAATTGCTATAATAAAGTTTATGCTAATAATCTTAAGAATAAAAACACAAACTCAAAAAAAGGTTTAGATGTCGGTAACGACAACAGACACCTAGAACAAACCTCAAATAAGTTCCAGGTGGCTGATCTAAACCTAAAAAAGAGTTTGTGTTCAATAAGAGGAAAAGGTTTAAATTAATCGTTTTTCTTAAATATTAGAATAAAAAGGGTGAAATGGCTAATCAACAAATTGTGGTAAATAAGCCTTGGAAGGTTTATATTCAAGGGCAAAAGCGGAAAAAAAGACTGGCTATTAACTTTATTGTTGTTATTTTGGCTATTATTCTTTTAAGTCTTTTTTATTCAAATATCTCTTTAGTTGTTATAATTTTATTGATTCTTCTTTTATTTTTATTTAGGAATAAATTATTTAGAAGAAGAAATAAAGATTGGAAAAGGATTAGAGAATTACCTAATTGGGCTTATAAAAAGATGAAAAGAAAAAAGAAGAACTTTGTTGAGGGTGAGCATTATAATTATAAGAGAGAAGGAAATAAATTTTATAGAAAGAGGAAATGAATTTTAATAAATTTTTTAGAGACTTTGGTATAGGGTGTTTAGCAAGTGTGATTGCTGGAATTTTCATTTATGAGGTTTCTACACAGAAAGAAAAGGCTTTTATTATTGCTTTGGGTTTGAGTGCTCTATATTTTTTTGTTGTTCTTTTTATTGTCTGGATTATTTCATTATTCTCAAACAAAAAGAATTAAAAGTCTTATATCTTAATCTTTTTTGATGTTGGTTAAGAGAAAATATCTCTATATTAGAAACCGACATTTATTTGCGGCGGTTGTAGTATAACGGTAGTACATACGGTTGTGGTCCGTATAGAGAGGGTTCGATTCCCTCCATCCGCCCTGCACAATTATGTTCGGTTCATAATACTAAAACTTAAATAATAGTTGATATTCTATATAATATGAAAAAGAAGTTAATAATTCTAGTTCTTTCATTTATGCTTTTTACTCTAACATTTGTTAGTGCTGAAAACTATATAGTCTCAAATTCAGCAAATTGGAAAGATGTTTATTCTTCTTTAATGTACGCAAATCTTAGAGGAATAGAATCAGACTTTTTAGTAAGCCAAGGGCACGGCCCTATACTTCTTGAGGGGATAGACAAAGCATATAATTTGTTAATTATTTCTTCTAAGGACACTCCTTTAGTCTTTGATTATCTTAGTTTAGCAGAAGAAAAAGGTTTTAGTTCAGTTGAAGAAATACAAGTTTCATCAGCAAATTTAGATTTAATTAATAAATTACGTTATATAGAAAATTTTATTGTAGTTGAAGATTCATACGGATATAATGCAATGGCGGTTGTTGCTTATGCTTTAGAAACCGACTCTTGGGTATTTTTAGCAGATAAAACTAACATAGATTATATAGAATCTATACTTGATTCGAGAAATGTAAATAATCTACTCCTTTATGGTTATCTTGATTCAGAAATTACTGAAAGATTATTAAAATATAATCCAGAAATAATAGATACAGGAGACAAATTTCAAAATAATATAGAGATTGTAAAAAAATATGGCGAAGTTGGTTCTATCTCTCAAGTAATATTGGGCAACGGAGAATTTATTGAAAAGGAGATAATGCAGGGAAAAAACGCTTTGCTTTTTACAGGAAGTGAAAATGTCCCAACTAAGATTGCAGATTACATCAAATCTTCAGATATAGAAATAGGAGTTTTAATCGGAAATGAACTGATAGGAGCTGCTACAAACATCAGACAATCCACAGGAATTAACGTACAAGTTAAATTTGCTAGAAGTGCTCGTGAAAGGACTTCAGGAGTATCTCCAGTTGAAGGCCTTGATTTGATTTATATCTCCTCGTCACCAGAACCTAAAAAACAGAAAATAGTAATCCAAGAAGAACCTCCAGAAACTGTGGAATATACAACTACAGAAGTTACAACTAAATCTACAGATATTCAGATACCTCCCGGAAATAAACAAATAATTACAGGTGAAGCAATTTCTGAACAAGAATCTAATTCAAAAAATAGCCTACTTTTTTCTAGTCTGATAATAGGAATAGCGATAATTATAGGATTTGTTGTCTTAGCATTTATTCTAAAGAAAAGTAACCATTACGAACAGTATTGAACGTAACCCTCCATCCGCCCTGTACAACTATGTTCGGTTTATGTAACTGTATGAGTCAGAGCTTTCAATATTATAAAAATTTAAATGACAAAATATTTAAATTATAAAAAATTGATTAAATAATGAAAAATAAGAGGTGGATAATAACTCTAATAATTGTGTTGATTATACTTATTTTGGGGTATTTCTTTTATCCTTTGTGCCGTTTTCATAAAATAGGTTCTGATTTTTACATTAATGCAGATTCGACTCCAACATTAACTTGTCATTGTTCTATTTTAGGAGCTGTGTGTGTTTCAGAAGGGAAGCATATTGATTTAATTGAAGGGGAGTATATTGATTTAACTGAAGATGAGCTTAAATACAGAGTAGATGATGCATTTAATGAAGATAATCTCTAATTAATTTTTTATATTCTTCAATAATCTCATATCTTCTCCATCCGCTATTTTTTGTTATTCTATGATAGTAACAAATAGGAAGATTTATAAATAGGGGTTTCTTTAGATAAATATGGGAATAAATGGAAGACTTACTAATAAAAATCTAGAAAGAAAAATTAAGGATATGGAAGTCGGAGAAGAAGGATTTGCTGTTCCATGGGCTTTAGGTTTTAATGAATATAAAATTCCTTATTTGAATGTTGAATTTAGTATTGGGAAATCTCCTTATGGAAGTAGATCTATGCCTATAAAGAGAATTGGAAGAGGATTAGCAGATTATGATATTAATCTAGAGTTTGATTATTTTGGAGGAGCTTATAAATGGGATACAATTTCAGAACCTTTTGAAGGGGTAATTGGAGTTAATCCAGATAGCATCGTGATGTTGAATTATAACAGTCAAATTTCAGATAAAGATAGGTATCCGAAAACTTATGAAATTAGGCAGAAATTAACAGAAGCTATTAATAAAGAAGATTATGAACTTGCATCTAAACTAAGAGATGAAATAAACAAAACAGACGAACCTCTTAAGTAAAACAACTCTGAAAATAAGTTTTTTATCTGTCCTAAATAAACCAATGAAACTCCTTTAGATAATTTTATTAATTATATTAATTATATTTTAATTAGATAATGGGGATTAAAATGAAGCAATATGATATTGCAATTATAGGTGCAGGTCCTGCCGGTTTAACTGCTGCATTATATTCTGCAAGAAATGGATTAAGGGTGGGAGTTATATCTAAAGATATAGGTGGAACTGTGAATTCTGTTCTTAGAATTGAGAACTGGCCAGGATTTAGTGGTTCTGGTCCTGAATTAATAAAGAAATTTTATGAGCAAGTAAAGAGATATAAAATTGATTTTATACTTGAAGAAGTTGCTTCTATTGAGCATAAAGATAATAAAGGGAAAAATAAAGAATTTATTGTTAAGACAAAACAACAAGAGATTAAATGCAAGTCTGTTATTTTGGCCACAGGAGCTGAAAAAAAGAAACTTAAAATACCTGGTGAAGCAGAATTTTTAGGCAGAGGTGTGAGTTATTGTGCAACATGTGATTCATTTTTCTTTAAAAATAAAGATGTTGCAATTATAAGTGAGAGTGATTGCACAGCAACTTCAGCACTTGTTTTGTCTGATATTGCAAAAAAAGTTTATTTGATTTATAGAGGAGAAAAACTTAAATGTGAAGATGTAAATCAAGAAAAACTTAAAGAAAAAAAGAATGTTAAAATATTTTATAATACTACTCCTATTGAAATTACTGGGAAAAATAAAGTAGAAGAATTAAAGATTTTTTGCAAAGGTAAAAGAGATGTTCTTAAGGTGGATGGAGTTTTTATTGAGATAGGTTCTGCTCCTCTTGCAGATTTTACAAAGAATCTTGGTTTGAAGATGGATAATGAGAAATTTATTCGTGTTGATGAAGATATGAAAACTTCTGTTGAAGGAGTATATGCTGCTGGAGATGTTACACACACTAAATTGAAGCAAGTAGTTGTTGCTGCTTCTCAAGGAGCGATTGCAGCTAATTCTGCTTATAACTGGTTGAATAAGTAGTTTATCATAATTAAATTTAAAAATAATAAAATAAACTAATTTTTATGGCAACATCAATTGAACAATTTACAGCTCCAGGAAAATATTACTATGAATTATCTAAAGAAAATATTGAAGCACAATTAAAGATTCCTGTTAATAATATTTGTACCTATTATACATTGTGGAACAAACCAAAATCTTTTCGTGAAAATACATGTTATAAGTCTTTTAAATCTAGAAAAAAGTGAATTTTTACTCATTTAAATAAGTCTTTTAAACTAGCTATTTCTTTGATAATTATGGCATTTAATTTTGAAACTGAAAAACTGAGAAAACATCTTGAAAAAATAAAACCCAAAAGGGTTTTAGTTCAGTTACCTGAAGGGGTAAAACAAAATTCTTTTGAATTACTTGAATTTTTTGAAAAATTAAAAATAGAAGCTATATTTTCTGGTGAAACTTGTTGGGGAGGTTGCGCAGTTGCAGTAGAAGAAGCTAAATCTGTTAAAGCAGATTTAATTGTTCATTTTGGACACTCTGAATTTATGAAAGTTAATTTTCCTGTTATCTATATTCCAATAAAAGACGAATTAAATTTAGAGTCTTTACTTAAGAAATCTCTTTTTGAATTGAAATCTTTTAAAAATATTGGATTGAGTTGTTCAGTTCAACATATTCATGATTTAAAAAATATCCTTGAATTTTATGAGAATAATGGGAAGAAAGTAATTGTTTCAAAAAAGAAAGGAAATGTTTCAGGTGAGGGACAGGTTGTGGGATGTCAGTATTTTGGATTAAAAGAGATTCAAGATAAAGTAGATTGCTTTGTTGTTGTTGGGAATAATTTTCATTCTATGGGTGCAGCTCTTGCAGTGGATAAACCTGTTTTTTTAATTGATGTTTACAATAATGAAATTAAGAATATGAATGGAGTTAAAGATAAAATACTTAGACAGAGAATTTTATCTGTTGAAAAATTTAAGGATGCTAAAAAGATTGGGATTATTATTGGAGTTAAACAAGGACAGCAATTTGGTTCATATAAGTATCTAAAAGATAGGTTCATTAAATTGGGTAAAGAAGTTGTTGTTTTAACAATCAATGAGTTCTCTCCAGATAAACTTGTTAATTTTTATAATATTGATGGGTTTGTGGAATTAGCTTGTCCAAGAATTGCAACAGATGATTTTGCAAGATACAAAAAACCAATAATAACTTTTAAAGAAGCCCTTGTTGTGGTAGGTGAAAAATCTTGGGATGATTTGATAAAAGAAGGATTATTGTAATTTTTATCAAGTGTAAAGTTTTTTATAGGAATATTTCGTGATTAAATTATGAAAAGGGGTAAAAATGAATATACTTTTTGTTTGTAAATATAATAGATTTAGAAGTAGGGTAGCTGAAGCTTATTTTAATCAGATAAACACAAAGAAGAATATTAAAGCATTTAGTAGAGGGGTTATTAGAGGGGATTATCCTCTCAATAGAACAGAAGTTGCTATTTCTAAAAAATGTGGTTTAGATATTTCTGGAAAACCAAAAGGTTTGGAAATAGAGCTTTTGAAAAAAATAGATTTAATTGTTATTGTTGCAGATAATGTTCCTAAAGAAGTGTTTTATACTACATTTAAAGGAAGAATTATTCATTGGAGAATAAGGGATATAGAACATGGAGATGGAAAAGATTTAATAGAAAGAAAGGTTAAGAGAATAATGGCTAAAGTCAGAAAACTTTTGAAAATATTAGATAAAGAATCTTTCATAAGAAAGATACAATTTCAAAAGAAAAAAGCCAGAGAAGACCATTTAAACAGAAGAAAGTAAAAACCAGGTTATTAAAATGGAAACAGTAAGAGGATTTAAAGATTATACAGGAGAAGAAGCTCGCAAAAGAGCAGAGATAAGGAAAATACTAGTGGATACTTTTGAAAAATATAATTTTGAACCTGTAGAGACACCTATAGTAGAATACAGAGAATTTGTTCAAGGAGACAATAAACAAGATGAGGCTGTTTCAGATATATTTAAGCTTAAAGATAAAGGGGGGAGAGATTTAGCATTAAGATATGAATTTACTTTTCAGCTTAAAAGATTGATGAAAGGTAAAAAACTTCCATATAAAAGATATCAAATAGGAGAGGTTTTCAGAGATGAACCAGTTAGTTCAAATAGGTTTAGACAGTTTGTGCAATGTGATATAGATGTTATAGGTAGTAAGATAAGAGATGAAGTTGATATACTTTCTCTTGCAAAAGAAGCATTAAATAAAATGGGTATAAAATCTGTTATTTATTTTAATAATAGGAAGTTACTTAATGAAATTTTAGATAAAGAAGGTGTTAGTGAGAAAGACAAAGTTTTTGTTATAAAAGAAATTGATAAGTTGGATAAGCTTTCTGAAAAAGAAATAAAAGAAAATTTAAAAAAATATAATGCAGAGAAAATTTTAGAAGTGTTCAAGAAACCTGAAAACTATTTTTCTAAGTACGACTCTTATAAGGATGTGAAAGAATTTGTAGATTATTTGAGTTTATATAAAGTTGAAGCAAAGTTTTCTCCTTCACTTGCTAGAGGATTAAGTTACTACAACGGAACTGTTTTTGAGATAAAGACAGATAAAATGAAAGATACTATATGTGGAGGGGGTAGTTATGAGTTTAATGGAATTCAGTGCACAGGAATTTCTTTTGGATTAGATAGACTTGCTATTCTTGCAGATTTTGACTTTAATAAAAATAATTTCTTAGTTGTTTCTTTGGATGAAGATAAACAAGCAATTAAGATTGCAGAGATGTTAAGACAAAGAGGAGATGCTGTTTCAATATATTATGGTAAGCCTTCAAAGGCATTGGAATATGCAAATTCTTGTAATATAAAACAAGTCATATTTGTTGGAGCTCAAGAAGTTAAAAGTAAAAAGTTTAAGGTTAAAGATATGGTTACAGGCAAAGAGAAAGCAATCACACTTGGAAAAATAACTAAAAAGAATGTTATTTTAAAGAGGAAATAAAATTTAATTAAAAAATGGGAAAATTTAAAGGAGTGGGTGTAAATCCAGAATTACCTCTAGTTTTGACAATTACTTTTCTGCTTTTTTTAATAGGATTTTTATTATTGTTTTTTAGAGGAAATCCTGATTTTAATTTTTATTCTTCAAAAATTGTGATTGATGGACAGAATATAACCGAAGAGCTGCATTTTAAACCAGATAAAGATTATCATACTCTTTATAGAAATTTTGAAAATAAGGTTTATTTTTTCCATCATGAGAATATTTATTCAAAGAATTACTTTCTTATTAAAAGTGTAGATTGTTCTCATGGAAATTATTATTTTAAAGATTATGATGGTATTCCTTATCCTAAATCCTATCCCTACACTGAAAATAATGAATATGGTTGTACTTTTGGATATGATACTGGTTTTTTAAAAAATCAAGAATATACAATAGGTGCAGAATATGAAATTCATCCTGAAAATTTGTTTAAGATAGGCAATAATTACTATATTAAATTTGTTGTATATTCTCCTAAAAATCATGTAAAACTTACAAGTAAAAACTTTGAGGTTTATGGAGATGTTGTAAAAGATGATAAATATCTTGCAGACCAAAATGTTATTTTATACATACCTTATTCTGGAGAGATTAGCGGGTTTAATATAATAGAAGCAAAAGATTTTGAGTTTGATTCAAATTTCAAATATAAAATAAAATACCTTATTTTTTTCTTTCCAAGTATTTTCTTTTTTATTGTTTGGTTTATATTTGGTAAAGAGAATACCTATGATTCAATACCTAAAGAATTGAGTTCTTTTCCAAATAAAAGAGTATTTTGGGAAGTTGCCGCTTATTTTAATCCTCCTTTTTCCAAAATTGATAAAAACTTTTTTGCTGCTACACTCTTAAATTTTTATAATAAAAAAATAATTGATATAAGAGAAAAAGATAAAGAAATCTATATTAAATTAAACAAATTTGAAGGAGATGATTTAGAAAGAAAAATATATAATTTACTTGGAGAAGCCGAAAGATTGCTTAAAGATAAAGCTAATAAAGGAGTGTTTCTTGGAGGTTTAACTTCTAAACAAAAACAAAAATCTTTTGATGGAGAATATTTTAATCTTAAGATGTCTATGATGGACTCTTTATTAAGAACTGATTTTTCGGAAATTAGAAATTATGTTCAAAGTGAAGGCAAGAAATATATTCATAACAATTCTGGAATTGTTATTCTTGTTTTAACTTTATCATTCTCTTTTGCATTTATTCTTCAGTATAAATTAAATATTTATATTGATTTTTTGGATTTAATTTATATTCTGTTTTTTGTTGTATTTTTATTTACAATTCCTTTAACCCGTGGAACATTATTTTCTAAATATAAAGGAAATTATTATGTTGAATATCAGAAATGGAAAGCATTTAAGAGATACCTTAAAAATTCTTTTTCAATAAAAACTGCAACACATAAGACAGTTGTTATGTGGAATGAATATTTAGTTTATGCTACTGCTCTTGGTGTTCCAAATCGAGTAATTAAAGAGCTTCAAGCCAACAATTTAATTGATGAAAAGCAAGTTAATATGTATAATGGAGTTATTCTCGCTTCTTCAGCTAGTTTTTCAAGCTCTTCTGGGGGTGCAGGTGGAGGTGGTTTTGGAGGAGCTGGAGGAGGAGGTGCAGGCGGTGGAGGCGGTGGAGGAAGATAACCTTATTTTATCTATATATTTTATAAATAATAATATATTATTACAAATATGAATAAAAGAGGTCAAGTTACTATATTTATTATTCTAGCTATATTAATAGTTGCGAGTGTTGTTTTATTTTTTGTATTTAGAGATAATTTGGGTATTGAAGAAACTAAAGATATTCAATCTTCTTTGGTTGTTAATTTTGTTGAAGGGTGTATGGATGAAACACTTAATAATAGCATATATGCTGTTGCAGCTAATGGAGGATATTCAGGATATTCTTATTTTTCAAGACAGTCAACTGAATCTGGAGTTAGATATTATTTTTTTAGGGAGAGTAATTATATGCCTTCAAAAAGTCTTGTTGAAAAACAGATAGAAGAATATTTTAAAAGAAAATTTTTTATTTGTATAAATGATTTTTCTGATTTCAATGGGTATTCAGTAGAAGAAGGATTGTTAAAAGTTTCAGTTCGTATAAAAGAAGAGAAAGTTGTTTTAGAAGCAGATTATCCCTTAACAATAGTTCAGGGTAAAAATAAAGTTCGAGTAAGGGATTTTAAATCAGAGATTCCTTCAAGACTTAATATAATCTATTCTTCTGTTAAATATTTTATAGACAATCATAAAAACAGAAAAAGCCTTTGTTTAGGATGTTTGAAAATGGCTATTGAAAATGATATTTACATTGATATGGAAAGTTCTTATGATGGAACAGTTGTATTTATATTTAGAGATAATTCTCCAGAATTAAATTCCAAACCTATTGAATGGGTTTTCGCAAATAAATATTAAAATGGATAAAAAGAAATTACTTTTATTTGTGGGTATATTTTTATTTCTTATTTTAGGATTGAGTGTTTTAAGCACAGAGGAAGTTAATAAGAATGGTATTAATATAATCAAAGATTTTGGTAATTTATTTATGAATTTACCTGAAGGAAGTATAATTGGTTCAGAAGATGGTGTTAAATATGATAGATTGAAAGAAGGAGGTAGATTTACTTTTACTGGAGAAGAGTCTTCTTTAATTATTCAAGGGAGTAGTTTTGAAGGAGTTTTGCCTAAAGACAGTGACGGACATTCAAGTTTTATTGAGGTTAATTTATTAGGTAATATAACTAAAGCAGATTTTGCTGTTGGAGAGAATGGAGGAGAGTATCTCATTGGAGGAGTTAAATTTGATTTACCTCCTAATTCAAGAGTTTATTATGACAATGAAAACGGTTTTAGATTTCCAGAAGGTACGAAGATAACTAGCCTTAGTGAGTTTTATAATTTGGGTAGAGAATTACAATTTGAAGGAAATAACCTTAATTTTATTGATGAAGTTATTGTAAACGGACAATTAAAATTAAACAAATATGGATATTTAATTGGAAAAGGGGAAGCTACTTATGAGGGTATGAAGATAGATAATTTCTTTGGACATAGTGATGTTGCAATTTTGAAGAATAATTTGGATAAATTAAAAGAAGAAGATATCTCAGAGTTAAGTTGGATTAAAAAGGATTCAAATGGTCTTGAATTTTCATCTTCTAGTACTGGTTCTATTTTTGTAGAGTTTTTGGAGGGAAATGATATTTTGAATGTTGGGAAACATGGAAAGTTGGAATTAAGGATAGATGGAGGTGATAAATTAAAGATAAGTAAATTTTCTGGTGTTCCAAGATTTAATTATATTCCTTCTGAAAATGGATTTACAAATATAATAAATGATGGCCTTAGTTTAGAATTAGATAAAGGAGGCAAACATTATGTAGATATTTCTCCTGTTACTCTCAAAGACTTTTCTTTAGATAAATATGCTGCTGTTCCTGCAATAATAGAGTCAGATGTTCTTGATGAAGAAATAAGAATCAATTCTAGAGGTACTCTTTATGGAGTTTTGGTTGATAATACAGGCGGTAAAAAAGTTGAAGAAATTGTTTATGATTTAGAGAACCCAATTATGAGTTTGAAAACAGAAGAATTAAATGGATTAATGGGTTCTTTGAAAGAGAATATTAAAGAAGAGGGTAATTTGGACTCTGCTTTTCGTGCATCTCAGTTTTTTTTGTTGAGCGCTAAAAATAACCATTTTACTACTTCGGAAAATATTGATTTAGCAAAAAAGATAGTACAGTCTTCAGGAGAATATTCTGATTCTGTTTTATACAAGGTTAAATTTGGTTTAGATAAACTTTCTAAGGATGATGTTAAAATAAACTATGAAAAGTTTTCGCAGTTTACTCTAAAAAATTTGGATAATCTTGATTTTAAATATGGAGATGGTTTAGATAAGCTTGATGCTGTTTATTCTGTTTTAAATAATGGATTAAAAGAAAATAAAGATTTTAACCTAATAGAAGATTTTAGTTTAAAGATAATAAAATCTGATTTTAATTCAGATAAGAGTATTTTACTTCTTAGTAAGAATATAAATGAGTATAATGGAGCAAATTTTGAGAGTATGAAACTTGGAGCAGAAGTTGTTGGTAGATATAATATGGTTCCAGGAGTAGTTGATTTTTTGGATTTGAAATACTCTAATATAAAAGATAAAAAAACATTTGGAAAAGAGTATGCTCTTGCTCTTAACCAATATTTTAAAGATAAAGATTCGATTCAAAAGAGCGACTCTCAGATGGCTTCTTTTACTTTAGATCAAATGCATTTACTGGAATCTCAGATAGAACATTCAGATATTATAAGAAATTCTATTATCTCTAATTTAGATGCTAATTCTAAATATTATCTTATTGCTAATTCAGAGGGAAATAATAATCTTTTTACTTCTACATTTGAAAAAATTTATTCTAGTATTGATAAAAAAGATGTTTCTGAATTGATGAAGTCTGTTGATCCTAATGGAGATTATTGGTTAAAATTTACAACAGAGTTGTCTGCTAGAGGCAAATTACCTGAGTTATATAAACAAGACACTGTTTTTTACAGAAAGCTTATTCAAGATTCTTTTGATAATCATGATGAAGATATTTTATTTGAGAATGCTGTATTAATGACTGAAACATTCCAAGATCTTTATAATCGTCCAGATATCTATCCTGGAGAAAAAGAAGCTTTTGAAGAATTTTTAATTTCTAAATACAAGTCCTCTGAATCTAATAACGAAAAAGGAGTTTATGCTTATCTCTTAAAATTAAATACAAATCCTAATACTCAGAAAGCAGAAAAGATTATTAATGATTTGCCTGAACTTCGCGATGCTATCCTTCCATCTTCTTTTTCTCAAAGAGATGAAATTGCTGCTAAATTATACTTTTATAGCGATGAAAACTGGTTTAGTATAGCAACTAATGATTTTAATTCTAATTACAAAATGGATTTGGAGTGGAACAATGGAAGACAAGCTAGATTGTCAAAACCGATTAATGGCAAAAAAATAATAATTGATTTAGAACTTAATGATCCTAGTGTGGATTTTGTGCCTTCAATTGAAGAAGATATAAAAGGTCAAACTTATCTTTATATTGCTCACAGAGGACATTCTTTTAATACAGAGAAGACTTATCCAGATTTTTTATCTAGTGACACGACTAAGATAATTCATCTTGCTGGTTGTGGAAGTCATGGTGCGCTTGCTGACTATCAGAAGAAATTTCCTAATTCTTTTTTTATAGCAGACAAAGATGCTGGAGAAGGTTTTCCAAGTGATAAAGTCGCTTATTTTGTTTTGGAGGGAATAGCAGAAGGTAAATTAAATTGGGAGGATTTAACTCCTGATTTTGCAGAAGAAAAGGGTTTAGTTTTTCCAGAACAAGAGAGTTTACCACAATATCTTAAAAGATATGAATCAGAGATGTGAAATTATTGTTTAGAAAGTTCTTTTGTTGTTCTTTTTATTATTGTTATTCTGTCTCCTTTTTCTATATAGGGAAATATTTTGTCCATATCTTCATTTGAGGGAGAAATACATCCTAAAGTCCAGTCATATCCTTTTCCACCATATCCATGTATCTCAATTAATCCTCCTGTTTTTCCTTTGGCTTTATCTTCTTTATTTGGATAATTTATTAAGAAAGCTTTGTAAAAATTGGTGCTTCCAGGTGGAAGTTTTTTTTCTACAATATACATTCCTTCAGGAGTGCAACCATCTCCTTCTGCTTGTTTGTCTGCATAAGGATTAAATCCTAAATCAACATTGTATTCTGAATCTATTTTACCATTTTTAACTAAATATAATTTTCTTCTTTCTTTATTGACTATTATTGAATTAGAGTTATTTGCCTTTGATTCATTTAAAGTTGAATCTACCCATAAATTGTATTTGATTAATTCTTTAAAATTATCTGAGCTATCTAGTTTTATACTATTTATTGAGATTGTCTTGTTTGTATCAATAATATTTTCTAATGATGAGATAGCTTGAAGTTTTTTGTTTGTTATTGGTATAGTTTTATGAGGAGATAAAGCTATAATAAGTCCACATATTGTTGCAGTAGCAATGGATATTTTTTTAAGTTTTTCCATAGATTTCATTAACCTATTTATTATATAAGTTTTTCTAGTGTTATCATTTTAGAATAATATCTAGTTTATTAATATTATAGTATAAAATTATTTATTATAATAAAAAATAAAAAAAGATAAAATAAAAACAAAATAAAAAATTAATTTATTTTATCTGGAATGTTGCATATACTGAAGCAGATATTTTTTCTTCTCCAGGTTGGATAGTTGTTGCTGCTTGTGTTGCTTCTTTTGCCATTTCTTCCATGTATACCCCATCAGTGTTTCTAGATGCGTAAACATTCCATGGAGAATATCCAAAATCACTTGTTTCTACTGACAATAATTTTCCAACTTTTTTGTTAAATCCTGAAGCTATTGATTCTGCCTTTATTGTTGCATCTTCTGAAGCTTCTTTTAGAGCTTGTGCTTTGTATCTTTTTTGAGATTCTGGACTTAATTCAAAGTTTATGTAGCTTATTTCAGTTTTTGCTTTTACAGCAGCATCAACTACTTTTGAAACCTTATTCATATTATCGGAAGTAAGTTCAACTCTTATATAGTGATTTGCAATATATCCTTCTGTTTTAGATTTTTTTTCTTTGTAGTCCCAATAAGTGTGTTCATAAACACTGAAACTTTCTGTCTTTAAATCATTTTTATTAAATCCTGCAATTACCATTTCTTCAACTAATTTATCGTAGATTTTAGTGTTTTCAGATGTTGCTTCAGCACTGGTAGTTCCATTTGTTTTTATAGTTATATAGACTGAAACTAAATCAGGCATTGCTTTTATTGTTGAGCTACCTTGAACAGTCACACTGTTTTTTGAAGATGGAACAACAGAATTAAATGTACTCAAAGCAAGAAGCGCAATTATCAATACAACTCCTGCAATTATAGATGTGATTACTATTGCATTGTTTTTTCCCATTGTTTCTTATTTACCTCCTTTCAATTCTATTAATCATATTTATTTCATCAAATTTTTTTCCAATTTACAATTGAAAATATTAATATCACTAATAATGCTCCTGCTAAAAACCAAGGCCATATTAAAGGAGAAGCAGATGCTGTTAAAGAGGTATAATCAGATGAGGCGACAGTTGAGCAAACAACATCTGCTCCTTTTGATAATGATTCAGGTGATAGTAATTCATGTGAATTTCTTTCAACACAATCCATAACTGGTTGTTGTATAATTTCTTGTGTGTAATTTGTGGCATATTTTATTTTTTCATAAGCCCATACTGCAAATGTTCCTGCTGCTGTTAATATAAATGCAGGTATTATTGATTTGAATTTTTGAGAAGTTGATTTTTTTGGAGAGATTATAATAGATTTGTTAGATAATTCGTACATGATAATCTTTTTTCCTTTTTTGCTCCAGAAAAATTCTTTCTTTTTTTGTACAAATCCTGATTCAACAAGTTTTTTTATGTTGTAATCTAGAGTGTTCATAGGTATGTTTAATGCATCTGATAAATCTTTTTGACTTGCCTCTTTTCTTTCACTTAAATAAGCGATTATTTTTTTACAGGTCTTGCTTCCTAAAACTTCAGAGATTGCTTTTGATTTTGAATCTTCAAGGGATATAAGCATAAAGTGATTTTCGTCCATGTAAAATTTAAGAATAACTTATTTATAAATAATTTGAAGAGTTCAAATTTGTTTGAAGTTATCTTTTTCTTCTATATCTATGTTTATTTTTTTGAATTCTTCTTTTATTTTTTGAGTATTTCTTTTCTCATCTTCTTTTAGCTTTTCTTTTCTCTTTTCAATCCAATCTAATTCATCATTCCAATTCTTTATGTTTTCTTTTAGTGTTTCAATTTCAGAAGAGACTAGGTTAGTTGGGTCTTCTTTAATTTCTTTTTTTTGTTTTTCCAATATTTCTTCTTTCATAGATATATTTTTTATTTGTTCAGATATTTTGTCATTATTCAATCCTGCTTCATTTAAGAGATTTACCAGTGATTTTCCTTTATCTTCTTTAAATTCCAATAAAAAACTCTCTTTGTATCTTTTTATGTAATTCATTTTTTCAGGAAATATATGAAAGAAACTTGAGAGAGATTTAAAGTCTATATCCTGTCTAAGCTGAGATATTTGGTTTTTAATTTCTTCTTCTTTTATAATAATAGATTCTTTTAGTTGAATATTTTTTATGTATTCTTCACTATTTTTTATCTTGTTTAATATTGTTAATTTTTCATTAAGGATATTTTCTTTTTCTTTTATCTTAGTTTTTAGTTCATTGGATTCCTCATCTATCTTATTTAATTTATCCTGTATTTCTAGATTTTCATTTAATTTTGATTCTGAGAATAGAATGCTTTTCTTTTCACTTATTATATTCTTATTTTCATTATATATCTCTAATATTTCTTTTGAAAATTTCTTTAAACTTTCTTTTATAGCGCCCATCTCTTTTCCTATTAATACTGTGGCACGTTCATAACTTTTCATTGAACTTTCATTGAATTTTGAAAATGAATAATTTATGTTTTCTATTATTTCTTGAAAATTATCTATGTTCTTGTGTTCTTCTAAATTATCCATTAATCTTTCTATAAATTCAATATATTTTTTTCTTCCTTCATATACAATTGCCTTGATTTTATTGTTTTTTTCTTTTGATTCTATGTCTACTTTTTCTACAATTTCAACTTTTTCTTGAATATCTTTTGAGAAAGAATCTATGTTTGTTTTTATTAAAGATATGATTGAATCTTCTCTTTCTTGTATTTTTTCCTTATTTTTATCTAGAATTGGTTTAATTTCAGATAAGTTTACCTTTATTCTTTTAGGTTCTTTTTCTTCTGCTTCTTTAAAGATATTCTTTAAAAGATTTAATATTCCCATAATATTTCATATATATTCTGCTTAAAAAACCTTTTTTAATACATTACAGCATAGAAATGTTGCTTTATTTTGTATTTGGTCAAATAATTATTTCTCTTCTCCAGGAATTTTCACCTTCTTTGAAGTCTTTAAATGACTTTATCTTAAGAGGGGTTTTAAATAGAGGACAATCTAAAACAAAAGTCTCAAATTCTCCTCCTTCTCCTGCAGGATGTATTTTGTATTTTTGATTTAGTATTTTCACTTCTTCAATGAATTTTTCATCTATATTTCTACCTAACCAAGATTGATTTAAAGGATATGCAAAAACTCCTGTTATTATAACTTTGAAATTTTCTCTTAAAAGTTCTTTAAGATAAGGTATTTCTTCTTTATGCCAAAGAGGATTTATGCATTTTATATTTAATTCATCACATATTTTTTGTATTCTTGAATTTTGATATTCTGAATATAAAACGCCTGTTACAACTCCTTGAATTTTGTATTTTTTTATTGCTTTTATTATTGCTTTTTTTAAATCTTTTAATTCTTCTTCTTTTTTTCCTTTGGTTTTTTGGATTATTAATGGAATGTCCATAGATTTTGCTTGGTGTTTGGTTTTTTTTATACTTGGTGTGTGAAACATATAAGATTCTTTGTTTTCTGAACAGAGAGTTATCAGACAGCTTATTTGATTTCCTTGGTTTTTTGCAAGATAAATCGAATAAACAGAATCTTTTCCACCTGAAAATAAAGAAGCTAATTTCATATTTTTATTAATTTGATGTTATTTTTAAGTTTATTTGAAAACTGCAATTCCCTGGAGAACTATTTCTATAAGCCCCCCGTTTTCTTGATCATAGTTTGTTCTTTGTTGTATTCCAACAATTTTTCTTAATTTAAGTCTTGGTTTTTTTAGTGTTGCGTCATTTATTAAATAAATTTGTGCTTCTTGCTCTACTTGTGAGTAATTTTTTCCTTTACTCTCTCCTAGAACTTCAATCATTGTATGTTTTTTTAAATTTGTTTTATAAATAGAGTCATTAGAATAGTGCAAAGTTATGAATCTATTATTGTATCCTATTCTTTTACTCATTTATTCCTCTTCTTCTGATTCTTGCTCTTCCCTTTTTTTGTTTAATTTATTGGATTTTCTTAATTTTTTTTCTGATTCTTCTTCCTCTTCTCTTTCATCTTGTTCAGCAAATTTCTTAAATTCCTCTTCAGAAATCTCTTCATATGTTCCATCTTTTAGTTCTGTTATTAATTCTTTGAAAGGGTCTCCTTTTTTTTGCCAGTAGTTTTCTTTTTCCCATATTTCTATTTCTTGGAAATGTGTTTGTTGTTCAAGCCAGATTTTCTTTTGATTTTCTAAATGTAATAATGGAGAGAAATGTTCTATTCTTTTTTCTCTTTCTTCTCCTGCAAGTTCAGTGAAAGTTACTTTTTTTATGTCCTGCTTTGAATTGAAATATTCTTCAAGTCTTGTAGTTATTTCAATTATCTTGTCTTTTATACTGAATCTTCTTTTTGGGAGAGAGATTGAGCTTTCTCTTAAAGCATTTTTGTTTACAATCTCTTTTTTTATTCTTCTGTTTTCAGTTATTATTGCTTTGTTTAGAGATTCCAATAATTCTTTGAGAGTAACTTTTCTGAATCTTGGTAATGGGCTTCTTGGTATTAATTCTGGTATTTCATCTTCTAATTCTATTCTTTCAAAAGTTTGTTTTTTTAATTCAGTTTTGTTTCCAAATAAAATTTCATCTATACTCTTTATGTATTTGTTTAAGAGTATTTCAGATTTTATTCTTAGAAGCAAAGATGCTGCTAAAAGAACTTTGCTTGAGATGAAAAAGTTTTTTTCTTCCATCTCTTGTATTTTTTG
>Ga0116173_1001632_pt1 | contig 18214 bp, 16 predicted proteins | sample AD_UKC085_MetaG_FD_89800 | JGI IMG/M metagenome (GOLD analysis project Ga0116173, IMG submission 89800) | Active sludge microbial communities of municipal wastewater-treating anaerobic digesters from USA - AD_UKC085_MetaG | ecosystem: Engineered > Bioreactor > Anaerobic > Digestate | place: USA...
CTGAGATTGTGGATTCTGCTCTCAACCGTTTGCTGGAAAGCAGAGATTCAAACAAAGGAGTAAATCCCTGATAGGGGGGATAACAGGAGGCCTGTATGCGTATCTCGACCCGTCTTTTACTGCTCTTCATCGTGATCGCGTTCGTCTTCGGCGCGTTCTTCTACCTCTTTTACTATATAAAACGTGAGGAACTGCGCGTTTACAACGAAAGTGATCTGGCTCAGCGTAAAACCACCATCGACGCCATCATGGAACAGAGTGGAAACGCTCAGCTAAAGCTCACAGAGGATTATGCAATATCCGATGAGCTGACTGACATCGCCTATTATGGCGACAACGGTTGGGCAGCCGACAATCTGCATACAATAAACAGCGTCTTCGGGTATACTCTGCTGCAGGTGTATAACGCATCCGGGGAGAAGATGTACAGCCAAACCGATGAAGGCAATCCCGGCTTTTCCGAGTACACTATGGAAAAGGTGATCGCGGATACTCTCAGGGAGGGTGGAGTAAGAGCTTTCTACGACGCATTCCATCAAAATACTGTTTTTTGTACGGTCTCTTCCATCCACCCCACCGGTGATCCCAAACGCCAGAGCAGTCCCGCTGGATTCATCCTGGTCGCCAAAGTGTTAGATTACCCATACCTGAAGGAGCTATCCGAGAGTTTGAAATACAGCGTCCAGATCACCAGGCAACGCCCCGGTGATGAAATGGTAAATGAGAAATACAACACTCGCATTGTCAAACCGCTTATAAATAACCGCAATGAGACCGCCGCCTGGCTGATCTTTGAAAGCTCAAATCCTTTCCTGCAGCGTCTGCGAAGCCTGGGCAATCTGATCCTCTTTGGTACCATGGGCTTTATCTTCATCTTTTTGATGATCCAATTTTTCCTGATCCAGCAATGGATCAGCTCGCCTCTGGGATTGATCTCACAAAGTCTTAAAAATAGCGATCCTGCAGTGATCAATGAACTCACCGACAATGGAAACGAATTTGCCGATGTGGCTCAGTTGATCGAGCGCTTCTTTGCGCAGCAGGATAAACTGATCGAGGAGATCAAGGAGCGCGCACGCACTGAAGCCCGTATTCGGGAGATCGAAGAACAAACCAGGAAGATCCTGCTCACCATCCCCGAGGCAATCGTCGTAACCGATCTGGATGGACACATCCTCAGTGTGAACGACGAAGCCCTGCGCATGCTGGGTGAAAGCAATCTTCAACGCCTGATATCGGGCTCTATGAAGCTGGAAAATTCAGTGATCCGAGCGGATCGCAAACACTTGAGAAATATGTTCCAGGATCTCTTCAAAGGGCTTTACGTACGCAATCAGGAAGTGAGCCTACTAAATTCACTGGGGGAGGAAGTTCCTGCTCTGGTGAGTGCCTCGGTGATCATGGATGACGATAACAAGCCCTTGAAGCTGGTCTTCAGTTCACGCGATCTAAGCGACATGAAGGAGTTGGAAATACAGCTTCGCCAATCCCAAAAGATGGAATCCATCGGCACCATGGCTGGAGGCATCGCTCACGACTTTAACAACATCATTACCATCATCGCCGGATATGTGGCACTTTCTGCTGGGAAAATTGAGGAAAACGCCGAAGCGCAGAATGATCTTGATGAAGCGCTGAAAGCCTGTCTGCGCGCCAAGAGTCTGATCAGCAAGATACTCACTTTTACCCATAAAGGCGAGCAAGATGTGGAAGAAGTGGTAATGGCAGATGTCATCGAAGACACCCTGCCCATGATCCGCGCCATAATCCCGGCAAAAGTATCCATCCAGACGGAGATCAACAGCCACAGCTATGCCCGTGTGGATTGCACCGAAATGCAACAAGTAATGCTAAATCTGGCCACCAATGCATTCCATGCCATGCAACCAGATGGCGGTACCTTAAAAATCTCTCTGGAAGAGAAAGCCGGATTCGAACTGATCGGGATCGATCCCAAGGTTCTGCTGGAAAGCCCCTATCTACCTTTGTGTTAGCGACACCGGCAGCGGCATCGCGCCAGAGCTCATCTCCCGCATCTTTGATCCCTATTTCAGCACAAAAGCCAGCGGCGAGGGAACCGGATTGGGACTCTCCATCGTTCACGGCATTGTGAATGGATATCGCGGTTTCATCACGGTTTGCAGTAATCTGGGCGATGGCAGCACTTTCAACATCTATATCCCTGCTGTGGAATCTACCAGGGTCAAAGCCCCCGCCCCCAAGGCAGAAGTATTCCCCTTCATCCCGGCAAGTGTATTGATTGTGGATGATGAACTGGCTCTGGCAGATATCTTCAGTCAATCGCTGAAGACCGGGGGATATACAGTGCAATCATTCACCGATCCCGCACACGCCCTGGAAGCCTTTACCAAAAGCCCCGAAAGCTTCGATCTCATCATCGCAGACATCAATATGCCAACCATGGATGGGATCAAGCTTGCCACCGAGGCACTAAACGCCAGGGAAGTACCTGTGATCCTTTACACCGGATTCCTGGATGCTAATCTGCAGCATAGGGCTGAAAGCATCCGAGTGAGATACATTCTGAACAAACCTATTATGCCGGATGAAATGGTGAAGGCGGTGCGTAAGGCCATGCATGAATGGACCTGTGCTCAGAGTTAGGAGAATAGAGAGCCTGCAAAGGACATAACTAGCCATACATTTGTAATGTGTCGTGAAAACATAAAATCAGATCACTGATAGCTTCCAATGTCCAAGTCCGATGGTATGCAAGCCCAAAGCATACTTCTCTTCAGTGAAAATTCGGATGCATTTCTCAAAAGCCTGAGTTATTCATTCAAGCGCTCCAGTGAGTTAGTGCATTTGATCCTGCTCCAGTGTGCTGCAGGGAAATCAAGATAGACCGATATCTCATGGTAAGTGCTATACCGCCAGATATAGGCATTTCTGACCCTTTCCCTTTTGTTCAGCACTCCTCAAGTGAATAATACCAAGTTTACTGTGAAATGACATAATCAAATGGGGCATGGGGCAACGCCCCATACTTACAGGGTGGCGGGCTGGGAATAGATTATGTCATTTCAAAGTGGATCCTGTATAAGAAGTAACGCCGGGGTGACAAAACGCGAAAACCTTTGACAATTCCCAGGACGAGCCAGACATCTTCCCCATTACCCAGATGTACTCCACTTGAAACCCACTTGAACTCCACCTGAACCCAGTTCAGGAGGGATTCAAGTGTAGTTCGGGTAAAGTACGGGGCAGCAGGGGGCGAGGTGTAACGGGCAGTGACAAGTGGGTCTTATATTACTCAAACGCCCAGTTTCTGGCACGCCAGCCTAGCCGCTTCTTGATGCGCTGTTTTTTTGGTATTGCCTTTTCCTACGCAGCTAATCTTATCTCCCACACGTACCTCCACCACAAAGGTCTTCTGGTGTTCCGGGCCTTCTTCAGCGATGGTGACATACTTGGGAGGATCCTGATTGCGGCCCTGCAAGTATTCCTGCAGGATAGATTTGTAATTCACCAGTTCGTCGCGGGTGACAGTTTCCTCATAATCCACCAGGATCTGGCTTTTGATGAATCGAGTAGCCGCGGCGATCCCGCTATCCAGGTAGATGGCGCAAATCAAGGCTTCCACGCTGTCTGATAGTATGGACGGCTTGGCTGCTCCACCCGAAGCAGCTTCTTCTGGACTGAGCAGCAGATACTTACCCAGCTCCAGATTGTTAGCCTTTAGAGTGAGATAGGTCTCGCTAACGATCTTTGATTTCAGTTTGGAGAGTTTTCCCTCCTGTTCTTCCGGATGGCGCGCAAAGAGTTCTTTGGATACCACAAAGCCCAAAATGCTATCGCCCAGAAACTCCATGCGTTCAAAGGGAGATGGGGCCTGATGATCTCCAAAGTGACGACGCAGATAGGATTTGTGGGTGAGAGCAGCCTTGAGCAGCGTGATATCGTGAAACGTGTAGTCAAATCTCTTTTGCAATTGACCCAGGCTTTTTTCCCATTTGGGATAGGGTTCCGGCATGCGTTTGCCGTTGAAGTAGTCCAGTATTTGGGTAATTATCTTTTTCAATCTAGCACTCATTGCTTCTCTTTCAAAAAGCTCCCGCCGAATACTGGATCCGGCGGGATAATAGTGGTTATGGTATTAGCTTGTATAGCGTTTAATCACGATTGCGCTGTTGTGTCCCCCAAATCCCAGTGAATTCGAGAGCGCAGCGTTTACAGTGTGTTTCACTGAGCAGCCCGCAGTGTAATCCAGATCGCAATCAGGATCAGGATTCACCAGATTAATCGTGGGATGGATGATGCCGGTTTCGATGGTTTTTACGCAGACGATGGCTTCAATGCCTGCTGCAGCGCCCAACATATGACCCACCATGGACTTGGTGGAGTTTATCTTCATCTTGTACGCGCGCGCGCCAAAGGCACGCTTGATGGACATGGTTTCGCCCTTGTCGTTCAATGGGGTAGAAGTGCCGTGCGCATTCACATAATCAATGTCATCGGGGCTCAGTGAGGCATCTTTGATCGCCATCAGGATTGCCCTGGTGCTGCCTTCTCCATCTTCAGTGGGGGCAGTAATGTGGTAAGCGTCTCCGCTGGCTCCATACCCTACCAGCTCGGCGTATATGTGGGCTCCACGCGTTTTGGCGTGCTCCAGTTCCTCTAGCACGAGGAATGCCGCACCTTCACTCATTACGAATCCATCACGTTCCTTGTCAAAGGGACGCGACGCTGTTTGTGGATCATCGTTTCGGGTGGAAAGTGCGCGCATGGAAGTAAAACCACCCACAGCCAGAGGGGTTACTGCTGCTTCCGTACCCCCGGATACGATGATATCTGCATCGCCATATTGGATGGAGCGGAATGCCGTGCCAAGCGCATGATTGGCACTGGCACAGGCACTCATCACGTTAAAATTGATCCCCTTAAAGTTATGCTCGATGCTAATGTGCGCTGCCGCGATGTTACCGATCATCTTTGGGATGAAGAAGGGGCTGATTCTGCGCGGACCCGCGGTATGGCATTTGATGCATTCTTCCTCGAAGGTTAGAATGCCGCCAATGCCAGCGCCGGAGATGACCCCAGTACGCTCCGGATCAAACTGTCCTTCGCTGAGATTGGCATCTTTCACTGCTTCACGCGCCGCGATCATGGCATATTGGGTATAGATATCAAGTTTCTTTACTTCTTTATGGTCAAAGTGATCTTCGGGATTGTAGTTTTTGATCTCTGCCGCAATCTGTACCGGGAGGTTTTCAGCATTGAAGTTGCTGATTCGTCCTACCCCGGACACACCATTGATCAGACTTTGCCAGGTTTGCGCCACATTGTGCCCCACAGGAGTGAATGCGCCCATTCCGGTGATAACTACACGTCGTTTATTCATATCTTCCTCTTTCGTTCAGCTCATAGGCACTGCCTTGGTCTAAAACATCGCTTCCTCGGCGAAAACTCAGATGAAAGCAGCGTGGGCATCTATGATAAGTGGAACCAATCCTGATATCAATGGTATCAGGATTGATTCCTTGATTGGCACGATTAACCGAGTTTTCCTTTCAGGTAATCGATGGCTTGACCAACGGTACGAAGTTTATCCTGATCTTCATCAGGAATCGTCAGACCAAACTCATCCTCAAATGCCATTACCAGCTCCACTGTATCCAGGGAATCGGCACGCAAATCCTCGATGAAGTTTGCTTCAGGAACGATCTGAGCTTCTTCTACGCCCAGTTTGTCCATCACGATCTGTTTTACTTTGGCTTCAATATCCATTGTTCCTCCTATGGTATTGATAGGTTTATTCTTTTTACTGTTTGGGTCTCTATAATGTTATTTGTGTATCAGTGCATGGTCAGACCACCGTCCACGGCAATGGTCTGTCCGGTGATGTAACTGCTTTCTTCAGAAGCCAGAAAGAGGCATAGCTTTGCAACATCGGCGGGAGTTCCCATCTTGCTCATGGGGATCACTTTGGCATACTCAGCTCTGATCTCATCGCTCAGAGTGGCTGTCATTTCCGTTTCTATGAAACCGGGGGCAATCGCATTGACGCGAATGCCACGGGATGCAAATTCTTTGGCACAGCTTTTGGTAAAGGCGATCATTCCGCCCTTGGATGCGGCGTAATTTGCCTGACCGCTGTTTCCCATGATCCCGATTACGCTGGAGATGTTGATAATGCTGCCACTACGCGCCTTCATCATGTGCTTAAAGACCTTCTGTGTACAGATGAAAGTGCCTTTGAGATTGATGTTTAGCACCAGATCCCATTCTTCTTCCTTCATGCGGATCATCAGGTTATCGCGAGTCACACCGGCATTATTGATCAAAACGTCGATCCTGCCATGTTCACTCACGATACGGGCAAACAGCTCTTCCACTCCTTTGGTGTCGGTGACATTTGCCACATATCCAAAGGCATTACCACCCTGTCCACGCAGCTTGGCAACGGCATTATCTACCGCTTCCTGGGCCAGGTCCAGGATCAAAACCAGGGCTTGCTCATGGGCAAAACGCTCCGCAATAGTAAAACCAATGCCACGGGCAGATCCGGTAATCAGCACCACTTTATCTTTGAGATCGTACATCATAATATCCTTTACTAGTTTAGCATCCATATACTGACTGATGTTCAGGATATAAGTTCCTGCAGTGCAGCAATATCTTCAATGTGGTCTACATTTAAGCAACGCACATCTTTGTCAATACTCTTTATCATCCCGCTCAGCACCTTCTGAGGGCCAAACTCGATAAAGAGCTCCACACCAGCATCGATCATGTAACGAGCGCAATCCACCCAGCGTACCGCTGAAATGATCTGCTTGCCAAGCTTCACTCTGGCTTCGTCACCGATCAGTGAAGCCCTGGCGTCCAGGTTTGAGACCACCGGCACAGTGCCATTCACAAACTCAACCCTGGCCATCTCTTCGCTCAACCACAAGCTGGCTTTATCGATCAGAGGTGTGTGAAATGGGCCACCCACCACAAGAGGTAGTACTCTTTTGGCTCCCTGTGCTTTAGCAAGTTCACCGGCCTTGGCTACACCACCATCGGTACCCGATATCACGGTCTGGATTGGGGTATTGAAGTTTACGGCTTGTACCAATCCTTCACGGGACGCCTCTTCACAGATGGCGGCCACAGTAGCGGAATCCAATCCGATCACAGCCGCCATGGCGAAGGGTATATCGCCCACGGCTTTGATCATAAACTCGCCACGTTTGTGTACCAGATGCATGGCTTGCCTAATGTCCAGGATGCCCGAGGCGACCAATGCGCTAAACTCGCCCAAAGAATGACCTGCCACAAAATCCGGCTGGAGGGAAAAGTGCTTCTGAAACTCCTGAAGTGCGCAGATGCTGTGAAAGAGAATGGCGGGCTGTGTGAGGTGTGTCTGTTTCAACAAGTCTTCGGGACCTTCCGCCATCGCTTTTGCGAGTGGAGTCCCGTGATCACGGTCAAATTGCTCCAGGATTGCGGCATATTCTGGGGATTGGGCCAGGTAATCCTGCGCCATGCCTATGTATTGAGCTCCCTGTCCGGGGAATATAAAAGCTGTCTTCATAATGTAATAGCTCCTAGTACCGCGCCAGGATGCTGCCCCAGGTCAAGCCAGCGCCAAACGAAGTGAGCAGCAGAATGTCGCCTCTTCGGATCTTTTTCCCTCGGATAGCTTCATCCAGTGCCAGGGGTACTGTGGCCGAAGAGGTGTTGCCATATTTATGGATATTCACGATCACTTTGTTCATCGGGACTTTCATTTTCTCGGCCAGTGCTTCGATGATGCGCAGATTTGCCTGATGTGGGATCACCCAATCGATATCGAGCGCGCTCAAGTGATTGCGACGCAGTAGTTCATCGGAAGATGCGTACATGCTTTTGACCGCGTTTTTAAAGATGCGATTCCCTTCCATATATACAGTGTGTTGATTGGCGTCCACCGTTTCATGGCTGGCGGGAAGTCGCGATCCACCTGCAGCTTGTACCAGAAAATCGCCCTGGCTGCCATCGGCGTCAATCTTGGTGTCAATGATCCGGGATATGTCACTGGGTTCTGCCCGGGACATCACGCAAGCACCTGAAGCATCGCCAAATAGCACGCATGTATTGCGATCTGTCCAGTTTGTGATCTTGGTCAGTACTTCTACTCCGACCACCAGGATGTGCTTCGCTGCACCATTTTCGATGTACTGGCGGGCAATGTCGCAGGCATAGATAAAGCCTGTACAGCCGGCTGAGACGTCAAAAGCGGGTATGTTTTTCAGCCCCAGTTTCTTCTGTATGATGCATGCTGTCGAGGGGAAGGCATGATCTCCGGAAATGGTAGCCACAATGATGAGATCTATCTCTTTATATTTTACCTTTGAGGCTTCGATGGCATTCACCGCGGCCTGATAGGCAAGATCACTGGCGGCTTCTTCGGCAGACGCGATGTGACGCTCCACCATTCCAGTACGGGTACGGATCCATTCATCCGATGTATCCACCATTCTTTCCAGATCCTGATTGGTCAGAATCTTTTTTGGGGCATAGCTTCCAAAAGCGGAAAACTTGGCAAAGTATTGTCCCATTACAACCTCTCAAAGTATTCTCTGGTGTGCTCCACAAATCCAGACTCGGCAATGCGGGCGCCGAAACGGATAGCGTTCTTAATCGCCTTGGCATTGCTGCGACCGTGTGAAACTACGGATATACCGTTCAGACCTACCAGAAGTGCTCCTCCATATTCGGTGTGATCAAGCTTTTTCTTGATGTAGCTGTATACTGGATAGGACAGGATGGCGCCGATTTTGGCCACCCAGTCCTTGTTTATCTGTTCTTTCAAAATGGAAAAGATGGAAAAGCCCACGCCTTCTACAGTCTTCAACATCACATTACCCACAAAACCATCGCAGACGATCACATCCGTAACTCCGGAGATCACGTCCTTACCCTCGATATTGCCTGCGAAGTTGATATCTTTGCTGGAAGCCATCAATTGATGTGCCTCTTTGGACATGCTGTTACCCTTGGCACTTTCTTCGCCGATATTGAGTAGCGATACGCGCGGATTGGATTCCTTGAAGAAGTACTCATAGTATTTGGAGCCCAACACTGCAAACTGCAGGAGATGCTGAGCCTCGCAATCTACATTCGCACCCACATCGAGGATGATCTCCGGGCCGCTCTGGGTAGGGAATAGCACCGCGATCGCGGGCCTGAGTACATTCTTCATCCGCCCCAGAGTTAGCAGGGAAGCGCTCATCATGGCTCCGGTGTTCCCTGCGGAAACTGCCACATCAGCTTTGCCATCCCGATGCAAAGAAATCGCGCGTACCATGGAAGAATCGCGTTTGTTGCGTACTGAAGCTGCGGCGCTATCGCCCATTTCAATACGTTGGGATGCATTTTCAATCTTGATGCGGGATGTGTCGTAAAAAAACTTGCCAAGCTCGGTTGCGATGATCTCCTGGTCACCCACAAGGATCACCTCATCGCAGAGATCTTCCTTTATCGCCAATACGGCACCCTCGATTTCGGGATACGGTGCCGCGTCGCTGCCAAAGGCGTCCAGCGCTACCCGCAAATTTATTCCTTAACGTCTAGGATCTGTCTGCCGTTATAAGTGCCGCACTTTTCACATACATGATGCGCACGGGCCGGCTCGTTGCACTTTGAGCAAGTGCTGAAGCTCGGAGCGGTAAGGGCATCATGAGTTCTGCGCTTATCTCTACGGGTCTTTGAGGTCTTTCTTTTTGGTACTGCCATTTTCTTGTATCTCCTTATCGGCAAAAAATCAGTGAACCGAGTTCAATCCAGAGTTATAAGTATATTCAATTATGGATTCTTAAGTTCACTTACACTACTATTGTATATGAATTAGGACATGGACTCATATCACGGTTTTTTTGTCAACATAAAAAAGGGTAGTAACCTGCTAATTACCCACCCCTTAGTCTGTTATGCTTCCCATTATGAGTCTCCACAAACCCTCACTGTATCCAGCCGTTGTGAAAGCGATCGATGGGTTGATTGGAGTTTGTAGAGGCTTAGGAACAGTTCGTGGCGGCTATCCGATGATGGATAGCCGTCTCGAATGATGGTTGCAGGCAGCCGGGTTGGCTTACTTGCCGGAGATCGTAGCTCCGCCGAATCTCATATATGGCATGATCATTTCGCCAGCGTTATGCGTTTCGCGGCTGAAATCCACGATACTATTCATTGCTTCGATCAGGTTGAAGGAGATCATGGTTTCTTTCACTGGGCAGACGATCTTGCCATCTTTGATGTAATAGCTGTTCTTGGCCACGGTGGACATATCTCCCTGCGCACTGGGTTTTCCGTGAGATGCTCTCATGCAGAGGATTCCCTGTTTGGTGTGGGCGATCATCTCTGCCAAAGACAGCTCTCCCGGCGCGATCACGAGGTTGTAGGGATGACATTTGGCCACGGGCTTTCCGGTCTTATTGGCAGCATAGGTCGCTATAGGATATGCCCTTAACACGCCTTTGTCGATGATTGCTTCTTCGCGGGCCAGGTAGCCATCCGATGTGATGAAATGCTTCACTGCCTGATGTGGATCCCGGGGACGGCTCGTGATGGTGAGCTTCTCGCTGAAGAGCTTTTGCCCCAGATGGTCTGGATACAGGCTGAGATTACTGATTAGCGCATTATCGCTAAAATGGCTTTGGATCAGAGTTTGAATCAGGTCTCCCAGCACAAAGGGAGCCAGAATCACCTCACCCACAAATTTCTGAGGAATCGTGCCCGGATGAGTCTGCTCCACGATCTGTCGGATCAGTTCTCTGCTTTGGTTGATCTCCATGCAGGGTCGGTCCAGATTGGATGCTCGGAAATAGGCGAAGTTCATGGAGCTCATCTTACCGCCTTTTTTGGCAGTGAACATCGTGGAAAACTCGTAGTAACCACGCTCGATTGACACATCTACGCCGTTGGAATTCATGAACCTGGTCTGAGAATGGGTATGGCTTATAGTGGCATCAAAAAGCACGTCCGGGTACATATCCTTCATCTCTTGAGCAAATTCAGCAAGACGGCTGACAATCAGTTCGCTATCCGGCACCAGTACTCCATCGGTAAAGACTGCCGGCTCTTGATACTCGGCAATATCAAAGGCGGGATCGGGATTGCTTTCTGCTACAGTCTGCATCAGTTCAGTGATGGCTTCCTCGAGTGAGGCTTCATCGATCTGGTTGATCGATTTGATGGCGCGTTTATCATCTTTGTAAACGTTGATGGTTATGTCGCTGGATTCCAGGGAACGCAGGAGGTTTAGCTCTTTGTATATCAGGTTGAACTCGCTGGACTCGGATTGGGTGAATATCACCAGGGCTTTATCGGCCCCCAGCTCCAACAGACGGTCTATCAGTTTTTTGCAGATCTTTTCCATTACTTACCCCCCAGATTGACGCGGCATTTGATGGCGGGACCGCCCATGCCGACCTGGATGCTCTGTTTCTTTCCACACATTCCAGATGCGGTCCAATACATATCGTCCGAGACCATTGTAACCGTTTTGAGCAGATCAAAAGCCACTCCACTCATGGTGGTACTCTTGATGGCTTTGCCTAGCTTGCCGTTCTTTACTTCGTAGCCCAGGGCAATGCCAAACATAAATTCGCTGGTGGCATCGGCTTGGCCGTTATTGGATTCCACCAGATAGTAGCCCTCTTCGATGGAAGCGATCATCTCTGCCAGCTTATCTTTGCCTGGCACAATCATTGTGTTCCGCATGCGGATCAGAGGTTCATCGTAAAAACAGTGTCCTCGGGCATTCCCGGTGAGCTGCATACCCAGCATGGCGGCAGATTCCTTGTTGTGCATATAGCTTTTCAGGATGCCTTTGTCTATTATCACGCAGTCTTCTGCCAAAGTTCCTTCATCATCGATAAATACAGGAACTGGGCAGATAGTATCGGCGTAAGTGTGGGCAACGTCGATCAGACTCACCAAAGGTGAAGCAACAGCCTGATTCAGATAGTCTCCGGCAATGGATCCGTTCAGCACAAAGTCTGCCTCAGTGGTATGACCCACTGCTTCATGCGCCAGGATACCGGCCAGTCGTGAATCCAGCACGCAATCGAAGCTTCCGGCCTGGGCATAGACTGTATCCTTCATATCCTGGGTTTCTTGATAGACCTTCTCGAGCTCTTCATACACCTCTTTGGGGTCGCTGTAGATATCTTCAAACTGACCAAATCCGCCCAGAGCACGATAGCCTTGAACCGGGCCGTCGGGACCCTTATCCACCATCAATACATAGAGGAAAGAGCGGGGGATCATCACGTGCATTTCTCCACCATCCGAAGTGATGATGTGCTTCTCGGTCTCGTCCTGACGGATACCCAGTTGACGCGTGCTGAGGCCGGGATACTTGGTATGGATGTAGTTATCCAGATCTTGCACGAAATCTCGTCTCTGGGCAAAGCTCCAAGGCTGTTTCTTGGTATAAAAGAGATACTCACCCCTTGCTGGATTGGAGGGGAGCAGTATTTGTTTACCTGTGCGGTGCCTGGCAAGTAGGGCCGCATTGGAAGCTGCTTTGCTGCAGATTCTTCCAAGAGTGGGTGAGTCTGCCAGAGCACTGGAGGCCAAGCCCCAGGCTCCACTTTGGTAAGCTCGGCACATCATCCCGGAAGAAGAACTCCGGTTGTTATGTATCATATTGCCATTCAGGAAGAAGACCATCTGTTCACGGTTTTCCTGCTGCTTGATCTCCCAATAGTCCAGCCCTGCGGGAAGGCTCTGCTTCATTTCAAACATTCTCATAGATACTCCTAAGTCAATAGTCCCAGTCTATCTGCCGGGAATCAGTTTCATAGTAAAAGAAAGACGGGCAGAATTGTGCATTCCACCCGTTTATGTGATAAGACCTAATTGGCTTCTTCGTATGTTATCCCAGCTCTGGATACAGGGGGAATCGCTTGGTCAAGGCTTGAACTTCCAGCTTGATCTTAGCGAGTTCTGCCTCGTTTTCATAGTTATCGCGAACCTTGCCAATGAGGGCAGCAATGGTCTTCATTTCGGGGATGCCCATACCACGAGTGGTGACGGATGGGGTGCCCAAACGAATCCCGGAAGCCACAAAAGGGCTGCGGGTATCAAAGGGAACAGTATTTTTATTGGCGGTGATGCCGGCTAGATCAAGGGCTTCTTCCATCTTCTTGCCGCTGGGGCCGCCTTTATCTTCGGGACCCAGATCGATCAGCATAAGGTGTGTATCGGTACCTCCGGAGACCAGGTCAAATCCTTCGCTCTTCAGGGCTGTGGCCAGCGCGGCGGCATTCTCTACCACCTGCTTCATATAGCTTTTAAACTCAGGTTGCAGCGCTTCCTGGAATGCCACAGCTTTACCGGCGATAGCGTGCATCAGGGGGCCGCCTTGAATGCCGGGGAAGACCTTGCCATCGATATCTTTGGCATACTGCTCTTTGCAGAGAATGAGGCCGGCACGCGGTCCGCGCAGGGTTTTATGAGTAGTGGTAGTTACCACATCTGCGTAAGGGACGGGATTCTCGTGCAGACCGGCAGCCACCAGACCTGCGATGTGCGCCATATCCACCATAAACTTCGCGCCCACTTTGTCAGCGATGTCGCGGAAGCGTTTGAAATCTATCTTGCGAGGATAGGCAGAGGCTCCAGTGAGAATCATTTTGGGCTGATGCAGGGTGGCTAGACGCTCGATCTCTTCATAATCAAACTGCTGGGTATCCTTGGCAACGTTATAATGAATGATGTTATAAAACTGTCCACTGAAGGATAGGGGATGGCCATGAGTGAGGTGGCCGCCGTGCGCCAGTTCCAGTGTGAGTACGGTATCACCGGGATTGACCAGGGCGAAATAGGCTGCCATATTGGCTTGCGAACCGCTGTGAGGTTGCACGTTGGCGTGTTCGGCACCAAAGAGTTGCTTGGCACGTTCGATGGCGAGGCGTTCCACGTCGTCGATGTATTCGCAACCACCGTAGTAGCGTCCGTAGAGGCTATAATTTACCTTGCCAGTCTTTTTGCTCCAGCGATAGGGGTAGCCCTCGGCGTATTTGTTGGTGAGGACGCTACCCTGGGCTTCCATCACTGCCAGTGAAGTGAAGTTTTCACTGGCGATGAGCTCCAGATTCTCCTGTTGCCGCTTCAACTCATTGGTGATGGCAGCATAGATTTCGGGATCCTGTTTTTGGATGTGTTTCACTTTGGTTCTCCTTGATGTATTTTATTTATTCTTTTTTCGTGTCTGCCCCCATCAAAGGGGGTTTCCAGCCATGCCTTCACGATTTCGATGGCGTAGGCAGTGGCGGTAAAGCGCCCGGCCAGCACCAGGATATTGGCGTTGTTGTGCATACGCGAAAGCCGGGCGACATCGGTAATATTACAAAGTGCAGCGCGGATGCCAGGAACTTTATTGGCCGTGATACTCATTCCGATGCCACTGCCACAGATCAGAATGCCAAGCTCGCAGCTGCCATCGGCTACTGCTCTTGCAGCAGGATATCCGGTATCGGGGTAGTCCATGCTGCTTTCGCTATTAGCACCAAAATCCTGGAACTCATGCTGCGGGAAAGCGGCTTTCAGCTCTTCCTTAAGCTGATATCCCGCGTGATCACTGGCGATGGCGATCTTCATTGTCCCTCCGCCATCAGGCAGGCCAGGGCGATGCAGTAGTACTTGGAGTTTTCGCTTTCGCTGCGACTCATTACCACCACGGGTTTGATCGTCCCCTGGATCAGTCCGGCCAATTCACCTCCGGCAAAGAGCATCAGCCCTTTGTAAAACGCATTGGCGGTTTCCAGATTTGGGAATATGAGGATGTCGGCATCCCCGCCGATTGGAGTAGGCACCCCTTTGATCTCGATGCTGGCCGGATCGCAAGCCAGAAAAACGTCCAGAGGGCCATCCACAACGCAGCCTTTGATCTGACCCCGCTCAGCCATCTTGCTGATGAGCGCGTAGTCTATGGTGTTTGGCATGCCGGGGGAGACCTTCTCCGTGGCAGTGATCAGGGCTACTTTGGGTGTCTTGATGCCCAAAGTGTGTGCCATCTTTACGCTGTAGTTCAACATGGCAATCTTTTGATCCAGATCGGGATTGGGTAATACCGCTGTGTCAGAAACGAGCAGCAGCTTATGATAGCGGGGCAGCTCCAGAGCGCAGGTGTAGCTCATTACGGCTTTGGGGGGCAGCAGACCGCGTTCCTTGTTCAATACTTGTTTCAGGAACTTATCGGTGCCCACCAGACCTTTCATCAGCACGTCGGCAGATCCTTCTTTGACCATGCGAACGGCTTCCCTGGTGGCACTCTCGGGATCGGAGATATCGACTACCTGGTAAGCATCGGGAGCTAGATCATGATCCTCCAGCAGGGCTTTGATGCGGGCTTCACTGCCGATTAGGATGGGCATTACAAAGCCGTCTTTGGCGGCTCTGCAGATAGCTCCGATGGTATTGGCGTCTTCCGCCGCGGCAACGGCCACACGGGTCTTTTTGCCGCTGGCAATGGCTTTTTCAGCCAGTTCAATCAGCTTTTTCATCTTTCCTTAGGCCAGCATCGCCGCCAGGGCGATGGAATAGAGTTTGGAGCGCTCGCTATCTCCGCGGGAAGTAAGCACGCAGGGTACGCGGGCACCCATCACGATGGCGCAAAGATCGCTCTTGAGAAGCTTTACGACCGTCTTGTAAAAAGCGTTTCCGGCTTCGATATTGGGGAAAAGGATGCAATCGGCATCGCCGCATACTTCGCTCTTCATACCCTTGATCACGGCGCTTTCGGAATCGATGATGAGATCCATTCCCAGAGGGCCTTCGATCATCGCGCCTTTGATCTGGCCGCGTTCAGCCATTTTGGCGATGATGGCGGCATCGGCGCAGGAGGGAATCTTGGGCAGAGTCTGCTCGCTGGCTGCTTGCAGGCCTACCTTGGGGTTTTCGATACCCAGAAGCTGAGCTACGCGTATCAGGTAATTGGTGATGGCGATCTTTTGGTTCAGATCGGGCAGGGGGATGATCGCGACATCGCCAAAAATGAGCAATTTGTGATAGGTTTTGGGCTCGGCAACCGTTACGTGAGACAGGATAGCCCCCGGATTCATCAGGCCTTTCTCTTTGTTCAGTATGGCGCGCATGTAACGGTCGGTGGAGAGCAGACCTTTCATCAGGAAGTCTCCTTCTCCGGCATTGATCATGTCCACCGCTTTGGCGGCGGCCGTCAGATCGTTGTCACAATGAACTATCTTGAAGAGACCGGGATCAATCTTGTGTTCGGTACAGACCTGTTTGATGCGCGCTTCATCGCCCACTAGGATACCTTCGATGATCCCCTTGTTTACTGCTTGGGCTACTGCTTCTATGGTATGAGCGTCGATCGCCCATGCTGCTACAAGACGTTTTTTGGTACGTGATGCCAGAACTTCAAACATCTGGTCGAGTTTGCGAATTTCCATTTATGACTCCATATTTTGTTTATATCACAGCAACACATGAGCTAGAGATACCAGCTCTGCAAAAGATTGGGTTTATCTGCGCGTACTTCCACGCTCTTGACCTGGCTGTGGATCAGATTTCCGGCAGGGGAATAGAATTCCAGGCGTATCTCATGAATCCCTTCACTGAGGGGCAATTCTGCAATTCTGGCCTCACCAGGGAAAAATTGGGAAAGCCGCAGATCGGCATTCTCACTAAAGAAGACCGCGGCATCAGCGGCGATACTGAGCAGGACAGAGGCAAGGGAGGAATTGCGGCGCGAAGCTTTTTCTTTGGCGTGCTCAGCGGCCAAACCCTTGATCACGCTGCGGGAGACGCTTTTGAAGAAGATCAATGGCTCCTTGATCTCGTAAGTGTGCTTTGCCACCAGAGACACATCCTCCAGCTTTTGCAGGGGAAAACGTCTGCCATCGGGGCTTACAGCCACCACCTGACCCACTTGGGGCGGCCGTGGCTCCAGATGCGGTAAGGCAAACTTGAAGTAATATCCTTCCTCGATATCCGGCCAATAGATGGTGGATACATTCACCTCGCTATCCACGCTGCCGATCAGCAGCATGTCTTTCGAGGTATGGATGTGCATTTCGTGGGAGGTTTTCTTAGGAGCGCGGTTTGAAAAGGCGATCACGCGTAAAAGAGGCTGATTCTTGCGCTGCAGGGGATGCTGGATCTCAGGCATGGCAAAGGGATACAGCTCTGCCTGACTCTCAAAGGCAAAGCGGATATTATCAAAATCGATCCGTGCGGCATCACGATCGCCGATGGATTCATACATCATCAGGCTGAGATAGCGGGCAAGCGCGGAAGAGTGAAACTTGTTGCTGCCGCTCTTTACCTCGCTGCTGCCCTTGGTATTGCTGCTCATTTCCTTGGCCATGTCGGCGTATTTCTGCTCCAGATAACTAAGTTTGTCGTCGATACGGCGAACTTCTACGAAAGCGGCTTCGGGATCATTTAGATTCAAGTAGTTTAGGGCTTTGAAGACGTTGATATAGACGTCCTCATAATCTTCTCCGGAGTAATCCAGAGCATTATCGTTCAGCAGCATGGAAGTGGCGGCTTTACTCAGACTTTTGGTGGTGAGCTCCACGATGGCGTCTTCCGCGAGCTGCAGGAGTTCGTTGCTTATTTCCCAATCACCGTTGTAATAATGCAGCATTCCGGCATCCAGGAAGTAGAGGACTCGATCCTTGCCCTTTTTCATTTTGGGGTTATCCACCAGCTTCAGCGCGGTGTTGATATCCTTGGAAGAGATCGCAGCGTCCAGATCCTTGCCTCGGGCCTGAGTGGTGTAAAAGCTGGCGCATGAAGCGCTTAACAGCAAAAGACAGATCAGACTGCAGAGGTAGAGGTATTTTACCGGCATAGCGGAGCCGGGAACGCTGCTATGAGCGCTCGAACGGGACTGGTCACCAATCTTCACAGTCGACGCCAAAAGGGGCATGATTTACAAGCGGAAGCGGCTGCTCTCTACGATTTTCTTGATCTCTTTACTGCCGATCCAGACGGTTTCGCTGGTTTCGACATCCACAAGCTGCAGATCTACCTGGTAAAACTTGGCTTGAGTATTGTCCACCTTGTCCATTATGGTCTTCACAGAGCCTTGGAGCATATAATCTGCACCTACTTCCTGCGCCATGCGTTTGGCTGTTTCCTCAGACGCGAAATACTGCTGATCAGCGCGTTCATCGCGGACTTCATCGCGATCGTCGCGGGAGGCAATAAAGCGTACCAGGCCGCTATTCAATAGCTCGCGGGAAATATC
>Ga0116173_1001652_pt1 | contig 18120 bp, 20 predicted proteins | sample AD_UKC085_MetaG_FD_89800 | JGI IMG/M metagenome (GOLD analysis project Ga0116173, IMG submission 89800) | Active sludge microbial communities of municipal wastewater-treating anaerobic digesters from USA - AD_UKC085_MetaG | ecosystem: Engineered > Bioreactor > Anaerobic > Digestate | place: USA...
AAAGAAGGAAAAAGAAAAAATGAGTTTTGAGAAGTTCGAGTTAGATGCGAAAATACTGGCCGGCGTGCAGGCGTGCGGCTACAACGTGCCGACACCCATCCAGTTACAATCCATCCCGCCGATTATGGAAGGCCGCGATGTGATGGGCCTGGCCCAGACCGGAACGGGAAAAACAGCAGCGTTTGTGCTGCCGATTCTGCAACGGTTGATGCAGGGACCACGCGGTTGTGTCCGCGCGCTCATTATTGCGCCGACGCGCGAGTTGAGCGAGCAAACCCATATGGCCATTATGCAACTGGGACGAAAGACGAAATTGCGCAGCGTATCCATTTACGGCGGCGTGAATATCAATGGTCAAATTAACAAACTGCGGAATAATGTGGAAATCATCTCCGCCTGTCCCGGTCGCCTGCTGGATCACATCAACCGCGGCACCGTGGATTTATCCCGGATAGAAGTACTGGTCCTCGACGAGGCCGACCACATGTTTGATATGGGCTTTCTGCCCGATGTCCGAAAAATCGTGAAGCATCTTCCCGCCAAGCGTCAGACCCTGCTGTTTTCCGCGACCATGCCGGAAGACATCCGGTCGCTGGCCAATGATCTGTTGATCAATCCGGTAAATATAAAAATCGGCCATACGGCGCCGGTCGAAACCGTGTCGCATAAATTTTATCCGGTGCAGATGAGCTCTAAAACGGATCTGCTGAAAGATATTCTTGATAAAACAGATATGGATTCGGTTCTGATTTTTACGAGGACCAAATCGCGTGCAAAGAGCGTGGCTCTGCAACTGGGCAAATCGGGATACAAAGTGACGTCACTGCATGGCAATTTGACTCAGCAGAAACGTCAGCATGCGCTCGACGGATTTCGCGAGGGCCGTTATGAAATCATGGTCGCCACCGACATCGCCGCTCGCGGCATTGACGTGAACAGCATTTCCCATGTGATTAATTATGATATGCCCTCAACGACCGATGCCTACACGCATCGTATCGGCCGGACGGGACGCGCCGCCAAAACCGGCGATGCCTTTACCTTTGTAACCGGAGACGACCGGGGGATTGCCCAATCTCTGGAAAGGGTGCTTGGCGGAAAGCTTCAATACCAAAACGTTGACGGATTAACGATGAGTATGCCCGTTGACGATAGAGTCTCCGCCAGCCGCAACAGCAGAGAAAGGAGCATGAAGCCTCATAACGACAGGAAGAAGTTTTCTCCCAAAGCGCGGGCCAACAGCAGACTGAATCGGCGTTCTTTTGATTCTTCCAACCGCAGTCAGTGGGCGCATTAAACGAAATATATCCCTGAGGATTGCGAAGGAGGAATTGTTATAAAAACAATTCCTCCTTCGCTTTAATTCAGTCCTGTAAAAAGTATATTATTTGTTGATCTGTTTATCTGGAATTTCATCGTAAAATCGGTCAGATATGTCCAGTCTGTCTCAAACCGCCGGCAGGCGAAATGTTCACCCACAACAAATCCTGCAAACTCTGCTCACAGCAAGTACGTCCGATGTTCAGAACGCCTTTTCCCAAAATTCTAGCTGATGATTTGTTTGCCGAGTGAAAAAGGGACTAAGCGGTTACTCTATTCTTTTCTACTCGGCGCGGCCTACGGCGGAACTAAGCTACCGCTTTTCAATTCCTTCTTGGCGCCTGATTGCATTTACGCCTTGCGATATTTTAGTTAATTGATATAAACAAAATCAAGCTTTGCACGCTAATTCGCGCGTTGTCAACAAATCACTGAAGACTATTGGCATTTCACCTCCACCGGAAGCTCCGCTTCCAGCATGTTCATGCTGCCGCGTAATTCCGCCATTTTATGCATGGACATGTGCACCGTTCCGAAGATTTCATATTTTGCTTTTTCAGACGTCTGGAGACGTGTGACGATGCCCCAGAAAGCGGCGAGATAATCTCTGTTCCGGTAACATTTCCACCAATACTCCAGCATGTCATTTTCATCGAAAGAATGCATGTGAGACGACTGCTCTCCGAATTTCTGCTACAAAAAAGATTGATTCTGAATGAAAGCCGGTTTTTATTGCCTGCACTGGCTACAAGCAGTTCATGAATTTCGAAGGAATTTTTATCTTTCGAAGGTATGCCGGCTTTTTTCAGAAGAGCGATCTGCTCGGACCCGGTCAGACAGATACCAATAACCGGACAACGAAACATCGAGTCAATCTCCCAGAAACGCAGGGCGGTTTTTCCCGAAGATGAGGTAGATACCTGTAAAATATCTCGTGCCATAGCAAGTACTCCTCAGCGTTCTTTTTTATTCCGGCATGTGCAATTGGCGCACGGTTTCAGGCAGGAGCAGTCCTGACGGCTGTCTGCACAACCGCATACGTTTCCCTTATCTTCCTGATGTTTTTGTTTATAAGAAACAGCCTTCATTTCTTTTTCCAAAAGCGAAATCAATGGTGACATTTTTTATTCTCCTTTCTTAATATGAATATGACACTCGTTATCAATAAAAGCGCAGATTAAAACCGGATTGTCAAACCTGTCATTGCCGGCGATACCGGAATAGTTGCGACGACGGGTTTGGTACTCTTGAGACGAGCAACAGGCTTTGCGTGATGACAAAACCAGTTGCTCTTTCGCTTATGGCGAGCATCTACTCATTGAAAACGTACATTTCACCGTACGCCCTCCTGATACTGCACCGGCATCCCAAGACCCTGCTCATAGAAATGAAATCGGCACACCGGCCTTTCTCTTCCACTCTCAGTTTGCCGAGGTTGACGAGAACTCCGAGTATTTCTTTGGCTTGTTCTTCGTCGATCTGTAATCTCAGGACCACTTCATGGATATTGAGCCGCTTTTTTTCCTCGAACACTTCCAATGCTTTGTCCAGCATAACATGATTTCTCGTCACGGGTTGGTCGGGAAAAGACTTCCCGATCCCGTACGACCCACGGACAGTTCTGTGAAAGAGTTTTTTCTGGTATTGCTCATCTGTCACCTTGAAGTTCTTTTCAAAATTATACGGATTCTTCATGATTTCTTTTCTTGCCTTATCTTCCGCATTGTCAAATTTGCTCAACCCTTCTCCTGTTAAAATGTCAATGCCAGTCTGACAAAGACCTCGTCTGAGTTATCGTGTGCGGTGCTTGCAACTGCCTTTTCGTAGTTACTCCTGCGATACTCGAGCATAAGTGTTGCAGCGAAAGGATCGCTTTTGAAAAGAGTGTAGTTGGCACCGATAGAATACCGGCTTTCCAGATGCCCATCCTGGTCGCCGTCGACATCGTCATTAAAGCCCTCATATCGAGCCGCTATCTCCAGCGGATCGATGACATGGCAGACGATTGCCGCAAACCATGCGGATTCTTTATGCTCCTCATTAGTCAACGCATTCTTTTCTCTGTTTAAAGCCCTGATATATTCGATATCGAAATCAAAGATGCTGATTTTGTATTCGACAGTGCCGCCCACTGTTTTATTGCGATCTCCCTGGCCCGGTTCCGAATCAAAGAAGGCGCTGAGATTCAAACCATCGATGGGCGCAAGAGAGACATTAAAAATATAGGAATTGACATCATCTGTCGGGTCGGGATTAGGATTGGGATCTCTTTCCCAGCCGTAACCGACTTCCGTCAACTTATCGGCAAGGACCTCCCCCTTGTATATTGTGCCCGATATGTCGAGTCCCAGGAAATCGTGAGCAAAACCTATAGTCGCTCCTGTCTTGTTTATTTCGTAGCAATCTTGGGTGATGGGATCATTAATGAGGTGGCTGTTGAAAACGCCGAAGGGCTGCCCTCTTTTTCCGCCGACAAAATACAGCGGGAACCCCTCGTTTTGTATGGTGATCGTCGCCTCGTCCCAGAACACCCTGTCATCATCACCGTCAAGCTCTTCTCCTTTGAGGATGAAATTACCGGTGACCCAATTGTGAAATCGTATCTCTGCGCCCAGTTCCGCCGTTCCTATATCGAGGCTGGAAGTGGAATCGCTTTGGGGGTTGGTCATATCGCTCGGTTCGACATAGGAAAAATCCAGTTCAATGGCGCCGCTGAACGTTACATGATCGTCAAGTTTCCCTAAAATATCAACCGATGTTTGTTCATGTTTTTCCAGCTTCTCTTCCAATCCTTTGATGCGGTTAGACAGGGCTTCTATATCTTCTGCATATACACCGGGAACGGTTATAAACGTAAGACCAACCATGAGGGTGATTGCCATTTTGAGTAGTTTTTTCATGTCTTTGTTCTCCTTTTCATTACAGCATAAACCGTTTCATTGTTAATTATTTCAGGACAACTGGATCAGCCGGTCTTTTCCGTCGTCATTCTTTACACCGCAGGAACGCGAGGCGCAGCTCGGACATCCCGTGCAATGCCCTTTTTTTTTGATAAAACTTTTGTAGAATAACCATCCCGCCGCGGCCAGAATTCCGGCGGCCAGGAAAATATCCATTAAACTCATTTCAATCTCCTTGTGCTTTGTTGTTCGAACATCAGCTTAGCCCGATAAGTCGTCCTCCCTGATAAATAATAAATGCCACAATCCAGGCCAACACCGTTTGATAGGCGATGGTCACACCCGCCCATTTCCATGTGCCGAATTCGTGCCGCATGGCCACCAGCACAATGAAGCAGGGCAGGTACAAGAGCACAAAAACCATGAAGGCGTATGCCGAAAGTGGCGTAAAGGTTTTTGCCAGAACGCTTTTCAGACCCGCTGTATCCTCCTCTTCTTCCGCGCTCATTGTGGCAATGCCGAATGTAGAGAAAACATTATTTGCCGCATCGACGAACGCTCCTCCGAAAGAGACGGCAATTTCACGAACGTCTTCGCCCAGTGAACGCGTTTCTTCATTTGCTTCCTCTGCATTGGGCACATACACTTCGCCCATGGTCGAAACCACGATTTCCTTGGCAACCACACCGGTCAGCAGCGAAGCGGCAGCCTCCCAGGTGCCAAATCCCAGCGGTTCAAAAACCGGCGCCAGAATCTGACCCGTTTTCCCCAGATAAGAATCTTTCTTGGATTCGACGCCCCAGGGCAGATTGAGGCCGAACCAGACAAACACCGAAATGGCCAGAATCCAGGTGCCGGCTTTGATCAGATAGTGTTTGCCTTTCTCCCACGTATGGATCATCAGGTTTTTTACCGTGGGCATACGGTAGGGCGGAAGTTCCATGATGAACACAGGAGCCTCGCCGCGAAAGAGAGTTTTTTTAAACAAAAGTCCCATTAAAATTGCCAGGACAACGCCCAAAATGTAGAGCGACCATAAAACTGTTCCCGCATAGGCGGAAAAGAACGCGGCGGTGAAAACCACATAGACCGGAAGCCTTGCCCCGCAGGACATGAGCGGTATGATCAGCGCCGTCAGCGCCTTGTCGCGCGGATTTTCCAGCGTGCGTGTGGCGTAAATTGCCGGCACGTTGCAGCCGAATCCCAGCAGGAGAGGAATGAAAGATTTTCCGTGCAGGCCAATGGCGTGCATCATCCTGTCCATGACAAATGCCGCCCGTGCCATGTAGCCGCTCGCTTCCAGAAGCGTAATGAAAAACATCATCGCAAAAATCGGTGGCAGAAAGACCAGCACTGCGCCGACGCCGGCAATGATGCCGTCAGTAACAAGCGAAACAACCCAGCCAGGCGTGGAAATTGCGGCAAGTACGGCAGCAGCCCAGCGCATGAGCGGTCCGGCAACGACGCCATCGAGCCAATCAGTAAAGGGACCGGAGATATCGAACGTCAGTTTGAACATCAACCACATGGCCAAAAGAAAAATAGGAATGCCGGCATAACGGTTGAGCGCGACGGCGTCAATCCGTTCAGTTAGTTCACTTTTTCTTTTTTCTGGCTTTTGGAGCGCTTCCCGGGTCAGTCCCGCCGCCATGCCGTAGCGTGTGTCGGCCATCAACGCTTCGAGGTCTCCCCCATGCGCGGATCGCAAATGACGCGTCGCATTTTCGGCAACCGCCGCATATTGCCCCGCTTTATAATTCTCAATGGCACGGGCATCGCCTTCGATTATTTTTAAGGCCATCCAGCGCAAAGGCAGATGCCCGGCCAAAATATCCGGATGATCTTTCAGATTTTTTTCTATGGCTGATACGGCTTTTTCGATATCGTCACCGTAAGAAATCACGACGGGCCGGTGCGCTTCGAATGAATCCGTAAAGGCCACGGCTGTTTCCATCAGTCTGTCGACGCCTTCGCCTTTGGTGGCCACGGTCGGAATCACCGCGCAGCCCAGGATGGAGGCCATCTTTTCTTCGTCGATGCGGAAGCCTTTCTCGACCGCTTCATCGTGCATGTTGAGCGCCATCACCAAAGGGATGCCCAGTTCCAGAAGTTGCAGAGAAAAGTAAAGATTGCGCTCAAGATTGGTGGCGTCCACAACATTGATAATGACATCCGGCTTTTCGCGTACCAGATAGTCCTGTGCGATGATTTCTTCCTGAGTGTAGGGACTCATGCTGTAAGTGCCCGGCAGATCGACCAGCGTAATTTTACGTCCCTGAAAGTCAAACGACGCAGATTTTTTCTCCACGGTGACACCGGGCCAGTTTCCCACCTGAAGTCGCGAACCGGCAATGGAGTTGATCAGCGTCGATTTGCCCGAGTTGGGGTTACCTGCGACTGCAATCGTCAGATTATTTTTTGTAGCTTTATGCTCTTGATTAACAAATGGCGTGTTCTGTTTATTCATGATTTTTGATTTCCTCCACTTCAATTTGGCGCGCTTCTCCAAGACGCAAAGACAGCGCATAGCTTTTGATGCGCACCTCGATGGGATCGCCCAGAGGAGCCACTTTTCCCACGATCACCTCCGTACCTGCCACCACACCCATATCCATCAGACGTCGCTTAAGTGCGCCAGACACCTGAATTTTAACAATTATTCCGCTTTTTCCGGTTCTCAAATCCGCAAGTGTCATTCTCCATTCCTCCGAACATAAATTTTCATGGCCGCGCCTCGTCCGATCGCGATGCGACATTCATCCACGCGCAGGATCAGTGGGCCTGTGCCGCTGTTGCTGATCATTTCCACCTTTTTTCCGGGATGCAGTCCCATGTCCTGCAGATGCGTATGTCTTTGCTTATTAAATCTGCCGCTTTCGTAATGACTGTGTGAATAATCCGCGCAGGTTCCTTCGCGAGAAAAGCCTCCCCGACGACAGTGCCGATGTTTGTACTGGTGCGTGATAAATCCATTACCCGCCGTGTCTATGATTTCGGCAATTTCTCCTTCCTGTAACAACCCTAATGGGGACATTATTTAATCTCCTTTCGTTCTGCAATTGCAAATGATAATCATTATCATTATAAGGTTCAAAAAATAGCGGTTTCACCCGCCTGAACCTTCTCTTTCTAACAGTTAAATACACTTAAAGACCCATGGATACTTCCTTGTTGTTTATTTCTTTTTTTTCTTGCGGCAATCCGGACATAAGCCATAGAGATACATTTCATGATCCGTTAGCTCAAAACCGAAGTTTTCTGCAACACGTTTCTGTAATTCTTCGATCACTGAATCCATTACCTCGACCGTTTTACCGCACCCCCGGCATACAAGGTGATCATGATGGGGATGATTGTAACTATGTTCATAACGTATCACACCATCTCCGAAATCCACTTCGCGGGCAAGCCCTGCTTCGCAAACGAGTTTGAGTACGCGATACACAGTGGCCTGGCCAATTGAATGATCACGTTTCTTGACAATATCGTAAAGTTGTTCGGCCGTGATATGTTCTTCGTGCTTCAAGAAAGTATCGAGAATCATTAAACGCTGCGGCGTTTCTCGGAGATTATTTTTAAGAAGATAATCTTCAAAAACATCTTTTTCGTTTTTCATTACTTCCTCATTAAACGCTAATGATAATCATTATCGTTAGTGTTCTTTATAAGAAACTCCGTGCCTGTGTCAAGAAATATTTTAATAAATTGTTGTCTGTTTCAAGAAAAACAACCTGTCTTCATATTCTTGATACTAAAATTATTAATCCTTTTCGTTGAATCAAGAGGCTTAGGATATTTGCGGATATATCTATATCAGACGATATCTAAATGGTTTTTAAATATACTATCTTAAACATTAAGATCAGTTTTTCAAGTTTATTTACTGCTGAAATATATTAGAGCCTTTTCCCGCTGATCTCCCGTATGCGCACGCGAATAATCAGGGTTTTTTTCATTGCTTCTTCCGAAAAATCTCCGGCGTCACTTCCATACTGACGCATAATGCATTCCAGAGCGGCTTTTTTGTCCTCCACGTCGTTTATGATTTCCGCCGTGCCAGAGCCAATCACACTTTCGTATTTCGCACTCCACGCGCAGGGCTGTTCCGCCTCAAGGATTTCATGAAGGAGATCAAATTCGAATCCGACGCGATTATTTCTTTTAAGGATATCGATTTTTCTTCCTTCGGGTGCGGCATGAAAATAGAGGCAAAAGCCGTCATAGCCGAAGTTGAGGGGAACAATATACGGTTGATCATCGTCGGCCATGGCCAGACGGCACACCCAACAACGACGGATGATCCCGTCAATATCTTTTCTGTCTTTTATTTCTCTTTCTTTTTTTCGCATTTTCAATCTGATCCGATCGGGGCCGATGATGATTTGTCCGGCAATGATTTGTAGCCGGTGGCTTTAAAAAACGTATAGCAGAAGGCGCCGTCCGGTTCGGCAGTGCGATATAAATCGCGGATACCCTGATCGAAAACGTTTTTTTCGATGATTCCCGCGTCGATTGCCTCTGTACGCACACCTTCAATCATGGCGGTGAACGTTTTTTTGATGAATCCGTCCACCAGTTGCGGTTTGCCGGAATCCACATAAACCATGCGGGGAGATACGCAAACAGATCGGAAACCCGCCTGATTCAGCAACGGATACAGTTCTCTGCCGATGTTGGCGTTACCCCCGGCGCGCCGCTGCAGTTCCACCTGACTCTCAATGGCCTTGTGCGCTGCTTCGCTGTCCGGATAAAAATACGCCGAGCCGTGGTCGCCTTCGATGACGGTGATCGTGCCGTTTTTCTTTAAATACTTTTTAAGCATGATCAACGTTTCAACGGGCTGCGGCAGATGTTCCAGAACAAAACAGAGAAAGATATGATCAAACGATTGCGATGCATAGGATAAATTAAAAATATCAGCCTGTTCGAAATGAACATTTTGAATGCCGGCCGCTTCGGTTTTTCTTCTGGCTTCATCGACGGAGGCTGCGGAAATGTCGATGGAGGTGATCAACGCGCCGGGACTGTTTTTCGCCAGGGTGATGGTCTGCGCGCCGACGCCGCAACCGGCTTCCAGCACCGTACTGCCCGCCGCATAAGCGGTGTCGACATGCAGCAATTCTACCAGTGTGGAAGCCTGATCCTGAAGCCTTATGTTTTCGACCGGATCATAACCGTGAACGTATGATTTACTCATCTGTTCGTATACCTATACTGTTAACGAAGGAATCTTTCTCTGCATATTATGGCATTAAATAGCATAGCCTTTTTTTTCTTTAAAGGAGAAAGTTTCCAAATCTTTGCCTGCTTAACCGGAATGTGATATTGATGATTACCAATTGAAAAACAGGACCGGGAGGTGGATGTTTTGGTAATACGTAACGACTTGGAAAAATTTGCAGATATGGACAAAATATTCGATCCCGAAAGTATTGCAGTTGTCGGAGTTTCTGCCGAAGGATTCGGTTTTGGCCGCGGTATTTTTCTTTCACTCCGTTCCATCGGCTATGAGGGGAAACTGTATCCCGTGAATAAACGGGGCGGCTCCATTGCAGGAATGAAAATCTATCCTTCCATAGAAGACATCCCTGATAAAATAGATTTCGCCATTATCGCGGTTCCGGCACGACTTGTTCCGTCGGCGCTGGAAGCCTGCCGGGTAAAAGGTGCGGCGGGCGCCGAAATTCTTTCTGCGGGTTTTAGGGAAACAGGAACGCCGGAAGGCGTGGCTCTTGAAGAAGACCTAAAGACGATTGCCGGACGAGGCATTCGGGTGATTGGTCCTAATTGTTTTGGAATCTACTGCCCGAAATCCGGACTCACCATGCTGCCCGGACCGGACCTTTCGCGAAAACCGGGAGGCGTGGCCGTGCTTTCACAGAGCGGCGGCCTTTCCATAGACTTCGGTTATATGGGAAAATGGCGGGGAATACACTTCTCAAAAGTCGTCAGCTTCGGCAATGGTTGCGATCTTCGAGAAACAGAGATGCTTCGTTACCTCCGTCATGATTCTCAAACAAAAGTAATCTGCATGTATGTCGAAGGCGTTGCCGACGGCCGTGATTTTTTCACCTCCCTCAAGAAAGCAGCTGCGGAAAAGCCCGTCATTGTAATGAAGGGAGGCCTTTCGGAATCCGGCAGCAGGGCGGTGGCCAGTCATACGGCATCGATGGGAGGGACGAAAGCCATCTGGGAAGCCGCGTTGCGTCAATGTCATATTACCCCGGTGGAAAATCTCGAAGAAATGAGCGACGCAGCCTTGGCTTTTTCACTGCTGCCGATGCGCGACTATCAAGGATGTTCCGTCATGGGCGGCGGTGGCGCATTAGGAATAGCGGCGGCGGATACGGCGGAATGCTTTGGAATCAGAGTCCCGAGCCTGAGAAATGATTTACAGGCGGCAATTCTGGACGTCCTGCCCAAACCCGGCTCCAGCGCCACCAATCCGATAGATATTGCCAACCCTTATGTCAGCCCTAAATTCATCGGCGAGATTCTTCTTCATGCTTCCCGAGATGAAAACGTTGACTTTCACATTGTCATTCAGCTTTTGTATCATTACAAAGCACTGCAGTTGGCGATGGGTGATGTTAAACTGAGCGACATTACTCCCTACAAAGAACTGGCGAAGGTCTGCCGCGAAGCAATGGACGTTGGAAAAAAACCGGTCATCCTTATTCTGCCGAATATCAGGCAGGACGAAGATGACATTGAGATCGAAAAAGTCAACCGGGAGACCCGCCGTTTGTTTACTGAAGCAGGGATGCCCGTCTTTGATAATGTAAAGAATGCTTTCAGTGCTGTTGCTGCGGTTTCCAGATATTACCGGTCCCGCTGACAGAATTACGATTCTGTTTTCTGCTTCCGGATATGTTGGCCTTATATCGAAACAACCGGACTATTATAAACGATCGGCGCTAAATGTATCGCAGGCGCCGATATTGCCCTGTTCGAAGCCGCGTTGAAACCAGCTGACCCGCTGCGCCGAACTTCCGTGCGTGAAGCCGTCCGGCACCACGTAACCCTGCGTCTGTTTCTGGATGCGGTCATCTCCGACGGCGCTGGCGGCATTCAGCCCTTCTTCAACATCGCCGGCTTCCAGAATATTTCTTTTCTTGTCGGCCTGATGCGCCCACATGCCCGCGAGGCAATCCGCCTGCAACTCCATCTTGACGGATAACTTATTTCTTTCGGATTTCCCTGCCTGCGATTGGAGCTCGCGAACCTTTTCGGAAATACCCAAAAGCGTCTGCACATGATGGCCTACTTCATGGGCAATAACATACGCCTGGGCGAAATCGCCGGATGCGCCGAAGCGTGAATGCAACTCCTCAAAGAAAGCAAGATCAAGATATACCTTATGATCGCCCGGACAATAAAAAGGCCCCATGGCCGAATCAGCCATACCGCAGGCGGAGTCAACAGCCCCGGAAAAAAGAACCAACCGGGGTTCCTCATACGTTTTCCCCGCTTGTTGAAACGTATCATTCCAGACATCTTCCGTTTCCGCCAGAACCACTGCCACAAAGTTGCGCATATCGTCATTGGCGGCTGTGGTTGCGCTTTGTTCAACGGATATGGAGGAAGGCTGTGTGTTCTGTTCCACGACCTGTAAGATTGAACTCGGATCGACGCCCATTAACATACTGATGACCACGATGGCCACTAGACCCAGCCCGCCGATGCCGCCGACCTTTGCGCCGCGGGAAATCGACATTCCTCTGCGGTCTTCCACGTTGTCGCTCTGCCTTTCGCCTCTCCAACGCATTGTTCTTCTCCTTTTTCGGGTTACGTCAAGGATAATAATTATGATTACAGTCCGGGTGACCGGACTCAAACATTATGCTTTGCATGTCAGTATAGAACAAGGTTTTCGGCTGTCAAGACAATTCATCTTCGTTGATTTCATTGGAGAAAACAGTCATCAATCAACCCGATGCGGACATGCTTATGCTTCTGGAAATATATCCGGAATTATTCAGAGAGGGGTTGACGAGCAGACCGCGGAAATTAGACCGCAATCTGCTCGCAGCCTTTGTTCTAATGCAGTCTTTCTTCAGACAAAAACAAATGATCTGTCTCGATTTCCACCAGCGCTTCAAAAAGCTGCCGGATCCGCGGATGATCCGCTTCAACGGCTGACTGTCTGTAGAATTCGATAGCCCGTGTTTCTCTTGCGTGGGACTCTTTCAGATTCTCAACATTTTCCATGTGGCAGGTCTCGTTTCCCGGAGGCAAAGCGTCCAGTTTGAGAATCTTCCGCCAGATAGACGCATGCTCCGCTTCAATCTTACCCAGCGCCTTGAATAAAATCTTTCCTTCGGGATCATCGGTTTTGCCGGCAGCGCACGAATAAAACGTCGCGTTGCTGATTTCCACTTTCAGCGCATGTTCGGCATTGGCCCGATCCTTTGCGCTCAGAGGCACATCAAAGTTCACGACCGCCTCTTTTGCCTCCATAATATATTCCATGTGAGCGCCGCAGAACGGGCAGTTCGCCGGAGGACTGGCGCCGATATACGCGTCGCCGCATATTATGCATCGGTATAATTTGACCATGTGTTCTCCTTATAAAATAATAATTCCGCTTTGGCTTACGCTTTCCACAGGCCGTGAAGATTGCAGTATTCGCGCGCCGTAATGCTGGTTGCTTCAATGGGGAAAACCGCCTCGGGCGCCTGGCCGGGCGCTAAATACTGGCGGTAGATTTTCCCGTCCGCGATGACTTCAATCCATTCAATGTAGTGCTTTTCTTCCATGGGATGCGCCACGCTGCCAACGGTCACCTTGAAGCCGCCGCTTACTTTTTCCACCACGGGGACATGTTTTTCCTTGGCTGCATCCGTCGTGTTTTCCATCATGAGTTTCATGGGCTGATCGCAACACACCAGTTTTCCCACACCCGCGTGAAGTATTTCCACAATGTTGCCGCATACGTTACATTTGTAAACTTCGTTTCTGTTGGCCATGATAAATCTCCTTATTTTATTATGATTAATCTACTTTCTTGAACATCTTTCCCTTGGCGCCGCAGACCGGACAGGTTTCCGGCGCTTCGTTTTCCACGGTATAACCGCAGACCGGACAAACATAATAGCTGTATGTTTCCTGTGAACCGTCCAGATGATCCAGCGCTTTCTGATAGAGGGCGGCGTGAATTTTTTCCACTTCGTTGGCAAAGTTAAAAGACCGCTCCGCTTCTTTATGACTTTCGGCTTTGGCCGCTTCAATCATGGCCGGATACATGCTTTTGAATTCGTGGGTTTCTCCGGCAATGGCTTCCTGAAGATTTTCTTTTGTGGAACGGATGCCTTTCATCGCCCTCAAATGGGCGTGGGCGTGAACGGTCTCCGCTTCCGCCGCCGCCCGAAATAATTTTGCCGCCTGGGCAAATCCTTCCTGATCGGCCTTGGCTGCAAACGCCAGATATTTCCGATTGGCCTGTGATTCTCCTGCGAAAGCTTCCTTTAATGCTTCTTCTGTTTTGGACATTTTCATATGCTCCTTCGTTTTTTTTTTATGAATCAATTTAAAATTTGTCGGTAAGGCATCACACTCCGAATTCAGCGACGTCTGTATGGCTGCCGCTGAATCCGGGGAATGATCAATTTATGCCAGGTCAAAACGGTCCAGATTCATGACCTTGTTCCAGGCCGCCACAAAGTCGTCCAGGAACTTCTCCTGCGAATCTTTACAGGCATAGACCTCCGCCACGGCCCGAAGCTGTGAGTTCGATCCGAAAATCAGATCAACGCGGGTGCCGGTCCATTTGAGCTCGCCGGTCTTGCGGTCGCGCCCTTCAAATACATCCGCATCTTTCGACACCTTCCACTCCGTGCCCATGTCGAGTAAATTCACGAAGAAATCGTTGGTGAGCGTTCCCGGACGCGAGGTGAAAACTCCATGCGGAGAACCGCCGAAATTGGCGCCCAGCAAACGCAGACCGCCGATCAGCACGGTCATTTCCGGCGCCGTTAGCGTGAGAAGCTGAGCCTTGTCCACCAGCATCTCTTCGGGCAATACGGTGTATTTGGCCTTCTGATAGTTGCGGAATCCGTCGGCTTTTGGTTCCAGCACGCCAAACGAAGCTACATCGGTCTGCTTCTGTGAAGCGTCCATGCGACCCGGTGTGAAAGGAACCGTAATTTTGTAACCGGCATTCTTCGCCGCCTGCTCGACACCGGCGCAGCCGGCCAGAACGATCAGATCGGCAAGCGATACCTTCTTGTCGCCTTTCTGGTCTTTGTTGAACGCTTTCTGGATGCGCTCCAGCGTTTTGAGCACGCCGGCCAGACGTTCCGGTTCATTCACCTCCCAATTCTTCTGCGGAGCCAGGCGGATGCGGGCGCCGTTGGCGCCGCCGCGCATGTCGGAGCCGCGGAACGTGGAGGCTGACGCCCAGGCCGTCGAAACAAGTTCCGATATGGACAGACCTGAAGCTAAAATCTTGCTTTTCAAGGAATTGGCATCCGCTTTGTTAATCAGCTTATGGTTGACGGCGGGAATGGGGTCCTGCCATATCAGCACTTCTTTGGGGACCTCCGGACCGAGATAGCGCGAACGCGGACCCATGTCGCGATGGGTCAGCTTGAACCAGGCGCGGGCAAAAGCGTCGGCAAATTCTTTCGGATTGGCAAGGTATCGCCGCGCAATCGGCCCATAAATCGGGTCGAAACGCAGCGAGAGATCCGCCGTGGTCATCATCGGGCGGCGCTTCTTGGACGGGTCATGAGCGTCTGTGACCATGTCTTCGTCTTCGACGTTCTTGGCCAGCCACTGATTGGCGCCGGCCGGGCTCTTGACCAGTTCCCACTCGTATTTGAACAGCACTTTCAGATAGCCCATATCCCAGGTCGTCGGATTCGGTTTCCATGCCCCTTCAAGACCGCTGGAGATCGTATCGCCGCCCTTGCCGCTTTTATAACTGCTTCCCCAGCCAAGACCCTGCGCTTCAAGGGGAGCCGCTTCCGGTTCTGGTCCCACATGGGTCGCAGGACCGGCGCCGTGGCACTTGCCGAAGGTATGGCCGCCGGCAACCAGCGCGACGGTTTCTTCATCGTTCATAGCCATGCGCGCAAAGGTTTCGCGCACGTCACGGCCGGAGGCGATCGGATCGGGATTGCCGTCCGGGCCTTCGGGGTTCACATAGATCAGCCCCATCTGCACGGCCGCCAGAGGATTTTCAAGATCGCGCTCGCCCGAATATCGGCTCTTGGGCTTGTCGCTGGTCGCCAGCCATTCCTCTTCGCTGCCCCAGTAGATGTCTTCTTCCGGTTCCCAGACGTCCACGCGCCCGCCGGCAAAACCGAAGGTTTTAAATCCCATCGATTCCAAGGCGCAGTTGCCGGCCAGAATCATCAGGTCGGCCCAGGAGATTTTTTTGCCGTATTTCTGCTTGATCGGCCACAGAAGCCTTCGCGCCTTGTCGAGGTTCACGTTATCGGGCCAGGAATTTAGCGGGGCCAGTCGCTGATTGCCTGTTCCCGCGCCGCCGCGGCCGTCACCCATGCGGTAGGTGCCTGCACTATGCCAGGCCATCCGGATGAAAAGTCCGCCGTAATGGCCCCAGTCGGCCGGCCACCAGTCCTGCGAATCGGTCATCAGCGTGATGAGATCTTTCTTCACGGCCTTTAGGTCTAGTTTCTTGAATTCTTTGGCGTAGTCAAATGCTTCGCCCATGGGGTTGCTCTTCTTGTTCTGCTGATGCAGGATCTTGAGGTTCAATTGATTCGGCCACCAGTCCCGGTTCGATTTGCCGCCGCCGGAAATGGGTTTTTTCATCATGCCTGTTACCGGGCATTTGCTTTCTTCGGTCATCTGATTTCCTCCTTTCTTTCAGTGATAGGGGTTAAAAAACCTTATTCCTTTTGCCTTGTTGTTTTCTCAGTAATCTGGAATGATTCTGAATTAGAATAAAAACCGGTCATCGTCATTCTTTTACCGTTTGTTTAAAATACCGCGGGACTGCGCAATAAGAAAATTCAGTCTGAGCGCTTCAGGCAATCCCTGCAATACCCGTGAAACTCCAGTCGTGTTTCGGTTACGACAAAACCCGATTTCCGGGCAATGTCCCTGGGTTCAAGCGAGGCGGGAATGGCGTAGTCAAAAATCTTCCCGCAGCGGTTGCAGATGAGATTCACATGATCCGAAAGGTCCACATCATAGCGGTTTTCCATCCGGTCGAATTCCAATTGTCGGATCAGACCGTTTTCAGAAAACTCCTTAAGCGTCGCATAAACGGTGGACAAACTGATACGACGCGCTTTCTTACTCGCTGCCTCATAAATCAAAGTAGCGCCGGGGTGAGCTTCGCTATGCTCCACCAGCGCATCAATAATTGCCAGACGCTGCGGGGTTATCTTGAGACCTTTTTCCTTTAATTGGCCGATCAGGCCGTCTTTATATATCATAAGTATTCTGGAATCATTCCGGTTTATGGAAAGATACAATCATGCCTATAAATTGTCAAGACATATTTTTTCATGGTTGACCGGCGGGATTGACAAACGAACTTATCAATTATATGAAACAAATAATAATTATTGAGAGATTTCATATGCCGGTTTATTTACAAGTAATCCTGCTGGTTGCCATCTTTATCGCCACTGTGATCATTTTTCTTTACATTGGCGGCCTGGCTGTGCGGCGGGCCAGTTTTCAGATTATTGCCGAAATGGAAGAAGCCAGAGCCTTTAAAGAGGGAAGGGCGATTAAGATTCAGGACGAGCGGAAGAACTTCTTCCGCGTGGGGACCAAAAATATCCGCCCCCGGGCGCTGAATCTGCTCATCGCTGATGGTCTGGTGATTAAAACCAACAACGGGAAATATTATCTGGACAAAGAAAAACTCGCCCAAGCCAAAGCTCAATTAAGTTCAAAAACATAAAATGAACATTTCTTCTTAAGCTTATCTTTTATACTTCCGTTGTTCATACTGCTTAATGGGCTCTTCGAGAGGTGGAAAAATCTCGTGAAATCCCTTGTGAAGATTTGTAGCAATCTTCGTGATGAAATTGGCAGTACGGTGGGCGGTTTCTTTAGTTTCACGTAATGCCTGTTTTAAGCGCACGCTATCGCCACTGTCAGTAATGTACTTTTCGTCAGCTTCACCACCCTTGTGCTCATAAACGTGCCTACGATGAAACATTAGAGTACCAAAAGATACATCCTCGCTATCGATACTACTGAGAACGTCTATGTCAAATACTTTGCGAAACATCTCGGAAACTGTCCCGATGTTGTGGAAGTGGGATTTCTCTATCCAAGCTTTACGGGCTGGAGTTAATGGCACTCTGGTTAGGAGCTGCTTTGCGTAGTGGCCGGCGAACGAGTCGAAAATAGCGACGGTTTCTTTAACACACGTTTCATATGGACCACCAGCATTGATTCTATCTCTGATTTGCTGAATATTTTTTTCCAACTCCTGCAAATCATTTCTTGTTCCACATGAGCTACAGTAAGCATACGTTCCAAGGACGTCATTAACTTTACCACAGGCATTGCATGTAAATAGGTTTTGCTGACGTTCTTCTGCATAGTAGAAAGCTGGCTTCTCGCAGTCTTTACCAGCCGCTTCAGCCACCGAATCCATATCGATTATGTGTTCGCCAGACTGACCAGAAGCAAGAGCGTTACTAAGTACTTCACAGTATTGCCTAACATATCGTTGTTGGGCATCAGTAAGGAAATGGTAGTACTCATCGGCCGTAAAGGCACAATACGGACAGATCTTGCCACCAAGACCTGCTCGCCAATAACCATTACATGAGGGGCATTGGTGGCCAAACATGCCTGTGCTGTCTGATGAGATAAATACTGGAAAACAGTCCGGCAACGGAGGTGGATTCCAAGGAGTGCCGATTCCACCCATCTTAATGTCATGAACGGCAACGCCTTGCGG
>Ga0116173_1001657_pt1 | contig 18055 bp, 18 predicted proteins | sample AD_UKC085_MetaG_FD_89800 | JGI IMG/M metagenome (GOLD analysis project Ga0116173, IMG submission 89800) | Active sludge microbial communities of municipal wastewater-treating anaerobic digesters from USA - AD_UKC085_MetaG | ecosystem: Engineered > Bioreactor > Anaerobic > Digestate | place: USA...
CATGTCGAGCGGTATGCCGATCTCCGAAAAGTCGTACAGCAGGTTGTTCAGCAAAATCTGCGTGGGCAGCATGGGCAGGAAGGGCAGGAACAGCGAAGCCACCGCCATTGACAGCATGTTGCCGAAGTTGGAACTGGCGCCCATGCGCACATATTTGAGAATGTTGACAAAGGTGCGCCGGCCCTCTTCCACCCCATCGGCCACCACCTCCAGGTCGGACGCCAGCAGGATCATGTCGGCCGCCGCCTGGGCCACGCCGCTGGCGCCTTCCACCGACAGCCCGATGTCGGCCACCTTGAGCGCGGGGGCGTCGTTGATGCCGTCGCCCAGAAACCCCACCACCGCGCCATGCGCCTGGAGCGCGCGCACCAGGCGCGCCTTCTGGTCGGGCGCCAGGCGGGCATAGATGTCCACCGACTGCACTTGCACCGCCAGGGCATCGTCGGTGAGGGCAGCGATGTCTGGCCCCGTCAGCACGCGGTCGGCGGGCAAGCCCATCTGCTGCGCCAGTCGCTGCACCACGATGGGGTCGTCGCCCGACAGGATCTTCAGGCGCACGCCCGCCGCCGACAACCGGGCAATGGCCGCAGCCGCCGTGGGTTTGGCCGGGTCGGCAAAGGCGCAGAGCCCCTCGAAGACCAGGTCCGTCTCGTCAGCCACGGTCAGCGCCGGTGCAGCGCTGGCAGCGTCGGGCCTTGCGCGCGAGGCCATGGCCACCACGCGCAGCCCCTCCTGGGCCAGCGCATGCACCCGCGCCAGGCCCTCGGCGCGCCCGGCATCGCCCAGGGGCTGCACCGAGGCACCCACGCGGTGGCGCGTGCACAAGGCCAGCACCGCCTCGGGCGCGCCCTTGACGATCAGCAGGCGCTCGTCGGGCCCCTCGGCCCAGACGCTACCGACGCGGCGGGTGAAATCGAACGCATGGCGTTGCAGCAGCTTCCAGCCTTGCGCCGCATCGGGGTGGCTGGCCAACAGCGCTGCGTCCAGCGCCCCCCGGTCGCCCCCCAGACTGGCGGCAATGGCGCCGAGCCGGGCCGCCTGCGGGTCGTCCTGCCCGGCGGCATCCAGGCTGCGGGACAGGGCAATCTCGGCGCTGGTCAGCGTGCCCGTCTTGTCGGTGCACAGCACCGTCATGGCGCCCAGGTCGTGAATGGCCGCCAGCCGCTTGACGATGACCTTGCGCCCCGCCATGCGCAAGGCACCGCGCGAAAGCGTCACGGTGGTGATCATGGGCAGCAGCTCGGGCGTGAGGCCCACCGCCAGCGCCACCGCAAACATCAGCGATTCGAGCACCTGACGGCCAAACAGCATGTGCGTGGCCAGCACCACCACCACCAGTGCCAGCGTGAGGCGGGCGGTGATCAGGCCAAAGGCATGCATGTCGCGCTGGAAGGCCGACACCTCCTGCCCCTCGCCCAGCACGGCGGCGGCGGCGCCAAACAAGGTATTGCGGCCGGTGCCCACCACCAGCGCCCGCGCCTCGCCCGTTTGTGCGACCGCGCCACGAAACAGGGCATTGCTGGCCTCGCCCGCCGAGGTGGCGGTCACCATGCCGGGGCGCTTTTCCACGGGGTAGGGCTCGCCGGTCAGGGCTGCTTCACCGGCAGTGAAGGCTTCGCTGTCCAGCACCAGGGCATCGGCGGCGATGACATCGCCCGCGCGCACGCGCATCACATCGCCGGGCACAACCTCCTGCACCGGCACCTGGCGAAAAATGCCGCCCCGCAGCACTTCGGCACGCAGCGCCACCGCACGCCGCAGCATCTCGGCCGCGCGGGTGGCCCGCCCTTCCTGCACGGTATCGAGCCCGATCGACAGGCCCAGAATGGTCACGATGATGCCGCCGCCCACGCCGTCGCCCGTGGCCACCGACACCGCGCCAGCGCCCAGCAAAATCAGCGACAGCGGCTCGCGCAGCCGCCGGCCAACCGCCACCAGCAGCCCCCTGGCCTGCGGCGGGGCATCCGCGTTGGGCCCGTACTGGGCCAGCCGGGCCTGCGCTTCAGTGTCGGTCAGGCCCGCCACCGTGCTCTGCAACCGGTCGCACAGGGCCTGCGCAGACAGCGTCCAGAATCTCTGCGCAACAGCGCCGGAAGAAGGCGTCATGATCGTATGGTTTGCCGAGCCGGGGGCAGCGCCCAAGGCGCTCGCCTCGCCTCAGAGGATCAGCCGCCGCGCACCAGCAGCACCGGCACAGGGGACTGGCGCAACACCTGCTCGGCATCGCTGCCCAGCAGCATCCGGCCCACGCCACGCCGGCCATGGGTGCCCAGCACGATGAGCTGCGCACCCCATTCCCGGGCCTTGGCAATCACCAGATCGCTCACGCGCCCTGAGTAACTTTCATACAGCTCGGTCTCCACTGCCACCCCGGCAGCACGCACCCGGGTCTCGGCCTCCTGCAGCACATCCTGGCCGGCCTTCTTGAGCGTTTCGAAAACTTCCGCAGTCAACGCCATGCTGGACTCGAAGCTCGTCATGAACGAGATTTCGTCCACCACATGCAGCACTTTGATGGTTGAGCCCATCACCCGCGCCAGCGCAATCGCCTCCTGCAGGCCTGCCAGCGAGGTAGGACTGCCATCCACCGGAACCAGAATCTTTTCGTACATGGAAAGAGCCTCCTAAAGGACGCATCGTAGCCCCCGGAATCTCGCATGCAAGCCCCGGGCGCCAGCCTGGATGAAATCGACAAGGGCCAAAGTGGATGCGCGGCTTGCGCCCAATTCCGAAAAACGGACTCGCTTGGCCCCGAAGCACGCAATCCCGGTCAACGTGACAGAGCACCACATACAGACGATCTATCGGGCATGCATGCTGCATGCGTGAAGCATCCGGTTTCAGGTCGTAAGAACCTTCGCTTAAACTTTACGACGCTGCAAGATGAACTACGGCACCAGCAACCATGCGGTGTCGCTAACTTCTGACCAGGGGTTGAATGTGCCCGGCCAAGCCAAGCGCCGAGAGAGCAGTCAGATTGTGTCCAAAATTACCACCTAAGCCATTCCAGTAATGCCTTCAAGGGTCGGTCAAGGAGAGCAGGTTTGTTCAAAAAAATTCGCTGGTTCTATCGGCAGGCTTTGCGTATGGCGACCGGTGCGTTGCCGCGTCAAGTCCGGTTTGCGGTCTATCGCAACATGGTTCAATGCGATGCGGCACCTTCTGAAAAGCTGGTGTTGAAAGTAGCAGAAACCAAAGAGGAACTTGAGGCATGCTTTCAATTGCTGCATGACGCCTATGTCAAAGTAGGCTTCATGAAACCAGACCCTTCCGGGTTGCGGGTGACGATTTATCACGCCTTGCCAACGACGACCACCTTGCTCGCGAAATACGACGGCCGTGTGGTTGGCACCTTGTCGCTCATTCGTGACAGTGCGCTGGGTTTTCCCATGCAGAAAATTTTTAACATCAAAAAGATTCGGCTGGCAGGGGGCAATATCGCAGAAATTTCCGCACTGGCAGTCCATGCACGTTTCCAAGCCTTGGGGGGAGTTATTTTATTTCCCCTCATCAAAACGATGTATGAGTACGCCACCCGGCTTTTTGACACGCGCCATTTGGTAATTGCAGTGAATCCGCGGCATATTGGATTTTATGAGTCAATATTATTCTTTCGCCGCCTCAAGAAAAACGCCGTCAAAAATTATGATTTCGTCAATGGCGCTCCAGCGGTAGGAGCCCATTTAGACTTGCAAGAAGCACTGGAAGTCTTCAAAAAGAACTACGAAAAAAAAGAACCCACGAAAAATCTCTACCGGTATTTTGTTGAATTGATCATGCCCAACATTGTTTGGCCGGACAAGCGCTTTTTCACAACCAATGATCCGGTAATGACACCAGAATTACTGGATTATTTTTTCAACCAAAAGACGCAGCTTTTCGCCAATTTGAGCAATCATGAAAAGGCATTGCTGCACACAATCTATGACTTGCCAGCCTATCGAGCTGTGCTCCCGGCATTTTCGCCCGAAAAAGAGTCGACCTCCGATCGGAGGCGTCGCCGCCACAAAAGGTTCTCGATTCGTTGCCCAGGAAAACTGGTGATTCGCGAAAGCGGGAAATCACACAGAATTGAAATTGTGGAGTGCTGGAGTTCAGGGTTCAAAGCGCGCTCAAAAGCTGTCCTCCAAGTAGGAGATCAGGTGGATGGCCACATAGAGCTCGGCCCGGATGATCGATGCAGTTTGTCATTGCGCGTTTTGCGGAAATCATCTTCAGACTCAAACACCTTTGTATTTGAAATTGAAGAGTCCGACGTGAATTGGCGGAAATTTGTGAGCGCCTTATCCAAGGCCGAAACACACAGCGACCTGGAAAATGCCACACGCTATCTCTCCCGCTACATGGAATGACACCAGAGGTGGCAATTGCGCCTGACTTGCTGGTGCAGTGCCTCCATCACTCCCCGGCAGGCAGGTGCACAGCCGTTGGCTCGCAACCGGTATCACTCCCCGCATCCAGCCCCGCAGAAAATCGGGCAATTCCGGGTTGGCCAAAGATCACCGACGCATTGATTCTTGCAACCCTGTTGGCGCGTTATAGCCACAGTGATGCAACGAGAGCGCCACAAAGCGCGCAGTGATTTCGTGCCGCATTATTTTTCACTTCTGCGGCCTTTGGCTTGAATCCTCGAAGCATTTCCCATCTGTGTATTTTCGATGGCAAGGATATCGCTGCGCGCGCGCCGCGTGGCGCGCTCTGTCATGCGTTGGCGCCAATGGCTGAGCTATCGCGCTGCCCCCCCCATATCGGGCAGTACCCTTGCCGCGACAGAACCATCGGACACTCATTTTTGATACTGCAAGACTATGGCGCAGCCCCCGTGGCGTGCGCCACAAAGCGAGCCAGGGACTGCATGTCCTGAGGGCTGAGCTTTTCGGCATAGGAAGGCATCACCCCAAGCCCGTTGCGCAGCACGCGCAGCACGCGGTCGGCATCGGGCCTGAGTTCGTCGAGCACGGGTCCCACATGCCCTTCGGCGCCAGCGGCCTGCAAGGTATGGCACAGGGCGCAGGCAGGTTGCAGCGTGGTGAATAGCAGCTTGCCGCGCGCGATCTCGGCGGGGTCGGCCGCCTGGCTGGCACCTGCCAGCCAGGTCAGGCAAACCGCCGCGACAGCCTGGAGCCACCGGCCCCTGATCGCCACCGCCACGTCAGGCGACCGTCACGGTCACCGCGTGATCACTCCAGCTGGCATTGTTGTAGCCACCCAGGTTTTCCTCGCGCTGCTGGGCCTGCACATTGCCCGCGGAGTCCGTCGCACGGCTGGCCAGCACATGGCTGCCCGCGCCCAGACGCACCGACAGCACAAACTGGCGCCAGGCAAACCGCCCCAGGTCAGGGCCCACGAGTTGCGCGGTCTGCCAGGTCTTGCCGCCATCGACCGACACCTCGACCGCCTTGACGGCATGGGTGCCACCAAACGCCACGCCATGCACCTGCACCATGCCGGCCTTCAGAGGGCCCTGCTCGGGCAGGGGTCCGTTGATCCAGGACTTGACCGTCATCTCCCACACCGAGGGCTGGTCCGGACTGGCCTTGGTCCCGGGCGGTGACATGCGGTAACCATGCTGCATGATGCGCGCCTGGGACTGCGCCGGCGTGAACGCCACGCGCTTCACATACTTGATATTGTTCACGCCCTGGTAACCCGGAACGATCAGGCGCAACGGCCCGCCATGGGCCAGCGACAGCGGCTCGCCATTCATTTCCCAGGCCAGGATGGCATCGTCCATCGCCTTCAGGGGCACCGAACGCTCGACCAGCACGCTCAGCGGGTCCACGCCCTCGGGCAGCTTCTCGCCCCCCGTTCCCGTGAGATAAGCCATGCCATCGGCCAGGCCGCCCAGGGCCGCCACCACGGCACGCAGCGGCACGCCGCTCCACACCACGCAGCCGGCGGCACCCACGGTCCAGGGCGTGCCGCTGGGCTTGCTGGGGAAGAAAGCGCGCCCGTTGCCCGAGCACTGCAACACGGTGGCCACGGTGTCGATGCCCAGGGTCCTGAGTTCAGCCAGCGTCAGCGTGCGGGGGTTCTTCACCCCTTCGACCGCCACCACCCAGGCATCGCGGTTCTCCAGAACGGCGGCGTCGGGTGCGGGCAAATTGTTGCGAACATACAACTGGTTCGACGGCGTGATCACGCTGGTGCCGAAGGCTGCGCGCCGCGTTTCCAGGGTGTTGCCGCTGTGCACGATCAGGGCGTTGGCGCTCTTCCAGCCAGCGTAGCCGGGCAACGGCTTGGGCGTGGCTGCGGCCTGGGCACGTGCAACGCCAGTCCAGCCAGCCAGCCCCAGCGCACTCAGTGCGGCAGCGCTTCCGGCCAGCATGTGGCGGCGTGGCAGTGTCATCGGGTTCGTCATGGGCAGGGTCCTCCGGAAATAAAAGAAACAGATGAAGTCCGTCTTGCAACGCCGGATCGCCCGACGCCACAGAAGGGGCTTGGCGGATTTTGTGTGGGAAACCGTTTTTGGCGAAGCGCTTTTGGAGCACAGATGTAAACAGGTGCAACAAATCCGCTGCAGGTGTTCGCAATGTCAAACCCTTGGGGCATATTTGCCAGACGGTTCACCGTGTTGCAAACGCGCACGCCCGGAAGTTGCCAGGCCAAAGCGCGGGCTGCGCCGGATTGCGGCGGGGTCCAGGCAGGGCGTGCCTTGGTGCGGTCTCGCACCGTGGTGGAATCCGACGCCGCACCGTCCATTGCGGCAAGCCACGGTGAAATTGAAGCGCCGCCATTCAACAATTCAAGAGGAAAAGCCATGCCCCGCAACTTTCAATGGACCGCTGTCACGCTGGCGTGTCTGCTCGTCAGCCCCTGGGCCCAGGCCCAGCTGACGGCCATCGTGGCGGTGGAACCCACCGCCAAGAAGGCGGCCCACACCATCGTCCGCAGTGCGCTGGAAACAGGCCTGACACAGGCAGCAGGCCAGCCCCTGAAGCTCAGCACCAGCGAAGACCTGGCCGATGTGATGCGGGCCACCCGCAGCGCGGGCTATGACGTGTTCATCGGCCCTGCACAGGTCGCGGCCTCTGCCCTGCAGCGGGGCTATGAACTGGTGGGAGCCACACAGAAATCCGAGCAATACCTGCTGGTCGGTGCACCGCGGGTGGCGGCTGTGACGGCCATGAAAGGCCAGCGTCTCTATCTGCCGCAGCAGGACTCGGTGTACACCTATATGGCGCGCGGCATGCTCAATGAAGCCGGCCTGTCGTTCCAGGACCTCAAGTCGGTGCAGCATGAGAAATACCCGCAGGCCGGACTGACCGCACTGTCCCTGGGCGTTGCGGACGCCACCGTGGTGCGCGCCGATGAGTGGGCAGAGTGGTCTGCAGGCCACCCGAATGCGGCACGCGTACTGGCCACCTCGCACCCCGTGCCGGGTGGCTTCACGATCGTGGTGCGCAAGGATCTGCCCGCCGAGACGCGCAACAAGCTGGGGCAGTGGTTCAGCGCGTCAACCGCCTCCACGGGACTCACGCCGGTCAGCCAGCGCCCCGATGCCCAGGAATACCGCCGTGTGGCCGAGTTGGGTCTGTTCACGCCCAACAGCCTGCCGGGCGTGAACCGCATTTCTGCCAAGGAGGCGCAGCAGCTTCAAACCCAGGGCGCCGTGGTGGTGGATACACGCACCGAAAAGGAATACAGGGCCAAGCGCATCCGCGGCGCGGTCTTTGCCGCTTATGTGGAGAAAAGCCTCAAGGATGTCGCCTTCAATGCGGCACAGGACGACTTTCAGGCGTTCGACAGACTTGCCAACCTCGACAAAGCCCGGCCCGTGATATTTGCCTGCAATGGCGCGGAGTGCTGGAAGTCCTACAAGGCCGCCAGGGTGGCTGCCACCAAGGGCTTCAAGTCGGTGTATTGGTTGCGCGGCGGACTGCCTGAATGGGATGCCAGCGGCCTGCCCACGGAAGGCGGCTGACGCCGCCGGCCTGCCGGGGCCACACCCTCAGTCGCTGACGAAGACCGTCAACACGCCCGTGTAGCCATACAGTTGGTGGCGCGCGATTTCTCCGCCGGCAAAAAAACCCACCAGCGGCACGTCGCCCAGTGCATGGCGCACGATCTGCAGTTCGGCGCTGGGCCCGCCAAAGTGCGGCCCACCCCGACCGGAGCAGCTCACATAGATTGCGCCCCGGATGAACCGGGCCGGTGGACTGGCAGCCGGCAGTCCCGCGCCGGCAGAAGCCGTGCGAAGCACCCCTTGCGCATCGCTGGCCAGAGGCTCCGGCTCCAGCTCCTCCGGTGAGAGTTCCTCACGAATTTCTGCGCAGATGCGCACCAGATCGGCACGGGCCGCCGCCACATTGCGTTGGCAAAACGCCAGGCGCATGCCGGGCTCCACGTGGTCGGCCAAGGCCACTCCACGGCGCGCAGCATCAAGACCCACGATGTGGCGCACGCGGGTGTCGGTACCAAAATGGCCGGTGCGCTGCAGCCCCTGCGCCGGTTCACCGGCATCGACCAAGCCCGCCAGAGTGGCACGCACCTTGCGCAGCGCCGGCTGAGGATCACCGTCCAGTGACACCTCGAGCGTGGAAAGCAGCACATCGAGCGCGGGCTCGCCATCGAGCTGCAGCACCACGTTCTCCTGCGCGGCGGTGACCTTGTGCCAGCGCCCCACCGGCTGGCATCCCTGGGTGACCCGCGACAGCAGCGCCACACCAGGCCCGAAGGCCACACCCGACAAGCCGCCATCAAACACCCCGCCGGCTGCGCCCTGGCCGGCGATATTGCCGTTGCCTGTCACGGCGAACTGCACATTGGCAGTGCGGCTGGCGCTCAGCCCCCCGAACAGGTAGCCCGTGGTGGTGCGCGCGGCCATTTCGCCCAGCAGCTCTGCCAAATCGGCCGTATGGCCATCGGCATGCACCAACGCGGTAGATGCCTCGAATCCGCTGGCCGAGTTGCGCGGCAGTGGGGCCACGCCCGAGAACACGCGGTACTGGTCGGCAGGTATGTCCAGCAGCATCACCGACAGCGCAGGCTCATCAAAATACTCGGCGTTGTGGGCTGCCACGCCCACGCCTACGGTGCCGCTCCAGTCGGTCACCTCGGGCAGTTCACCGCTCAGGTAATCGAAAAGTTCCTGTGCGTCGCTGGCGTAATGGTCCGTGATGTAGAGCAGGCCCAGCGTGGGGGCCGGCGCATATTCGGGCAGGGCCATCTGGGCCCGCAGCTGCGCCAGCACCAGGGCGGCGGCCATGCGCCATTGGGGATGGGCGGCATGGCCCGTGGGAAAGAGTTTCATGGTGTGACCTCACAGGCTGGGCGGACACCGGCGGCGGTGCCCGACCGGCCTCTCAGCCCGCCGGCTTGCGCGGCGCGCGGCGGGGCGTGGATTTTTTGGCTGCGGGCTTGGCGGCAGACTTGGCAGTCGCCGGGGCAGGCGCCTTCCTGGCGGCAGCCTTTTTGGCAGCGGGCGCCTTGGCCGCACCTGCACCGGCGGTGGTGCGACGGGCGCCCTGCACCGCCTGCATGCCCTTGGCGGCAAACTGGCTGGCCATGTCGGTGGCCGTTTTGATAGCCTCCGCAGCCATGTTCTTGGTGGTGTCGATGGCTGCCGTCTGCTGGGTGGCGTCTTTCAGGGCACTGGCCGCGATCTGCTGGAACTGGCTGGTGAGCGCCCCCCACCATTGCATGGGGTCCACCACACTGGGTTCAGGTGCCTTGCTGGCCTGGGCGTCATCGGCTGCGGGGCTCTGGGCGGATTGGGGGGGGGCTGCAGGCTCTGGCGCAGCGGCGGCGGGCGCAGGGGGCACTGGTGCCGTGGCAGTGGCCCGGCTGGCAAACGTGTCGGCCGCCTTGTGCATGCTGCTCATCACGCTGTCAGCCGCCTTGAGCTTGAAGGCATTGGCCACATCGCCCATGCTGAAGTTCATGCCCTTGAGCGTGGCCAGCGTCATCTTCTGCACTTCCAGCGCCTGGACGGTGGCCGTCAGGGCGCGCGAGTTCTGATCGAGCCAGAACTGCACGGCCTTGAGTTCATCGATGCGCTTTTCCAGCTCTTCGACGCTGATGGTGGGCGCCACCCAGTTCGACAGCTGGGGGATGCTGCTGGACGCGCCTTTGGCCAGGCTTTGCAGAAAGTCAAAGCCGGGGACGAATTTGCCGAAACCAAAGTGGGATGTGTCGCTCATGGCCGCTCCGCAAGAGGTGGGTCTGTGGTGGGATCACAGCTTACTCCAATGTGGCGACCGCGAAGGCGCTGCGGCGCAGCGCACCTCAGTGTTTGTGCCCATGCGCCATGCTGCCCGCAGGGGCACCACCGGGGGCTGCAGTGGCCACCGGAACCCGCAGGCTGAGCTGGCTTTCCACGCCCTTGGCATCCTGAAAAACCAGGGTGAGGGGCACCACGCTGTCCTTGGCCAGCGGGGCCTTCAGGTCCATCAGCATGACGTGGTAGCCACCGGGCCTGAGTTCCACGGCCTTGCCTGCAGGCAGGTCCAGCGCGGGCACGGCGCGCATCTTCATGATGTCGCCCTCCATCTTCATCTCGTGCACTTCAGTCACCCCTGCAACGGGCGACTCGGCGCGCACCAGGCGGGCGCCGTCCTGGGCCGTGAGGCGCATGAAGGCGCCGGTGGCTTTCTGGCCCTGCACGCTGGCGCGGGCCCAGGCGCCTTCGACCTTGACGGCAGCGGTTTGCGCCCAGGCAGGCGCGCTGGCCAGTGCGGCGACCAGTGTGGAAACAAGGGCGGCGGTGTGAAGCAGTTTGTTCATGGATGTCTTTCGGGTTTCAAGGGAAGGAAGAAAAAGCCCGTGGGCCTGATGGTCAATGGTGGTGGGCAGCCGCGCCACCGGCGGGCAGAATCTCCAGCGCCGCGGCGGGGAACTTCAGGTCTGAAGGCTTCTGGCCCGCCTTGGGCCGCTCGACCCAATCGTTGCGGCCTTCGGCACAGGTCTGGCGCACGGGCCAGTACAAGGTGCCCGCCTGCTCTGGCGCCTGGGCCACGAGCACGAATTCGTCGTAGTGGGCGCCCGGCAGCATGTCCTGCGGCGTTTTGGCCGTCCAGGTCACGCGCACCACGTCTTCGGTGATGCTGCGGCCGTGGCTGGTGGTGGGCTGGGCGAGCGTGTCGCGCTGCACCTCGAGCGTCCAACCCGGCTTGGGCATAGGGCGCGCGCCGCGCATGCCGGCCGGGATGTCCACTGCAATCTGCCGTGTAGGCGAGGCGCCGCAGCCATGGCCGACCTTGAAGCTGGCCTTGTAGCTGGCGCCCGCCGGAGCCACCTGGTATTCGAGCACCACATGGGCAGATGCAGGCACAAACAGGCCGGTAGTGCATGCAAGTAAAGCGGTAGCAGCTATATTTTTCATAGTGTTCAGAGGCATGGGGTGGGTCTGTCTCAAAGGCTTAGCTGCGCTCGTCCCTGTCGCTGCGCTGCGGGTAGGGATGCAAGTGCCAGCCCTGGCAGTGCTGGAGGCTGTCGATGCCCACGCCCTCGATGGTGGTGAAGCTCTGCGTGGGCAGCGAGATGGGCGGGCCCAAGGTAAGAGTGACCACACCGCGCTCTTTGATGGGAACGCTGTCAATGGCCTGGGCGGGCGCGGACATGGCCCAGGACAGGACCAGGTGAAAGGCACTGGCCACGGCCAGCGCCATGCGGCTCTTGCGCATGGGAACTCCTGAATTTCAAGCCAAATAGACCGCAGGCGCTCAAAAACAAGCGCATGCAGCTATTAAAAAAATAGCAAATTCAGGAGAATGCCGGGGGCCCGCGCGGCGGCAGCGGCGCAGCGGTGCGCGCAGCAATGTGCGCGGCGGGGATGGGGCGCAGGGCATGTGCCAGAGGGTGCACCACAGGCAGCGGGGCCTGCGACGCAGGGGGTGGCGCACCGGCATGGGCACACAAGGGGCAATCGAGCGTATGGCTGGAAAACTCCTGGGCGCCGTCGTCGGTCTTGACCACCACCTTGATGGCACCCGAGCCGGAGCAGATCAGCTCCATGGCCTGCGGGTGAACCAGGGGCGACGCCACCGCCACGCCGATGGCCAGCACAAACCACGCCAGCACAAGGCGGGCGAGCCAGCGAAGGTGGCGCAGGGTTGGCATGGTGGTCGGCATGAAGGCCTTGATTGTAGGCGGCCCATCCGCCAGGCCCGCAACCCGGGTCATCTGCGCGACGGCCCCTGCCCTGGCGCCCTTCTACGATACCCACTTTGTCCACAACAAAGGAGATCCCCCCATGCTGACACTCTGTGGCTTTTCGGCCAGCAACTACTACAACAAGGTCAAGCTCGCACTGCTCGAAAAAGGCCTGCCCTTCACCGAGGAACTGGCCTGGGTGGGCGAGACCGACCCCCGCGCAACGCCACTGGGCAAGGTGCCTTATCTGCGCACGCCCCAGGGCACGCTGTGCGAATCGGCCGTGATGGCCGACTACCTCGAAGCCGCCTATCCCCAGCACGCCTTGCTGCCCGCAGACCCTTTTGCCGCGGCCAAGGTGCGCGAGCTGATCACCTTTGTGGAACTGCATCTTGAACTGGTGGCGCGCAACCTGTACCCGCAGGCCTTCTTTGGCGGCACGGTCAGTGATGCTGCCCGCGAGAAGCTGGGCGCACAGCTGGAGAAGAACATCGCCGCCTTCGGCCAGCTGGCGCAATTCAGTCCCTTCGTGGCGGGCGACCAGTTCACCCTGGCCGACTGCTCGGCCATCGTGCACCTGCCGTTGGTGAGCGCGGCCACCAAAATCATTTACGGCCGCGACTATCTGGCCGGCCTGCCGGTGCGCGAGTACCTCACCCGCATGGGCGAACGGCCCCATGTGCAGCGCGTGAACGCCGACCGCAAGGCCAACACCGCCGAGATGCTGGCCCGCCAAACCGGGCGCTGAACCGGCAGCGCCCAGCCAGGCGGCAGACGGGTCCCGGGTGTTCCTCCCCATGGCGCGCCGCAGCGGCGGCGCCACCCCTTGATCTTGGTCAACGCATAGCCAGCCCCGCGGGCGCACCATGGGGGTGTTCAATCAGCTCCCCAAGGAAACATCGCATGGACACAACCCAAGCCGCCGCCCTGCGCCAGCCGCTGCTCGCACAGCGGTCTGCCTTGCTGGCGCAGCTGGCCGAGCAACGTGGCGGTGTCATCGGCCGGGCCGAGGCGGCCGCAGCGCATTTTGGCCAGCCCGAAGATCCGCCCGCCCAATTGGCCGCCGAGCGCGATTTGGTATTTGCGCTGGACGAGCGCGAAACAGCCCACCTGGCCGCCGTGGATGCCGCCCTGGACCGCATCGAGGCGGGCACCTATGGCGAGTGCACCGACTGCGGCACCGAAATCTCCGCAGCACGCCTGCATGCCACCCCCGAAGCTGCCCGCTGCGTGCACTGCCAGGAAAAGGCCGAGCAGCACCGCCGGGCGGCCTGAGCACCTCCTTCGTTTTATCCCTTGTTCACCAAAGAAAGCCTTCCCATGAGCACTTTTCACGCCGTTGTCTGGATGGACCATTCCGAAGCCCATGTGGTGATGTTCGACCGCGAACACGCCGAGGCACAGCGCATCAAATCCCGCAGCCACCACAAGCACCAGGGCAAGACAGAAGACCTCGGCCCGTTCTTCGCCGACATCGCCCAGGCGCTGTCGGGCACGCGCGAAGTGCTGCTGGCAGGCCCCGGCCTCGCGCGCAACCAGTTCCGCGACTGGTGCGCCAAGCACCATGCCGCCGTGGCCAGGGTGGTGGTGGATTCGGTGACCGCCGACCACCCCACGGACGCACAGCTGGTGGCCATGGCGCGCCAATACTTCAAGAAATTCGACAGCATGGCAGCCGACCCGTCGATGGCCTGAGTCTGGAGTGGCCCGCCCCCAACGGCGGGCCCTGGCTGCTATCCTTTGCGCCATGCGCAGCCTGTTTCACCTGGCCTTTCACGTCACCGACCTCGCAGCAGCCCGCCGCTTCTACGGCGGCGTGCTCGGTTGCCCCGAAGGCCGAAGCACCGACACCTGGGTGGACTTCGACTTCTTTGGCCACCAGATCTCACTGCACCTGGGCACACCCTTTGCCAGCGCACGCACCGGCCATGTCGGCGATCACCTGGTGCCGATGCCGCACTTTGGCGCCATTCTGGAGTTGCCTGACTGGCATGCCCTGGCCGCGCGCCTCCAGGCCGCGGGCACCGCCTTTGTGCTGGAGCCCCAGGTGCGCTTTGAAGGCCAGCCCGGCGAGCAATGGACCATGTTTTTTCACGACCCGAGCGGCAACCCGATAGAGATCAAGGGCTTTCGCTCGCTGGACGGGGTGTACGCCGCTTGAGCGGCACCTTCGCGCGCACCACCACCATCAGGCCTGGTGCGGCTCGCCGCTCCCACGGTCCCCAGGGCCGGCCTCAGCGCCTTTCACCGGACTGCAACGACCCGGTCGCCACGCACCCTCATTTGCGGGCCAGAACCGGCATGGCACCCAAGGCAAAAACCGAATTGGGCACGCCGGCGCGGGCCATCAGCGGCACGGGACGGCGGGCCAGTTTTGTGCGCGCCACCACCGGCGACTCGACCTGCACGCCACGCGCCAACTGCTCCGCCACGAGGTCGCGCAGCGTAACGGACTGAAGGTATTCCAGCACCCGCGCGTTGAATGCCGTCCAGAGCGATCCGGTCATGGACACCATTTGCGATGCCGCGGGTACGGCCTCCTCGCCAGGCTTGTGGTTCTCGACCGCCACCACGATGTCGGCCACCGACACCTGCTCGGGCTTGCGGGCCAAGGCATAGCCGCCCCCGGGGCCGCGCGTGCTGTCCACCAGACCGGCCCGCTTGAGAGCGCTGAAAAGCTGTTCGAGATAGGACAGCGATGTGCCTTGCCGCGCACTGATCGTGGACAGCGCAACCGGCCCGGTGTGCTGGCGCATGGCCAGATCGGTCATCGCGGACACGGCAAGCTGGCCTCTGGTGGTAATTCGCATCTTCACTCCTTGTGCACAGTGATACCGCCGAGCCCCGGAAACTTCCCCGGAAGCTCGGTTCAACGGCCCAATGTAGCGGATCAAACACTTCGCGTATATTCGTTTTAAATTAAAAAATACTGCGTTTTTTTCGAACCTTTACCCCCTCCGATGAACTTCAAGCACCTCAAATACTTCTGGACGGTCGCCAAGGCCGGCGGCGTGGTGCGCGCAGGCGAGCAGCTGCACACCACGCCCCAGACGCTGTCCGGGCAGATCAAGCAGCTGGAGCAATGGCTGGGCCATGACCTCTTTCGCAAGCGCGGCCGGAGGCTGGAGCTGACCAGCGAAGGGCGGGTTGCGCTGGGGTATGCCGAGCAGATCTTTGCCCTGGGGGACGCGCTGGAGAAATCCGTGCGCCTGTCACGCGGCCAGGAAAAACCGCTGGAATTTCGCGTGGGTATCGCCGATTCGGTGGCCAAGTCAGTGGCTTACCACCTGCTGGAGCCCGCGCTGGGCCTGGCGAATCGCGTGCACATGATCTGCCACGAGGGCAAATTCCCGGAGCTGCTGGCGCAGCTCACCCTGCACCGCCTGGATCTGGTGATTGCCGACGAGCCGGTGTCCAAAAAGGTGGGGGTCAAGGCCTTCAACCATGCGCTCGGAACGAGCGCCATGGGCTTTTTCTGTGCGCCTGCGCTGGCCCGGCAACTCCAGGGCCCTTTTCCCCAATGTCTGCACGGTGCCCCCATGCTGATCCAGGGGCCCATGTCGTCCGTGCGCCAGCAACTCGATCACTGGTTCAACAAATACCAGCTGCAGCCACACATCGTGGGAGAGTTCGATGACAGCGCCCTCATGAACGCCTTTGGCCGCGAAGGGCGCGGCGTCTTCACCTCGCCCAGTGTGCTGGAGGATGAAATCATGGCGCAGTTTGGCGTGGAGGTGGTGGGCAGGACCTCCGAGCTGGTCGAGGAATTTTTCGCCATCTCCGTCGAGCGCCGCATCACCCACCCCTGTGTTTCGGCCATCACACGGGCAGCCCGGGCCGAGTTGTTTGCCCTGTGAGGCGCCGCACCCGCTGCGCAGAACTTTCCGATCGCGCGCAAGCGCGCGCTGCGCGCCTGCAAGGAACGCCTGCAGACAGGGGCCTTTCAGAGCACCTTTGCGGGGGCCTCCAGCGGCGGCAACCAACCGAGGTCCTGGAATCGCTTGAACCACTTTCGAAAGCTGTCTTCGGTGTCAAGGCAGTCATGAAAACCCGCCTGGCGGATCTTGATGGAGCTCACCAGCACCGGCGGCTGCGGCCCGGTGGCGCCATAGCCAAACTGGAAATCCGCGTACGCAAAGCCCTGGCCCACAAAGGCATCCAGGCGCTCTGGCGCCTTGAGCCCGTGTTTGCGCACCAGGGCCGACCATTCCTGCTGCCGGCCGGGCATGGTCTGCGCCAGTGATATGGATTCGGGCGGCCCCACTTCCATGCCCAGTGATTCGGCAATGGCAGGCCACACGTTCTGCCAGACGAAGACATCCCCATTGTCCAGATTGAATATTTCGTTACGCGCCGTGACAGCCGTCGCCGCCCAGGCACAGGCGCGGGCAATCAGATCGGAGTCGGTGGCCTGGTAAATCCGTTCCGGCCCGCCCGGAAACGCCAGCGGCAACCCTGCTTCCTTGCGCAGGCAGGCATACACGCCGATGGCGGGAATCGGGTTCATGTTGCTGCCCAGGGCATCACCAAACACCACGCGCGGGCGCAGGATGGTGAAGTGCCAGCTTTTACGCGGCTGGCGTTCCCGCAGGAAGTCTTCCTGCAGCCAGTAGAAATTCTCGTGGGGATGGCGTGGCCAGCGCTCCTTGGCGGGCACCCGGATATGCGGGTCGAGGTGAATGCCGTAGGCCTTGCCGCCCTGCATCATCATGATGTGCTGCAGGTTGCCGCCCGCGCCCTCCAGGGGTTCGACCACATTTTTGAGCATGGCCAGATTGGTCTGCATCTGCTCCTTGTCGGACCAGCCGCCCACCAATCCGCCTGGTTTCTCGTACACCGCGGCATAGACGACATGGGTGATATCGCTGCGCTGGCCCAATGCGGCTTCACATGCCGAACGATCCGTCAGGTCCAAAGCGAGGATTTCGGCGCCGTGAACATCCACCGGCGGGCGGCGCGCAACGCCCACCGCATCCCAGTCCGGCAGGCGCGAGAAATGCCGAAGCGCGGCCTGGCCAATCACGCCGGAGGCCCCCACCACCAAAACCTTGTTGCGACTCTGGAGCATATTTCAGCGCTTGGTGATCAGCGGGCATTTCGACTGGGACAAGGGCGCAAAGGCCTTGTCACCCGGCACCGTGGCGATCAGCTTGTAGTAGTCCCACGGGTACTTCGATTCCTCCTGGGTCTTGACCTCAAACAGGTACATGTCGTGCACCATGCGGCCGTCCTCGCGGATGCGGCCGTTCTTGGCGAAGAAGTCATTGATGGGCAGCGCCTTCATCTGCTTCATCACGTCCTCGGTCTTGTCGCTCTTGGCCGCCTCGACGGACTTGAGGTAGTGCATCACCGACGAATACGCCCCGGCCTGGCTCATGTTGGGCATCTTCTTCATCTTTTCAAAATAGCGCTTGGACCATGCCCGGGTGGCGTCATTCATGTCCCAGTAAAAGCCCTCTGTGAGCATCAGACCCGAAGCCGTCCTCAGACCGATGGCATGGATGTCATTGATGTACAGCAGCAAGCCGGCCATCTGCTGCTCTTTGCTGCGCGTCAGTCCGAACTCGCGCGCTGCCTTGATCGAATTGACCGTGTCGCCGCCAGAATTGGCCAGGCCGATCACCTGCGCTTTGCTGGCCTGCGCGCTCAGAAGGAACGATGCGAAGTCGGTAGCGCCGATGGGGTGACGGGCGGCTCCGAGCACCTTGCCTCCCTCGCTGTTGACAACAGCGGTGGCGGCGTCCTGCAGGCTGTGGCCAAAAGCGTAATCCGCGGTGATGAAGAACCAGGACTTGCCGCCGCGCTTGGTGATGGCACTGGCCGTCACGTTGGACAGCGCATAGGTGTCATAGACGTAATGCACCGAGCTGGGCATGCACAGGTCATTGGTGAGGCGATCGGTTCCCGGACCCGAGAACATGATGACCTTGTTTTTCTGTTTGGCCACATCCAGCACGGCCAG
>Ga0116173_1001695_pt1 | contig 17803 bp, 15 predicted proteins | sample AD_UKC085_MetaG_FD_89800 | JGI IMG/M metagenome (GOLD analysis project Ga0116173, IMG submission 89800) | Active sludge microbial communities of municipal wastewater-treating anaerobic digesters from USA - AD_UKC085_MetaG | ecosystem: Engineered > Bioreactor > Anaerobic > Digestate | place: USA...
ATCGGCGAGAATGACACGAAACCCGGGCCGGGAGAAATGATTATTTCGGTAATTAAACAAAAAGTCCCTGGCTATTCAGCGGGAGGCCGAAGTTTTGCGTCCGTGAAGGATGTCGCTCGCGCCTGTGTTATCGCCATTGATAAAGGTCAAGTTGGCGAATGCTATATCACCGGTGGAACTAATCTTAACTACAAACAATTTTTTACGCTTGTAGCCGAGAAGGCCGGCGTTAAACCGCCCAAGGTCTTTGTGCCAACATTTTTAGCTGTCATCTTTGCTGCTTTAATGCAATTAATCAGTAAGATGAGAAACAGAAAACCTCTCTTGAGCGTAACAATGGCAAAAATGTCGGGAGACGGACATTATTACTCTTCCTTAAAGGCGGCGCGCGACCTCGATTATGTTCAAACCGGTCTTGATAAGGCCCTGGCGGAAGCATTAGAGTGGTATAAGACGCATGGTTATCTCGATTAAGAATTATGCAAAATAATAATTTAGTTAATAAAGTTGCAATCATTACTGGAGGTGGCAAAGGCATCGGCCGCGAAACCGCGAAGTTGTTTGCCATGCAAAAAGCCCAAGTGATTATCACCGGACGCGGCGAGGCGGCCTTGAAAGAGACGACCTCGTTAATAAACGCACAAGGCGGAAGATGCGAATACTTTGTCGGCGATGTGACAAGCGAAGATGACTGCCGAAGAATTATTGCAGCGGTGTTTGAAAAGCATCAGCGCATTGACGTTTTAATCAACAACGCCGGCATGAGCATGCGCGGTTTATTCGAAGATACGGACTTAGCGTTATTTCACAAGATTATCGCCATCAATTTTAGCGGCGCGGTCAATATGACCAAATTGGCTTTGCCAAAGATTATTGAAAGCCAAGGAAGCATTTTGTTTGTTTCAAGTCTTTCGGGGCTTAAGGGTCTCCCCGGCATCGCTCCATACGCGACGGCGAAGATGGCCCTCACGGGCTTCAGCGAATCATTGCGGGCGGAAGTGCATCGCCATCACGTTCATGTCGGCATCATCTATGTCGGCTTTACGGAAAACGACGAAAACAAGCAAATCTATACAGCAAAAGGAGAATTATTAACCCTTAAGCGTGACAAAAACAGCGATACTCAAAAAGGCGTCGCGCGCAAATTAATGCGAGCGGTCCAAAAGTGCCGGCAAGTCATGTATCTCACCGCGGCGGGAAAGATTGCCAATTTAATGTATCGGATATTCCCCAGATTGTCTGGTTACCTCATAAGAAAATACGCTATGAAGAATAAAGGATACAAATCAAAATGATTTTCGCTCAAGCTCTCGACTTTTCATCCTTGCTAAACGAAGAGATAGTTGCTTTGATTATTTATCCGTTGCTCTACCTGACCTATTATTTTGCCAGTGACTTTCCAATAATTAAGAAATTCAGAAACCGATTTGGCGAAACAAAAGACAATTTTGAACAATCGGTCTATTTTCGCCGCTCGTTAGGGTTTGTTCTTCTTGGTCTGATTCCATTTTTTGTCACCCTCTTTTATTTTCAAAATCCGCTTGGCGATTATGGACTCGGTCTTCCGTCGGGCGAATACGCCCTTTGGTGGTCATTAGTTCCGTTAGCGGCCGTGCTCGTCGTCAGTTTCGCCCTTCCAGGTAATAACATCGATCTTTCTTATTATCCTGAGGTTCGCAAGCCCGAGTGGACGTTAAAAAGGACAGCCATCAATGCGGCTTTTTGGGCTATCTACTTACTGGGATACGAGTTCGCTTTGCGCGGCATGCTGTTTTTCACGACGCTTTACGCTTATGGTTTGTGGCCATCAATTGCCATCAACAGCGCGATCTATGCCCTCATCCACATTTTTAAAGGTCCGAAAGAAGCTTTTGGAGCTTTCTTTTTAGGAATTCTTTTGTGCTTGATAACATATTATACGAACTCGATTTGGGCCGCTTTTATTATCCATGTTGTGATGGCGGTCGCTAATGATATTAAGGCCGTAAATGCTGCTAAAAAAGTCAATAATTCAGCAAAAAGTCAATAATTCAGTAATTTTTAATATACTTTTTATAATAGACTAACAATGTATTTTTCGATCTCTTCTGGTTTTACGGCCGGAGCGAATCGATCGATAACCGTCCCATCGCGATTGACGAGAAACTTCGTAAAATTCCATTTGATGTTTTTGCCAAGCGGCGTGCTTTTTTGGCTCTTGAGATAAGTATAAAGGGGCGCTTCATTGTTGCCGTTGACTTCGATTTTGGAAAACTGTCTGAAAGTAACATCAAAGCGGAGTTTGCAGATACTAGCGATTTCGGCATTAGTTTCCGGAGCCTGATTTTTAAATTGATTGCACGGGAAGTCCAAGATTTCAAATCCCTTGTCACGGTATTTTTTATAGAGGGCTTCCAAACCATCGTACTGGGGTGTAAAACCGCATCCGGTCGCAGTATTGACAATTAATAGAACCTTGTTTTTAAAATCCGCCAGCGAAACATCTTTACCGGTGATGTCTTTCATCGTGAAATTGTAAATATCCATATTTATATCCTCGCCTTCATCTTCAATGATTCGAGCCCGGATGACAACGAATATGCTACTGAGGCATACTCTTTTTAACTATCCGAAGGTTGCGCTTTGTTCCGCAGATGACATTTTCTATTTTCTTCGTTTTTAAATAGGCATTGCCTGACGAATGTATTATGTTAAATAATAAGAAGCATCATGAAATTGAGATTAGCAAAAATTAATTTCCGGGATGGCATAGCCAATATTTTTCCTTACCTCATCCTTTTAATTCTTTCTTTCCTTGCCTTATTCGTTTTCTTTTATGAGGGTCTTTTGCAGGGGGACGACATCGTTTTTCATCTCGCCAATATCAGTGATGAATATTTGTCGTTAATCAATCAGGGTTCGATTTCGCGCATCTCGACTTACCTCGGTTCAAATCTCGGCATCGGAACGCGCCTTTTCTACTCGCCTCTTTTTCATCTTCTAGCGAGCTTATTATACGCATCGACTCAGTGGCTGGGCGCAGACGCCGTAACGGCTATTAAAATCGTGATGTTTGTCAGCGTTTTTGTCTCCGGTTTGTTCATGTATCGCTTCCTTTTAAAAGTCACTAACGGAAAGACTGTAGCCTCGATAATCGGTGCGGCGATCTATGTCTTATATCCCTATCGCATCTTTGATGCGTTATGCCGGGCGGCCTATGCCGAAGCCTTGGCGTTTGTCTTTATTCCCCTCTTTTTTAAGGGGCTATATGGCTTAGTCAATTTCAAGGAAAAAATCACGGTTCTGCCTTTTGTCGAAGTCATCCTCGGCGGATCGCTGCTTTTTCTGAGCCATAATTTAACCGCCGTTTTTGGTTTTATCTTTGGCGTCATTTTTCTATTAGCCAATACCCATAAAATCATCATCTTGTGCCGTCAGCCTCGCTACTGGATCACCGGTTTGCTCTCGATTGTTTTTCTGGTCGGAATCATGTCCGTAACCCTCTTCTCATCTTTAGAATTGATGAGCAGTGGCCTTTACAATATCTCCAATCCCGGCCGGATGTGGACGACTATCAGCGCCGTCACCAGCCGCATCGATACCGCCTTCAGCTATTCCGGCTTTTTGAACTACCTGTATATGAACGGTGCCTTTGGAGTATCGATGGGTCCGAGTGCCTTGACTTCGCAAATCATCTCGTTTCTTCTTTTAAGCGCCTTCTTTTTTGTCCTTCATAATACCCTCGGGCGAATTAGAAAATTGCGTTTCTTCCGTTTGCTCATCAGCGCCGCCATCTATCTCGGCCTGATGTTTGTCTTCGCCAATCGCCTCGAAGTCATTCTCGGTGCGGCGGTGGTCGTGCTCCTGACCTTTGCCATCGATTATGTGTGGCGTTCTGCTCAGAATAAAGAAATAGTAAAAGGTACCATTTATAAGGATGTCAATTTTTGGTTTTTAATTGCTATTTTGGTTCTGACTTTTGCCCTTATCACCCAAAAATGGTTGTGGCGCATCATGCCTGAACCGCTTCTGATGATTCAATTCCCGTGGCGCCTCTTCGCCTTTATTCAATTCTTTGCCAGCTGGGCAATCGCCTGGCTCTGCCATAAATTCGAATTTAAGAAAGCCGTGCCTTATGCGGCGGTGACCGCCCTCGGGTTTTGTCTGGTGGCCTCTCAAGCCTTGCCTGAAAAGCGCCTCAATATGCTGCGGGCCAGCGAACCGGAAAGCTCGATGGTCGTCTATCATGGCGATGAAGACTATTTCGCGCCGACATCTTCAATCGGCTGGAATAAAGAATACATCCCTCAGGTCTTTTTCCAAAACGGTTATGTTTCTGCATATAGTAATACTTTGTATTATAGTATCAAGCAACGCATCAACCAGCCCTACCTCGAGACATATCCCCTGAATCCGGTTGCGCTGAGTGGCGATTGTGCTATAGATGTCATCGAGCGTGAAACGCCGAATTACGAATTGGGCGTCACGCCCTTAGAAGATAGCCTCATTCAGATGCCGTTAATATACTACCCCGGATATCGCATCGACGCTTACGATGCGGACGGCACAAAAACCAATCTAGAAGCCCAAAATATCGATGGTTTGATTGCCTTTGAGTTAGCCGTCAACCACCAAAGAATTGGCATATCCTTTATCGGAAGCCCGCTGGTCATCACCTCATATGTCTATTTTGGCTTATCGGTGATTGGCACGGCCGGATTAGTCGTCTGGTTTAAATGTTTTGACCGAACAAAAAAAGAAAAGCAAAATGATGTCATTCATTGATGGCTTTTTCTTTGGGGCAGCCTGTTTTTCGTCCATAACAATTGTTAATTAGCAGCTCAGTCAGTATAATTTTTTTGTCGAGATAAAGGAGATTTATATGCATAATGCAAGAAAAATAGATGATGGTTTATATTATGTCGGCGTCAACGACCATCGCATCACCAGATTTGAAAACACCCATCCGCTCACCAAGGGGATGGCATATAATTCTTTTTTACTAATCGATGACAAAACGGTCTTACTCGACACCGTCGACCGCTCGGGCGGCCAGCAATTCATGGAAAATGTCGCAGCCGCTTTAGCCGGTCGCAAACTCGATTATCTCGTCATCAATCACATGGAACCCGACCACTGCGCCTTAATCGTCGATATTTTCAGAACTTATCCGGAAGTGATTTTAGTCGGAAACAAGACGACTTTTCGCCTCCTTGATCAATTCTATGGTGTGGATTTACGCGGACAATTCGTCGAAGTCAAAGAAGGCGATACTCTCAGCATCGGCAAGGGAACGCTCAGGTTTTTTATGGCTCCGATGGTCCATTGGCCGGAGGTGATGGTCACCTATGAAGAAAAGTCAGGGCTTCTTTTCTCCGCGGATGCCTTTGGAACATTCGGCACGATCGAGGGAAGCCTATTCACCGATGCCGAGCATTTTGAGAAATTATGGTTAGATGAAGGCCGCCGCTACTATACAAATATCATCGGAAAATACGGAATGCAGACGCTATCTTTATTAAATAAAATCGCACAACTGAAAATAAATATGGTTCTCCCTCTTCACGGCCCTTTATGGCGCGATGACATCGCCTCGTATTTTAAAAAATACCGCCTGTGGGCATCATATGCCCCCGAAGAAAAGGGCGTGGTAATCGCCGTCGGTTCCATTTATGGAAACACGGAGGAAGCCGCTGATATTTTGGCTGGTTATCTCGCTGACTTGGGTGTCAAGAACATCGTCATGCACAATGTCTCATCGGTTGACCCCTCGTTTATCCTCAGCGATATCTTTCGCTACTCGCACGTCGTTTTAATATCGGCGACATACAATTTCCGCGTCTTTCCGAAAATGGAGACGCTCGTCACCGACATAGTTGCCACCGGAGTTGCTAACCGCACTTTTGCCATCATCGAAAACGGCTCGTGGGCACCAGCCGCCGACAACCTCATTCGCGCCCAAATCAACAAACTGAAAAATGCGCGCATTATTAATCAGGAGAAATTCACGATTAAATCCGCGCTTAAAAGCAATCAACTTGAAGCTCTTAAAACTTTGGCTCGGCAAATCGCCGAAACGATTTGATTATTTGTTAGTGTGTTAGTCGCAAATATTTTAAAGGGGATAGAAATATGAAAGACTTTCTGATTACGACGACACATCAATTGGAAGGATATATCATCACCCAATATCTTGATATCGTTTTTGAAGAGAGTATTTTTGGCATCAGCATTTCAACGGGCATCAAAGGCATAAGCGATATGTTCGCCGGTTGGACGGGCGAAAGACTTCACGCCATCTCCGACCGCATTGAAGAAGTCAAAAACGAAATCAAAGAAGCGCTGATTAACAAGGCTGTCCGGCTCGGGGCCGATGCCTTGATCGGCGTCGATGTTGAAACGACGAGAAATCTCAACGACGGGACAATCGGAGTGTCAATGTCGGGCACCGCGGTTCGCGTCGTCAAAGCCATCGCAAAATAAAAACATACAAAAAGCGCGGTAATTGTCGCAAATCCGCGCTTTTTTATTACAATTTTGTTTTTGGAATTAACGAAGGGAGATCGCTCATGAATAACTGCATCGTCAGAATTAACGAATCGCTCGATTCCTTTTCCAAACAAGTCGGCAAAGTGGCCCGCTATGTTTTAGATCACCAAGAAGAAGTCATTCAGATGACTATCAGCGAACTCGCCAAAAAAGCAAGAGTTCGACGGCCACGATTATCCGCTTTGCCAATCTGCTCGGCTTCAAAGGATATCGCGATTTTATTAAGAGCCTCTATCATGATGTCGTCAGCAACACCCTTTCTGAAGATAACATTTATGATATCGATAATAAGACGCCGAAAGAGTCGACGATTCGCCAGACCATCGATATGGTCAGCAAGCTCAACATCGAAGCTTTGATGAGCACCTTAAAAATCGTTGACGAGAAGTGCGTCGAACGCGCCGTCAATGCTATCAACACCGCAAACCGCGTCGCCATCTACGCCCTAAGCGGATCTTTAATCGCCGCTCAAGATGCTCTTTTTAAATTTAATCGCCTCGGCATCAATTGCCGTCTTTACGACACTCCGCATTCGCAAATTTTGTCAGCCGCAACCTTAAACGCCGAAGACGCCGCCATCTTCCTTTCTTACTCGGGCGAGACAAAAGATATCATCGCGGCAGCCGAGATTGCCGCCAATCGCCGCATTAAATGCATCTCCATTACGAAATATGGTGAAAACACCCTGACAAAGACATGTAATATCAATATTCAGCATTCCTCTTTAGGCAAAGGCTTTCGCAGTTTTTCAACTCGCTCACGCGTAGTGCAGGAAAACATCATTGATATTCTTTTTGTCGCCCTCGCCCAGCGCAGAGGCGATCACCTTAAGAAGTATTATCAACTATTTGATTACACAGCCCCTAACGGCATTAAGAAATAATTAGTAACTCTTGAAAAATGGCATTAAAAAAGCCGCTTGAGCGGCTTAGTTTGTTTCTATAAAGTTTTAACGATTATAGCTTAACAACTTTGGAAGCTCTGAGTCCGCGTTCGGAATCTTGCGCTTCGAATTCAACACTTGCGCCGACTTCGATGGTCTTGAATGAGTCCATGTGAAGTGCGGAGTAATGGAAGAAGACGTCTTTGCCGTCTTCACCGGTTATGAAACCATAACCTTTTTCCTTGTTGAAGCTTTTAACTTTTCCCAGCATGATAACACCTTTCTGAATAACATAACGAAGTAAGCCTATATTCAACAGCTTACCGCATAAGTTTAACACTTGTAAGAATAATAACAAGCAAATTGTTTTTATTTTTTAATCAACTATGAATGTGTCTACAGCAAAGCCTTGCCAGTAGTCGAGATCGTTCCATAAATATGGCATAAAGATTGTCTTAATCTGAACTGGTTCACCGGTTATATATTGATCAAAAGGGCAATTGCTGAAGTCGCTTTCGGTGTAGAGATCGACACAATTATCGTTCTTTAAGAAAAGAGCTTTGGCCGAGCGGGCGCCCTGATAAGTCGAGTACGTATTTTCATTATATGTGTCTTCGAGAACGACATAGGCGTCGCCATCCTTAAAATAGTAATTGGCGTAGCCGATATGAGCGTACAATTTTGTGAATTTGGATGAGTAGTCAGGATAAGAAGGCGCCTTATCAACTTCGAACTGGTAGTTGTAGAGTTCGGCGGCGGTTAAAGATTCAAGATCGACTTCAATTTCCATCTTGTCAATGGCGGTCTTTTCCAGAAATTCCACTCCAGGCCGGAACTTGAACATCGTGATCGCCGTTATTAAGCGATATGAATTTCCCGGCGTGAACTGGCTGCCAATATAACGATTGCCGTGAACGTAGACGGCGTTATCGGCATCGATAAAGAGCAAAACCGAATCGTCAGCCTTGCCAAAGTAAACGGCGTCAAAAGCGACGAGTTTGCTAAAAGCAACGCCTTTGTTATTAAGTCGCAGTGAAGAGGCGTGTGCATGAACATCGGCAAGGCTATCAGCATCTTCCGCGAGTGTCGACAAATCGACATCGATAGCAGCGACCGACGAATATGAAGAAAGGACGACTTCGGCAGCGCCGAGATAATAGGATGGACTGCCGATAATTTGATAGGAGCTGCCGATTTTATCTTCAAGATTAGCGTAAATTGCATAATCAGCGCTTACATAGATGTAGCCCGTAGTGTCCGCGAACAGGAGTTTATATTGCTTTCCATAGGCGCTTTTTGAGGTGGCGGAGTCAAGGCGGGCGAGCAACTTGCCGGAGAATTTGACGTATTCAGAGGAGATGCCGACTCCGACTTCATTGGCGATTGTTTGACAGGCCAAAGAAAGGACGCGTATCTCGGCGATCGTCTGACTTTCTAATTCAGGAATCGAGTCGCTGGTTGAAGAATCAGAAGAAGAATCGCTCGTCGTATCTGAGGCGGTGCCGCCAGTGGTGTCAGAAGAATTATCTCCGCTCGTGTCTGACGAAATTTCCCCGCTCGTGTTCGAAGAAGACTCCAAAGAAGTGTCGCTTGGATTTGGCGTGACGCAGGAAGAAAGCAAAAGCATCATCGCGATTATTAGAACTTTAGTATTTTTTAGTTTCATGATTTGCACCCTTCGAGTAAGTATACTATGTATGCCTCGGTATTTAAACCCGAATGTTGCATCTCGGTGAGAAGTGATACTCTCATCACATCGCGAAGCAATTATGTTTACTTTACACCTGTCAAACTATTAAAATTATTATAGATACAACAGGAGAAAATTAAAAAGAGCAGCTACTTCGCCTTCATGCGGGGAACAACGGAAATGAACCGCCTGCGCCGCTTCAATCTCATCATGGGATTTCTGCACCTCGTGCAAGCTATCGCAATGGTCATCCTCGCCTGGCTCGTCTTGTTCGGCGCGATGCAACCAGCTTAATTATCAATCACTTTATAACGTTAAAAGCGCCGCGGAAACGCGACGCTTTTTATGCATAGTGAGAAAATATATAAGTTATATTTATATGATTAATACTTAAATAGGCGCTTCTCCTTACTTGAGAAACAAGAAAACCAATTAAGCGATGGTTTTTCCTTATTTTGTCTATCTATCAATATATAGTACAATAATCGTTGTTTTGCATCAGGGGTACTTTTATGAACAAAAATGAGGTATCGACAACATCTGTTATTGCAGGTATGCTATTTGCCTTTGCAGCAGCGCTTTTAGTAAATGCCAATCTGCAAAAAGAATATAAACACGGAGATTATGTTTTTAATGAAAACGCATATTTCGTTGAAAGAATAGATGATCCTACCGGATTCGTAAAAGCCCACAAATTTATCACACCAACCGATAATAAGTATAATACTCAAAAAACACGTTCTTTAGGAGCGAGTTTAATCGGCGATATTGAAAGCGTCTGGAATGCATATACAGGCGAGGGCACGAAAGTTGCAATTATTGATGATGGCTTCGATTATACTCATCCTGAATATACAAGAAGCGATGGAACCAGCGCCATTTTATCTACTAGTAGATATTATTATGTCAGTGGCAGCTCAGTGCTTTACCAATCCTACTCTACTAATCCGGCAAGCATCGGTGAAAGCTGGAATACTGAATACGAAGAATGGGATACTCACGGAACCGCTACATCGACGACGGCCGCTGCCCCGATGAATAACGGCGGTGGCGTCGGAATTGCTCCTGATGCCGATATATTGGCACTAAAAATAGATTTCTCGTTGCCGCTATTGATGCCGCGATAAAATACGCGATTGCCCAGGATGTTGATGTAATCAATATGTCTCTCGGCGCATATGCCCAAAGTTTCGAAGATGGTTTTGGAGATTCGCAGACCGGATTTTCAGAAGTCGCCACATATTTGCAAAGTGCCTGCCAACAAGCCTATGATGCCGGAATTATTGTTGTCGCCGCGGCTGGCAACGAAGCGACTGATTACAAATCATACCCGGCATGTAATTACAAAGTAATTGGCGTTGGCGCTATTGGCGATTGGGGCAGTAAAGGTAACGCAGACGCGTTAGCAGAGTTTACTAACTATGTTGGCGCATCACAAACCGGCGAAATAAATGTCGATATATTAGCTCCTGGCTACGTTTATACAGCTCATAAAACCGGAACAAAAATCAGTCCGACGCGGACCTATGAAGATACTCAGGGAACATCTTTTTCTAGTCCAATAATCGCGGGTGCTGCTTGTCTTTGGAAAGAAAAATTCCCAAACGGAACCCCTGATCAATTTTTAACCCAGCTTCAAAACTCTGCTGACGGCAAAGATTATTACACGAGCAAAATGGTTCCTGTTAGCGGATGGTATTCAAGACTCAGTGATGCCGGTCCATCCAACATAACAAACGGCAGACTAAATGTCGCTAATTTGATGAATGCTGATGATCCATATGTAACAACAGTTCAATCAAGCCTAAGCATTTCTGTTGGCGAACAGCGTCAAATCGATTTAGACGCCTATAACGGCACGATTACGTATAGTTCTGGTAACACCAGCGTTGCCACAGTGAATAGTAGTGGCTTAGTTGAAGGAAAAGGCCCTGGAAGCACAACAATTACTGTCACTGCTACCAAAAACTCCAAAACAGCTACCGACACTGTCAGCGTCACTGTCGATAGTGCGGTAGCAACGACATCAATTGCTTTTGAACCAAATTCAGTAACCTTAAATACAGGCCAGACATATAACGCCGAAGAAACAATTATGGTTACTCCGAGTAACGCTTCGCGCATTTTTTTGTTTGATAGCTCGAACGATAGCGTTGCGACAGTCAATGAAGACACCGGTGTTGTGACTGCTGTTGGCGCTGGCACAGCATCAATTGATGTCATCTCGGTTTACGGCGAGGGCGATGATACTTTAGCCGTTACAGTAACAGCAACTAGCTCCGGAACTTACACAATTGGCTGGGGAACTGCTTCGGGGGATAATGGAACCTTCACCAACTTCTCTGATGTTTCAGGAACCGCCGCCGATTTCTTATCCTATACAACCGCTCAAAACAATGCTTCAAGCGCTCCCGCCTACAATGATTCAAGTAAAGAATTAAGACTTTATTATGCTTCAAGTGGATCTGGTTGCAGCATCACAATCACCCCTCTTGCGGGAATGATATATACCGGCTTTGAAATAACGGCTTCTAGCACTAGCTACACCCCAACCGTTAAATATTCAGTTAATGGTGGATCCGCCACGTCAATTTCGCCAAGTGGAACCACTTATACTGTTTCCAATCTGAATATTTCTTCGTCATTGACAATCCAAAATAGCAATACAACTAACACACAATTAAGGATTCTTACGATCGCCCTCACTTATGCCAATCCCAATACAAGCGATAAGATTATTCATAGTCTCTCAGCATCATATATTGGTGGTAACATCTATGTCGGTGGTTCATTAAACGCTGGTTCCGTAAGCGTTACGGCAAAATATACCGATGGCACTAAATATCCAGATGCCATTTTACCAACTAGCGACTACTCGCTTAGTGGATTTTCTAACACAACGGCCGGACAAAAGACAGTTACAGTCGCATACACTGGCTCATTGCCAACCTCATCATCACCATTAACGACGACATTTAGCGTAACCGTTGTCAATGATACGGTAACAAGTGTAAATGTCTCGAACAATAAGACATATCATCCCGGAGAATATCTCGCAAAAAGTGAGATTACGGTCACCCTTACATATGCGAGTGGCACTACTAATGCAACAACCGATTTCTCGTTTTCCGATGACGGATATCAATTCACTTATGCTGACACCAATAGCGGCGGTTCAAACAAATCAAAGCAGTTCTCAATTATCTACGACAGCGTCTCTTATTCTTTCTCAGTCAATGTCTCTAGAAATGCTTATCAAACCCCAAGTGGCGAGACAAATTCCTTGTCTAGTACAGAATTTAACGGATCAACCATTTCAAAGAGCAGCGGAACGCCAAGCAGCACTTCAGTTACTATCGATTCGATTAATTTTACAGTTACGACCAACGCTTATATTTACCAATCTTGTCTTTCCTTTGGAAAAGCGATAGGCTCTATCAATAACACAAACGCTTTTGAAAGAGATTTAACATCTGTTTCAATCGTTCAAAAATCCGGATCTCGACAAGACGGCGTGATAGCAATCAGCAAAGATAATCAGACCTGGGTAGTTTATTCTTCTAATGAAGTCGCAAAAGGCGGCTATCGTTACTTCAAAGTCGCATATACCAGCACTTCTTCTTCGTACAGCAACATTACTTCAATCAGTTACACCTTATCAGGACAAGATACTGCCTCCAATGTCGCTAACTATGTGATGTACGAAGATACAACTAATCAATGTACAACAAAATTTTATCTCGCTATTGATAAATTAAACACAATGTCTAGTGCTGATAAAGAAGTCTTTTGGACATCCGCTGATTATGCCATTTCAACAGCGAGGGAAAGGTTGTTGGCGTGGGCAAGGCACGAAGGCAAAACATTAACATATAGCGATGGTGCTTATCGCGTTATCGGCTCGGGTAATATTCCTTCTTTGCTTGATGTAAATCAATCTTCCCCTTCTATTCTCATTGTCGTTATTGCGATGCTTGGTCTTGCGTCATTTGGCGGATACCTATTCTTAAGAATCAAAAAAGAGCATTAATCAATAACTATCGTCAGGTAAATAATTCGCCAATATTGACTAAGTAAATATTTTTTAGGTATACAATCAATTTTATTTATATCTACTTTATTTAAATAAAAAATACAACCACAAAATATTTTTATCAGCATATTTTTCGATAGCATCGGCGGTATTTTTGTGTTTACCATTTTTTAGTTCAAAATTGCCTTGTTAAGAGTTTTGAAAGTGCCTATACTATGTAATACGAAGACGACAAATCTTCATACACATAAGGACGACTCATAACAAAAAAGACGAATGAAAACATAGTTTTTTTGTGCGCCAAAAAACGGCGGAATCGCCCCCATCACCAGCAGATTACCGTAATTACTAATAAGGGAGGATTGTATTATGGGAATGTTTAAAACGACGAATGAATTAATCGACAAATTTATCGGAAACGATGATGATAAACGCGCTGATTATTTAAAAAGAGAAAATAGCAACTTCGTCTATTCTCTTCCTTTGATGCGGAAAAACTTATCAAACCGCGCCGAAGAAGAATATTTGATGACGAATATTCTCCCGAAAAAACTCGTTGATCTTTATGAAGACGGCGTCGTCTATATCCATGACAAACAACTCAGTTCATACTGCCAGTCGATCTCCTGTCGCGATGTCGCGATGAGGGGAATTCCAAGCCTGGCCAAGAACATGCTCGAATCGGATGCCGCCTCGTCTTTGTTCACCCTCATCCGCCATTTCAGCAACATCGTAACCCTGATGAGCCAGCAGGTTTCAGGTGCCGTTATGCTCGCCCAGATGACGACGATTCTCGCTTCTTACCTATACGACGAAGAGCTTCGCGGCGTCGATTATTCCGATAAGCTTCTCGTCCGCCTGATGTATCAATTAATCTACGAACTCAATTTACCGTTAAGGGCCGGTTCCGAATCCGCCTTTTCAAACTGCACCCTCGAATTCGGCAAGCCCTCAGAAGATATCAAAGATGAATATGTCGTCATCGGGGGAGAAGCTCGCGAGTATAAATACTCAGAAATACCGGCCACTTATTTTGACCGCGTCAATGTCGCCTTCATCTCGGCGATGGCTAAAGGCACGAATACCGGCATCCCTTTGACATTTCCCTTAATCACCGTGCAGATCGACGATAATTTTAATTATCATAATCCCGTCTTCCTTTTGCTCCTAGAAAAAATGTATGCCTGGGGCGGCGTCTATTTTGAAAACTTCCGCACCGAAGCATTTAACGATCCCTACTATAAAAATCTCAATCCTTTAATCAAAGCCAAAGACCCCGCTGTCTCGCGCAGCCTCTGCTGCCGGTTAAATATTAACCTCGGCCTTCTTTCACGCCTTGGCGGCGGTATTTTCGGATCCTCGGTCGGCAATGTCGGCGCCATTCAAGTCTTGAATCTCAACATGAACCGCGTGCTGATTGAATTCGGCCACGACGAGCAACTCCTCAAAGAGAAGATTCGCGAATACATGGAAATCATGGAAGAAGGTCATCTAGCTAAGCGGCAGTGGGTTGAAGACCACAAAGAACTTTATCCGACTTTCTTCTCCTTTAATAAAAATCTCAAAAACTACTTTAATGTCTTTGCCGTCACCGGCATGCACGAAGGCCTGATTAATGTTGGTTATCCGCTTGGCATGAATGATCCGCAAGGCAAAATGTACGCTCATGAATTAATGCAATATATGTCGAGCATCGTCGATGATTTTATCGTCCGCGACAAAGTCGCTTGCGGCATCGAATATGCCCCGGCCGAAAACGCCGGTATCAAATTAGCACGTAACGACATCAAATGGGCCGAGAGAAACGGCCGCAAGATCTTTGTTCAGGGCGAAGCCGATAACGTCTTTCTCACCTCGGGTTGCATGCTTCCCTTCAGCGAGCCGGATTTTACCAAACAAATCGAAAACGCCGCCGAGTTCCAGGGCTATGCTACCTCCGGATCGATTCTCCATCATTTTATCGAATCAAAAATCGAACCTGACATCCTTGCCAAATATATCGAAAGGCTGTTTCGAAAACCGATTAATTATATTACCCTTTCGCCGACTGTCAGCAGTTGCTTGTCCTGTGGACAAACACTGGCGGCCACCGACGCTCTCAACATCACCGAATGCCCGGTTTGCCACAGCAACGACATCGGCACTTACAGCCGCGTCATCGGCTATGTGCGCATGATTGCTAGAAAAAATATCAAAATTAACGAAAAGGGTTATTATCGCGGCGATTATAACTTCTGGAGCAAAGCTCGGCGTTTTGACTGGGCGCAGCGTCGGCGCTTTCACGAAAGTGACACCGATGATCAAATACTATAAAAATCTGCTGCTTACTCTCGGTGAAATAAAAGGACATCCCGCCCTCTTGGTCCACGCCTTGACGGGATGTTCTTTTCGCTGTTTCACTGCTTTAACTTTAAAGAGTTAATTGAAAAAAAACATGATGATTATTATCTGATTGATGATGTCATTAAATACGTGATTAGACAAAAAGATCTCTTTGAATATGTCGTCTTCAGCGGCGGCGAATTTTTAAACGCCGCAATTGATGACTTGCGAAGTGATTTAAAGCAGGTGCGAAAAGTTAGCGATAAGCCAATCATCATCTATACCAACGGAACGAATCATGAAAAGATGAAAACCCTTTTTGAAGAAGGTTTAGTCGACGGCTTTCACATTGATATGAAACTGCCTTATCATCTCTTAAACGAAGATGACTTTGATCTTGTTAGATTAACCATCGGATTAAGACTTGATAATCTCAATCTTTTTACCAGGCTTCTCCAGGCGATAAGTTATGCGGTTGAAACCGATTGCGGCTATAGTAAGGTCCGAAGCGTCAGATATCCCTTTTTAAGCGATAGCGCCTTTGAAGAAAACCGGGCTTACATCGCTTCGCTGAATGCCAAATTTAATAAAGCAGTTCCTTACGAAGTAAACGACTTTATTTACGAAGAAGAATAATTTCGAAGCAAAAAACCGCTTTTTGCTGGTTTTTTTGATATTTTACGGAAGATTGTGACTGGTAAATAATCATCTTTGATTATATTTAAAGATTCATAGTGTATAATTTAAACGATTATTTCAGGAGAAAATTATGGAAAAAGATTGCACTCACGACTGCAGTACCTGCGGCGAAACTTGCGATGAAAGAACAGACGAGAAAGTCGATTTTTCGGCGAAGTTAAACGAGCACAGCAGCGTTAAGAAAGTCATCGGCGTCATCAGCGGCAAAGGCGGCGTCGGAAAATCGATCGTCACCGCGATGCTGGCGGTGCTGATGAAGCGTCTAGATCACAATGTCGCCATTCTCGACGCCGATATAACCGGCCCGTCGATTCCAAAATTGTTCGGTTTGAAAGAAAGGGCCTACGCCAACGATTTAGGAGTGATTCCGCTGGCGAGTAAAACCGGCATCGATGTCATCTCGATTAATTTACTGCTCGATAATGTGACCGATCCCGTCATCTGGCGCGGTCCGATCATCGGCAACATGGTCAAAACCTTTTGGTCGGATGTCGTCTGGAAAGACATCGATTTCATGTTTATCGACATGCCCCCGGGAACCGGTGATGTCGCCCTGACGACGTTTCAGTCCTTACCGGTTGATGGCATCGTGGTCGTCACTTCTCCCCAAGAGCTGGCCTCGTTAATCGTCAGCAAGGCGGTCAAGATGGCGCAGATGATGAATATACCGATTATCGGCATCGTCGAAAACATGTCTTACTTCCGCTGTCCCGATAACGACAAGGATTACCAGATTTTCGGCGCGAGCCATATTGAAGAAATCGCCTCTGAATATAATCTTAAAGTCCTCGCCAAAATCCCGATTGATCCACATCTTTCGAGCCTCTCGGATTTGGGATTGATCGAATTGTTTAAAGGCTCTTGGCTCGACAAAGTTCCTGAAGTCCTCGAAAAATTATAGTTAATACCGGTGCAGAGACTCCTTAAATAGGGGTCTCTTTATTTGAAAAAGATACTTAAAAAAAGATACTTATTGTTTGTGTTATAATTAAAAATACATTTGGAGAATTAACGGTGATTTATCTTGATTATAGCGCGACGACTAAAACTGACTCCCGCGTCTTGAAATATTTCAATGTCGTCAGCGACAAGTATTTTGCTAATGCAAACTCCCGATACAAACTCGGACGTATGAGCAAAAGCGCGATTAAAAAAGCAGGGCGACAAATATTGAATACGCTCGGCTTTAACGACCACGAAATCATATACACGAGCTGTGCGACCGAAGCCAACAACTTAGCCATCAAAGGTGCCATTGAAGCCTTAAAGGGTACTAAAAATCGAGTTATAACGACAAGCTTCGAACACTCCTCAATCATCGCTCCAATCAACGCCCTACAAAGAAAAGGCCTTCTTGTCAGCATCGTTCGTATCGATAGCCATGGCCAAGTTGATTTAACTCACCTCCAAGAGTTGATGAATCCCGATGTCGGCCTCGTCTCAATCGGATCGGTTAATTCCGAAATCGGCATTCGCCAGCCAATCGAAGAAATAGCAAAAATTGCCCATGCCTCAGGCGCTCTTTTCCATTGCGATGCAACGCAGAGCATCGGTAAGGAAATCGTCCCCCTCCACGTTGCCGATCTCGTCACTTTTTCAGCTCATAAGTTTTACGGAATTAAAGGCATCGGCGCTCTGATTAAAAGGA
>Ga0116173_1001703_pt1 | contig 17718 bp, 23 predicted proteins | sample AD_UKC085_MetaG_FD_89800 | JGI IMG/M metagenome (GOLD analysis project Ga0116173, IMG submission 89800) | Active sludge microbial communities of municipal wastewater-treating anaerobic digesters from USA - AD_UKC085_MetaG | ecosystem: Engineered > Bioreactor > Anaerobic > Digestate | place: USA...
ATTACAGTAGTTTTACGAGCAACAAAGATTGTGTAGTATATGCCGATTTATATCGTGTAATTGCCTTGCTATGCTGTGTTTTCTATGGCTATATGTAACCTACCGCAAGGGAAAACACACTATAAGGAGGACATCAACATGACAAACCAACTTCATCTGAACCAGACGGTTCGCAACCACGGCATTCTCGCCAAGATCGTCGGTTTCCATGAAGTCACGGGCGACCCAATACTCCGCCCGCTTTGGAACGACGGCACCAAATGGCTTGCAAGCGCAGCCATGTGCGAGCCGGTCGATATTAATCCCGCCGAGGTCTCGCAGCACAAAAACGGTCTTGTGAACCTCGATTAAGCCAAACATTAAAAGAAAGGAGAAAAACATGGACTATCGAAAACTCATCGACGAGCAGCTTGGCGACGGATACACTTTCGTGAAGGTTTACAACGCTTTTGAAAACGGAGAGTTGCGGATTATCGCCAAGGACGCGCAGGGATGCGAACACCGATATATTTTAGTGGATGGCGAACTAACGGAAAAACCCTAACCTAAAATAGAAAACAGCCGAGAACACCCCGAAAGGGGCTGTCTCTCGTGCAGACATTTTTAGAAGGCTTGCCTGTGGCAGGTCATTTTTTATGCCATTTTGAAAGGAGGCGGCTGATATACGAAAACTAAAGAAATACACACCAACTCGTTTTATGATGAAGGATTCCGTTTACTGCAAGGAAGCCGCCGACTATGCTGTCGCTTTCATTCAGGCCTTACGTCATACCAGCGGCATATGGGACGGTCGGCCTTTTGAACTTATTGATTGGCAGGAACAAATCATTCGAGATGTGTTTGGTGTTCTGAAGCCAAACGGCTACCGTCAGTTTAATACAGCATATATCGAAATACCAAAAAAGAATGGAAAGTCAGAGCTTGCCGCGGCAGTTGCACTTTTGTTGACTTGTGGCGATGGCGAACAGCGCGCTAAGGTATATAGCTGTGCTTCGGATAAGAACCAAGCAAAGATTGTGTTTGAGGTTGCTGTGGCGATGGTGCGTAAATCACCGGCATTAACAAAGCGGGTTAAGATAACTGAATCGACAAAAACCCTTGTATATATGCCCACGGAGAGTACTTATCAGGTGCTCTCCGCGGACGTGGCAAATAAGCATGGATTCAATACCCACGGGGTTATTTTCGATGAATTGCATACACAGCCTAATAGAAAGCTCTTTGACGTGATGACCAAAGGTAGCGGAGATGCCCGAATGCAGCCACTATATTTTTTGATTACAACTGCTGGCGACAATACGAACTCCATCTGTTATGAAGTGCATCAAAAGGCACTGGATATTCTATCAGGACGCAAGACGGATACAACATTTTATCCTGTAATCTTTGGGGCTGCGGAAACGGATGACTGGACGGATCCAAAAGTATGGAAAAAAGCAAACCCCTCTCTTGGCATCACAATAGGATTAGACAAGGTAAAGGCAGCTTGTGAGAGTGCAAAGCAAAATCCGGCTGAGGAGAACAGCTTCCGGCAACTCCGGTTGAACCAGTGGGTAAAACAGTCTGTACGCTGGATGCCAATGGATAAATGGGATGCCTGTGCTTTCGCCGTTGACCCGGAAGCCCTGCAAGGGCGTGTTTGCTATGGTGGGCTTGACCTCTCCTCTTCCACTGATATCACAGCCTTCGTGCTGGTCTTTCCGCCGCTCGATGAGGATGATAAATACACTGTTTTGCCGTTTTTCTGGATGCCGGAGGACAACATTGATTTGCGTGTTCGACGTGACCATGTGAATTATGATTTATGGCAGAAGCAGGGTTTCCTCAAAACAACTGAAGGCAATGTTGTGCATTACGGTTTCATCGAAGCCTTTATCGAGGAACTCGGTACAAAATATAACATCCGTGAAATAGCCTTTGACCGCTGGGGGGCTGTACAGATGGTGCAGAACCTTGAAGGTCTTGGCTTTACAGTCGTGCCTTTTGGGCAAGGCTTTAAGGATATGTCTCCACCCACAAAAGAATTGATGAAACTGACACTAGAACAAAAAATTGCTCATGGCGGTCATCCTGTTCTTCGCTGGATGATGGACAACATCTTTATCCGCACCGACCCTGCAGGCAATATTAAGGCAGATAAAGAAAAGTCAACTGAAAAAATCGATGGCGCTGTGGCAACGATTATGGCACTCGACCGTGCGATTCGTTGCGGAAACGACAATGGCGAGAGTGTCTATGACAAACGCGGTCTGCTTATTTTTTAGCAAAGGAGAGTGATGTCTATGGGAATCTTACAAGGAATATTCAAGGCACGAGACAAACCTAAAAATGCACTTGTAGGTAGCCGCTACAGCTTCTTTTTCGGAAACACAAGTGCCGGAAAGCCGGTTAACGAACATACAGCCATGCAAATGACAGCGGTCTATTCCTGTGTGAGGATACTGTCTGAAACCTTGGCGGGGCTGCCGCTTCACGTGTACAGATATAATGATTCGGGCGGTAAAGAGAAATATTTAAAGCACCCTTTATATAAACTGCTCCATGATGAACCGAACCCTGAGATGACTTCATTTGCGTTCCGCGAAACGCTGATGAGTCATCTTTTGTTATGGGGCAATGCTTATGCACAGATAATTCGAAACGCCCGTGGTGAGGTAATCGCTCTCTATCCTCTCATGCCGAACAAAATGACAGTTGACCGCGACAGTAAAGGTCGGTTGTTTTATCTTTACTCCCGCACTAGTGACGATGCGCCTACTCTTGGTGATGAGAGCCAGGTATATCTCTCGCCGTCCGAAGTTTTGCATATACCGGGCTTAGGCTTTGACGGACTTATTGGCTACTCACCCATAGCTATGGCAAAAAATGCAGTGGGACTTGCTATTGCTACTGAAGAATACGGCGCGAAGTTTTTCGCAAACGGAGCAGCACCGGGCGGTGTGCTTGAACACCCCGGCACCATAAAGGACCCGCAAAAGGTCAAGGAAAGCTGGAACTCCGCCTACCAAGGCTCACAAAATGCGCACCGCGTGGCTGTTCTCGAGGAGGGTATGAAGTATCAGCCGATAGGCATCTCACCCGAGCAGGCGCAGTTTTTGGAAACCCGGAAGTTTCAGATAAACGAAATTGCCCGTATTTTCAGAGTGCCGCCTCATATGCTTGCTGACTTAGAGAAATCCTCATTCAGCAACATCGAGCAACAGTCGCTTGAGTTTGTAAAGTACACGCTCGATCCGTGGGTAGTGCGCTGGGAGCAGTCCATGTGTCGTGCCCTGCTTATGGAAAGCGAAAAGCCAATCGTATTCATTAAGTTTAATGTAGACGGCTTGCTTCGAGGCGACTATGTTTCCCGCATGAGCGGATACGCAACCGCAAGGCAGAACGGATGGATGTCAGCAAACGATATCCGTGAGCTAGAAAATCTCGATCGCATTCCGGCGGAGTTTGGAGGAGATCTCTACCTTATCAACGGTGCGATGACCAAATTACAGGACGCGGGTGCGTTCGCAAATACAACAAGATTGGAGGAAATCGAATGAAGAAATTCTGGAACTGGGTGCGGGATGAGGAATCCGGCACACGAACGCTCTACCTTGACGGCGTGATAGCAGAAGAATCATGGTTTGATGATGATGTCACCCCTAAGGCTTTCAAAGCAGATTTGAATGCCGGTGAGGGTGACATTGTTATTTGGCTCAACTCTCCGGGCGGTGACTGTATTGCCGCAAGTCAGATTTATGCCATGCTCATGGACTACAAAGGCAAGGTCACAGTCAAGATTGACGGTATTGCCGCATCAGCAGCGAGCGTTATTGCGATGGCGGGAACAACTGTGCTAATGGCCCCTACCGCTCTCATGATGGTACACAATCCACTGACTATCGCAATCGGCGACAGTGAGGAAATGCAGAAAGCCATTGCAATGCTTTCGGAGGTGAAGGAAAGCATCATCAATGCCTATGAAATCAAAACCGGGCAATCACGAACAAAACTCTCCCACCTTATGGATGCCGAAACTTGGCTAAACGCCAACAAAGCCATAGAACTTGGGTTTGCAGACGGAATTTTGGAGGATGAGAAAAAGCGTGTGCAAGCAGAGGATGTGACATTCGCTTTCAGCCGTCGGGCTGTAACAAACTCCTTGCTGGACAAGGTTAAACCCAAATTGCCAAAACAGAAAACCAGTACCCCTATTGATGTCGCCAAAGCTACTCCTGCGGAATGGCTTGAGAAGCGGCTTTCTTTACTTCAACACTAAATTTTGAGGAGGAAAAACACATGAGTAAAATTCTTGAACTGCGCGAAAAACGCGCAAAAGCATGGGAAGCTGCTAAAGCTTTCCTCGACGCCAAACGCGGTACGGACGGTATGGTTTCCGCTGAAGATACCGCTACCTACGACAAAATGGAAGCCGATGTTGTAGCTCTTGGTAAGGAAATTGAACGACTTGAAAAACAGGAAGCCCTTGATCGTGAGCTATCAAAGCCACTGAACACTCCTCTAACAGCCAAACCCGCCGTTCCCGGTGCTGATAACAAAACAGGGAGAGCTTCAGATGAATACAAAAAGGCGTTCTGGAACGTGATGCGCTCTAAAAATCCACATTATGATATTAGAAACGCTTTGGAAGTCGGAGAAGACAGCGAGGGCGGCTACCTTGTACCGGATGAGTTTGAACGTACACTCGTACAGTCTTTGGAGGAAGAAAATATATTCCGTAAGCTGGCAAAAATCATTCAGACCTCCAGCGGCGACCGCAAAATTCCGGTAGTCACTACACACGGTACAGCCTCATGGCTGGACGAAGAGGAACTCTATCCCGATACCGATGAGGTTTTCGGTCAAACCTCTATCGGAGCATACAAACTTGGTACCTTCATTAAGGTGTCTGATGAACTGCTTAATGATTCAGTCTTTGATCTACCGAGCTATATCAGTACTGAATTTGCCCGCCGTATCGGATCTAAGGAAGAAGAAGCCTTCTTTGTGGGCGACGGTTCCGGTAAGCCTACAGGTATTTTCGCTGCAACAGGTGGCGCACAACTTGGAGTCACTACCGCAGGCGCTACCGCAATAACTGTTGATGAAGTTATCGACCTGTTCTATTCCTTGAAATCTCCTTACCGCAAAAAGGCTGTGTTCGTGATGAACGACTCCACGGTTAAGGCGATTCGTAAGCTGAAGGACGGTCAGGGTCAATATCTGTGGCAGCCTTCTTTGACTGCGGGTACCCCCGATACCATCCTAAACCGCCCCGTCTACACCTCGGCATATGTACCGGCAATTGAAGCCGGTGCGAAGACCATCGCTTTCGGCGATTTCAAGTATTACTGGATCGCAGATAGACAGGGGCGCTCCTTCAAACGTTTGAACGAGCTTTTTGCTACTACAGGTCAGGTCGGCTTTATGGCCACCCAGCGTGTTGACGGCAAACTCATTCTGCCGGAGGCTATCAAGGTGCTCCAGCAGAAGGCTTAACGGAGGTGCAGTATGAGTTATAACACGAAAAACTACACCGAACAGGGCGGTGAGAAAACCATAATCGGTGGAACGCTTGAAATTAAGGAGGGAGCCTTGGTAACGGGGCTTCCTTCTTCTCAAATTTCTCTTGCAACTGAAACTACTCTTGGTGGAATCAAAGCAGCTGCTAAAACTGAATCAGAAACAGTCCCAGCGAAGATTGGTAGCGACGGTAAGCTTTATGTACCGACTTATCCTGTTGCAAAAGAAATTCCTATTGCAGCAAATCAAACTGCAAGTACAGCCGAGGATGTTTCTACACTTCTCACCGATTTTAATGCTCTGCTAACAAAGCTCAAAGCTGCAGGATTAATGGCAGCAGACGAATAATGGAGGTGAGCGGCTATGACACCGGAGGATTTACTGCCCAAAGTGAAAGAAAATCTGATACTTTTGCACGGTGAAGATGATGCCCTGCTTCTTAGGCTCATCGCCGCTGCTGTAAGTTATGCCGAAAGCTATCAGCACCTTCCTGAGAAATACTACAAAGACCATCCTATGCCGCCTACCACAGAGCAGGCCGTCATTATGCTGTCGTCCCATTTTTATGAGAGCCGGGACGGCAGCACCGGCGGCTTTTTTGCCGACAACGTTCAGGCCGGACAGCAGGTATGGAACACGGTCAACCTTCTTCTTAAACTTGACCGGGATTGGAAGGTGTAATTATGAGCTATGGAAAAATGAATACCTTTATTGACATTATCGGGGCTGAATCCATAAGGGATGCGGAAGGCTTTGTCACCAGGGGTGATCAGATACTTGCATCGCTAAGGGCATACAAGGAAGTCAGAAATACCACTGCCAAATGGGAGCGGATTGTTGGGAGCGCAGCTTTTTCAAGTGTAAATACTATTTTCCGTTTTCGTAGCGTTCCGGCGTTTACTCTTTCAACCTCTCATTTCATTTCAGATTCAGATGGCAGGTATAACATTGTCAGTGTCGAGAACGTAAAAGGGCGCGGAATGTATGTGGAGGTCTTGGCTGAAAAGATTGAAGGGTCGGTGAGATGATGGCAAAAAGTGAAATTAAAATGCCGGAGGAGTTTCTTCTAAAGCTATCTAGGCTTGCTGAAAGAACAGATGAAATCCTGCCTAAGGTCCTGGAGGCCGGCGGTGAGGTTGTACTTGCCAAGGCAAAAAGTAACCTCTCATCTGTTATTGGCAAAGGTACAAAAGTGGAAAGTCGCTCCACAGGCGAGCTTGTTTCATCCCTTGGTGTATCTTCTGCAAGGCAGGATAGGAATGGGAACTTTAATATTAAAGTGGGGTTTTCAGAACCCCGCTCAGGCGGTAAAAGTAATGCCATGATTGCAGGGGTTTTGGAATACGGTAAACATGGCCAGCCGCCAAAACCTTTTATGAAGCCCGCCAAGTCCCAGACTAAAACTGCCGCTATACAGGCAATGAAAGATAAGTTTGACGAGGAGGTGGGGCGTATATGAGCATCTTGCAGGAACTAAATACACTCCTCTCTCCTCTCCTGCCGGTGGAAACTGGCACTTTTAGCAATGTTCCACCTGATGAATACCTTGTTCTTACACCTATGGCAGAAACTTTTGCCCTGTTTTGCGACAACACACCGCTTATTGATGCGCCGGAGGTACGGATATCTTTTTACTCCAAAGGCAATTATATCAAACGAAAGAACCAGATTACCTCCGCTCTCCTTGGAGCGGAATTTACTATAACAGACCGCCGGTACATCGGTTATGAAAGTGATACCGGCTACCACCACTACGCCATAGATGTGGCGAAATCATATGAATATAAAACGGAGGAATAGATTATGGCTACAATTGGTCTTGATAAGTTATATTATGCAAAAATCACTGAGGATGCCGCAGGCGATGAAACTTACGGCACTCCCATCCCGCTGGCAAAAGCAATCAGTGCAGAACTGTCGGTTGAACTTGCTGAGGCGACACTTTATGCAGATGACGGTGCAGCTGAGGTAATTAAGGAATTTCAAAGTGGAACTCTCGCTCTTGGCGTGGATGATATTGGCGCTGCAGCCGCGGGAGACTTAACCGGCGCGACTATTGATGACAACAAAGTCTTGATTTCAGCAAGCGAGGATAGCGGCGCACCGGTAGCGATTGGATTTCGGGCAAAGAAGCCTAATGGAAAGTATCGCTATTTTTGGCTTTACCGTGTGAAGTTCGGTATCCCCACAACAAATCTTGCCACCAAAGGAGACAGCATCACTTTCTCCACGCCAACCATTGAGGGCACTGTTATAAGAAGAAACAAACTTGACGGTCAGGGCAAGCACCCCTGGAAGGCAGAAGTAAACGACGGTGACACAGGTGTTTCGGGTTCAACAATCACCGGCTGGTTTACAGAAGTGTACGAGCCTGTTTTCACAGTGGCACCATAAGGAGGTACTGAAATATGGATAACGAACGGAGTGCAAATATAAATATCGGCGGCACGGAATATGAACTGATTCTTACAACCCGTGCCACCAAGGAAATAGCACGACGGTACGGCGGGTTGGAAAACTTAGGTGAGAAGCTCCTAAAGACTGAGAATTTTGAGCTGGCATTAGATGAGATTATTTGGCTGATTACACTGCTAGCAAACCAGGCTATTCTAATAAACAACCTAAAAGATAAGGATAATCCAAAAGAACTTATCACCGAAGAAGAGGTTGAACTTCTAACGTCGCCATTGGAGCTTGCGGATTATAAAACAGCAATTACCGAGGCGATGTTCAAAGGGACAGCCCGTGATATTGTTTCAGAGGATGATCCAAAAAACGCACAGGCCGAGTAAGTGAGAAAGAACTCTTTACTCGGCTTTTATATTACGGAACGGTTCATCTTAACCGCACAGAAGAAGAAACATGGCTTATGCCCTTTGGTCTTCTTATGGATTTGTGGGAATGCCACAGGCAGTTTCTCGGGCTTTCTAAACCAAAGCAAGAGATGTCCATCGATGATGTGATTCCCTTTGGAATTTAAGTTATTAGAAAGGGGGTGTAATAAATGGCAGACAATTTCGGATTAAAAATCGGCATTGAAGGTGAAAAGGAATTTAAGAATGCACTTCGAGACATCAACCAATCGTTCAAAGTGCTGGGTTCGGAAATGAAATTGGTTTCAAGCGCATTCGACAAGCAGGACAAATCCATAGCAGCCACCGCTGCTCGGAACGAAGTTCTAAGCAAATCCATTGATGCACAAAAAGATAAAATATCTACTCTTGAGGCTGCCCTTAAAAATGCCTCCGATAGCTTCGGAGAAAATGATCGTCGCACACAAAACTGGCAAATTGCTCTTAATAATGCCAATTCCGAACTAAACAACATGGAGCGCGAGCTAAAGGAATCTACAGAAGAAGCTGACAATCTTAGCAGAGGACTGGAAGATGCGGGCGACAGCGCTGAAAAATCCGTTACTAAATTTGAAAAACTTGGCGCAATATTAAAAGGCATCGGTGTAGCTATCGGTGCGTCAGTAGTCGCCGCCGGAGCCGCAGCGTTTAAGCTTGGCAAGGAAGTCATATCAGCTTACGCAGATTACGAACAGTTGATTGGCGGTGTGGATACCCTGTTTGACGAAGCATCGCAAACAGTACAAAGATATGCCGAAAATGCCTACAAGACTGCGGGCATGTCCGCTAATGCGTATATGGAAACTGTCACAGGATTTTCAGCAAGCCTTATCCAGTCCCTTGGAGGCGACACTGCCAAGGCAGCTCAGATTGCAGACATGGTTATTACCGATATGTCGGATAACGCCAACAAAATGGGCACAGACATTTCCTCCATTCAAAATGCCTATCAGGGTTTTGCCAAGCAAAACTACACAATGCTTGACAATCTTAAGCTTGGCTATGGAGGAACAAAATCTGAAATGGAGCGGCTCTTGGCTGATGCTGAAAAAATCTCAGGCATTAAGTATGACCTTTCTTCCTTTTCGGATTTGACGGCAGCCATCCACGTCATCCAAACAGAGATGGGGATAACGGGAACAACTGCTCTGGAAGCCACAGAAACAATAAGCGGGTCTATTTCAGGTATGAAGTCGGCCATTGGAAACTTGACAGCCGGTCTTGGCAATGCCAATGCCAATATAGGAGTTTTGATTGGCAATGTGGTTGAATCATTTCAGAATGTAGTGAAAAACATTGTGCCGGTAATTGAGAATATTGTAAAAGCACTGCCTCCTGCGCTTGATGGAGTACTCAAGGCAATCGGTGATTTGCTTCCAACCCTGCTTTCTATGGTCACAGAACTATTCTCACAGGTGCTTGCAACGCTTTTGACACTTCTGCCGTCACTTATTCCCGCGGCTGTTAGTGCGGTAATGACGATCACAACAGCAATTATCGATAGCCTCCCACTTTTAATGAGTGCGGCAGTGGAGCTTGTAACAGCGCTTGTGCTTGGCATAGGCTCGGCATTGCCAGAACTTGTCCCGGCCGCAGTAAGCGCCGTTACTACTGTGGTGCATGGCCTTTTAGACAATCTTCCCATGCTCCTTGATGCGGCCTTGCAGCTTATTCTCGGCTTGACCCGGGGAATGCTTGATGCTTTACCGCAATTGATAGCAGCAATGCCCGCTATTATCACGGAGATTGTGGATTTTATCATCGGGTCGATTCCTCAAATTATTGAAGCAGGGATTCTTTTATTTGTGGCACTCGTTCAGAACCTGCCGGCAATTATCGTTGAAATTGTAAAAGCTGTCCCGCAAATTATTTCTGCGCTGGTTGGCGGGTTCATGGATTCTATCGGACAAATAGTGCAAGTTGGAACAAACCTTATACAGGGCTTATGGCAGGGAATATCCGATGCAGGCGCATGGCTTTGGGAAAAAATCAGCGGCTTCTTTGGCGGTGTGGTGGATAAAATCAAAGGATTCTTTGGTATTCACTCCCCTTCCACTCTTTTCGCAGGTCTTGGAGCCAATATGGCGCAAGGGCTTGGGGATGGTTTTGGAGATGAAATGGGCGGCGTTGGTGATGACATGCTGACAGCCACTAAAACAGCGGGCGATGCAGCAGGTCTCGCAGCGATAGATGCAGTAAAAGACGGCATCTTAGACCATTTATCACTTTTAACGGGGTCGGTTATGCGCCTTGTAACGCATATAGGCGAAACGATTAGCCAAAACAGCGCAGTGCTTAAAAGTTCCGGCTTTGATATTGTCAGATCCCTTGCTTCCGGTATTGAAGAATCGCAGGAGGGCACAATCTTAGAAAAAATACGGATTCTGATTCAGAGAATAAAAGAAACGTTTGATAGCTTTAAGCAAGGCTTTATAAATATTGGACAAATGATCATGGAGGGAATCGGCTCGGGAATCACAAGCCGCAGCAGATGGCTCAATAATTTGGTAAGTAGTTACATCTTGGAAATGAAAAGGCGTGTAGAGGCCATGCTTCAGATAAACTCTCCATCACGAGTTTTCGCAGAAATTGGCGGATACATGGCTGAGGGTATGGGTGTTGGTTTTGAAAAAGCAATGTCAGGTGTGAAAACCCAGATTGAGCGAAGTATACCTACGGAGCTTGATGTGAAGGGCGGAATGGCAACTGATATGGTAAACGGATTGGTTGGCGGACTTTCTTCGGCACTTGGCGGAGGACTGTCAAAACAAAAAATCACGCTGCAGGTCAATCTGGATGGCAAGACCATCGCTCAGACAATTTTTGACCCGCTTAAAGATGTATCAAAACAAAGGGGTGTTACACTTGGATAGAATAAAAATTTCAAATATGGAGCGTACCTGTACTATTATGATGCCTCGTGTCAAAACCATTGTAGTAGGCGCCAAAGAAGAATCCCGCCGCACTGTAATGGTTTCCGGTAAAATCGTAAAGGATGTGCTTGGGCATCGCGTCACAATAGCTGCCGCATGGGACTGGATACCCGCCGATATAGTAGCTGCACTTTCTTCATTGCTAAGACAGAACAGCTTCCTTTGGGTTGAGTACCCTTCTCCGGAAGGATTTAGTTCAGGCAGCTTTGAAATTGATTATCCGAGCATGAGTGTGTTTTGCTATAAAAACGGCGAGGCGGTTTGGCATGACGTTACGCTTGATATGACCGCGCAGGAGGTGATCTGATGCTTGCAGTTGCGCCTGAATATAACCCGTATGCAGATGTGAGATTTTGCGACATCCTCGTTTCTTTTCGTATGGTGGATGTGGACGCGGCTGCATTGGCGCTGCCCTTTAGCACCGATGAATGTCCTTTATCTCAAATTTGGCAGGCTCATGATCTTGTTGAATATCAAGACTTGAAGTTAGCATCTCTTGAGCAGGGATACTTCAAACTTGACGGTACATTTATATTGCCTAAAGAAGATATGAAAGGCATACAAACAGGCTGGTGGAGCGAGGGTATTTCCGGCGAGGACAAGCGGTTTGATACTCCTCCCGCTCTCGGTTTTTCATGGTATGAAAATCAAACTAGTGTGGGCTTTACCTTATGCTTTGATGATGCGTCAGGTATGTATGCGAGCCTATTTCGAATCAGGGCATATGATCTTGACGGAAATTTGATCCAAGAAAAACTGGTGGATAATAACTCCGTCAGATGCATTGTAGATATGCCGACAGAAAATTACCGCCATGTGCTAATCGAATTTTTAGAAACGAGTGAACCCTGGCGACGTATCCGCATTACCGAGGTCCTGTTTGGCATAGTCCAGTATTTCAACCGTGCAAACACTGCCTCTGCGTCAATAGAATACGAGTTTTCACCAATGTCGGAAAATTTGCCGTCATCCGAACTGTCACTTGTTCTTGACAACAGCGATTCGGCGTGGAATATGGTCAACCCCCGCGGCGTATATGCCTACCTCCAGCAATCTCAGCCCCTTGATGTATGGTTTTATGTCGGCGCTCCCGGAAGTTCAAAGAGTTGGAGCAAGGAAAATGCTGCGTATATGGGTCGATACTATTTCACAACAGCTGCAGCCGAGGATGATTCTATGACAGCGAAGATTACGGCTCATGACTCCATCTACCGTTTGGAAGGTAAAAAATATCGAAACGGTGGAGCTGGCCAATGGACTCTTCTTCAAGCAGTTACTGCAGTGCTTGAATATTGCGGAATGGAGCTTGACTTTGAAATGCCGGATGAAATCGCAAGCCGTCTTGTTGGCAGAAATCTACCCAAAGACTGTACCGGCAGAGAAGCAATCAGGCTACTGTCCCAGGCGGCATGCTGTGCGTGTTACGTAAATCGAAATGGTGTATTAAGATTCTTCGACCCGCTCATAGAACGTCCTTCTGTCGATGCAATAGACTATGACAGAATGTCGGCCATGCCCAAAATAGAGGTTGCAGGCAAAGTAAATCGCGTGGAATTATCCGTTAACGACGAGTATGCAGGAAGCGGCACAGAAACCGTATATACGGCTTCCGATATAGGAACAGACGAGCTGGAACAGACCGCAGCCTTTTCAAACCCTGTTGTTGTATCGGGTGAATTAGTCGCCTCATGGCTTCTTGAAATGCTAAAGAGAAGACTGGCTTACAAAGTAAACGAGCGTGGGAATCCCGCAATGGAGATTTCCGATGTTGCGATTATTTTTGATGCTTACGGAGAAAACAGACCGGCGGTGATTACAAAGCAGCACTTTAACTTCGACGGCGGCCTTAAATGTGAAACTGAAGCATGGGGAGGAGGATTTTAATGGAACCATTGCAATATAAAAGAGAAAGTGCTGTCCCTTTAAATTATGAGGATTTAAATCGCATTGAGAACTGGACTCGTTTCCTTGCAGGAATGCTTTCTGAAAATGGTTATGACATATTCATAAAGACCAAAGTATGGTCTATGCATTCTATCCCTTATCAAAAGGAAATCGACCGGATGCGAAGAAACATCGAGAGGCTTCATTTGGGTTACAGCATGCTTCCGGATTGGCGGCAGATTACTTACACAAACAGCTTAGATTTTGGCCAGGTAAATATTCTTGAATGGGACCTAATGACCATTTATACCTGGCTTTCACGCATGGTGGCAGCTTTTTGCCGTCTTGGTGAGTTTCATGCAAACGAGGAGGTGATGGCATGATTGAAGTAAAGGATCGCATTCCATCCAAGCCCAACAGGGTCAGGATTGTACCGGAAGGCGGCGGCGCTCCCTTCCTTGCCGTATGGGAACGGGCTGATCAGCCCATACAGGAAGGTACGCCTGTTAACAAGTATTTATTTGACAGTATCGATGAATGGAATTTCCCCCTCACAAATCTTGACGATATTGAGATTGACGCCCAGCGTGTGACACTTGGTGTGGGATGGACCACGATTAACTTTACAAGGCCGCTATCCGGCATCCCACGAGTTTTTGTAGCTCCATCGGATGCCTTTATTATTTCTGTTATGAATATAACTGAAACGAGCTGCCTGATTGCCGCCCGCCAGGGCGTGACAGCAAGCGCGTATGCCGCGACAAGCAGCGGCGGAGCAGTTACAACAAAAATTACCTACATGACAGGCTTTGACTTTGTGGCGGCCGAAGTGGATGTTGTCGCAGTTTATGATGGAGGTGTTAGCGTATGATTCCGCTTTTACAATCAGATTACTATAAATACAGCCAGATGTTTCGCGGGAATTTTCTAAAAGGAGCTTCTCTGTTCAGATCTCTGCTTGGAAATCTCGAAACCGCAGAACAGCTTATAAATTCTGCACCTGCTATGGCATCGGTTTTTACCGACTTTTCCAAAAGTGAAGCCAATAGGCAGTGCTTTAATGTCCTGGCAGAAAAGCCCTTCTACGAAGAGGCAATGATGACCTACTTGAAAGATATGGCTGCTACCTCACATAATACCAGCGCCGAGCTTCTTGAAGATGCGAATGATGTGGTAGAGATTTTTCGCAATCCCCAGTTTGACCCTTTGTTTCAGGAAAAGCCGGACCTTATAAGGAGAGCGTTAAAAAAGCGAAATATATATGAAACCCTAAGCGAGGATGTAAACAGTGATGTGGTGCTTAAAGCCGGTAAACTAAGTGTTTATTCATCGCTGCTTTCCGGAGTTCCCACAAATATATATACTTCCTTTAATGCCTACTGGGGCACGCTTAACGGTACAGACGCTCCATTCAATGCGGCTGAGAAGTATTACAGTTATACCATGCAGTATGACTGGTCAGTAATATCTGAGGAAACGGCGGAGATTTTCATGCCTGCCACGTTAAGGACACGGGTTGGAACTTCGTCCACCTATTACTACTACCCTTGCGTGTTCAAGTACAGCATCGAATCCAAAGATTGGACGCTCCTTGCTATATTTTCCACAGATACTAAGCAGACTTCCACTGACTCTTACGGAAGGCAGGGTTATGCTATTGCTTATGATTCCAATAAAGATATGCTGTATATTTTCTACAAAACAACTTCATCTACTACGGCAATAACCTGCGACATAGTGAAAGGTTCGACAGGAGAGCCGCTGCAACTGGGAATTCTAACTTCATCCGTAGGAAACTCCAGTTTGCACTTGCCGTTCTTTTGTTGTTTTGATAAGAACAGCGGACTTGCTAAATTCGTCTGGCGTATTGACAATATGCATACTACCGGAGCAAACGGATGGCTTTACGGCTGCTCAATAGGTCAAACGGGACTTGTTTGGGAGGGTAAAGCAGCTCACCCTTATACAGAATGGTCAAGGCCTTATTCTTCTTACTATAGTGAAATGACAGGCGGTAAATATCGCTTTACAAAGGGTGCGATAGTGGGTGTTTACCAAAAGGGCGAAAATAGCTCAAGTTATCCGGCTGTTATGGTGTCAATCCATTCATCGGGGGATAAATTCAAAGCAAACTATCTTGAATTTGCAGCTAAAACGCCGCATAACTCACTTAACAGCCCAGATCAAGCCGTAGTAATGGAAAACGGAATGGCTGTACTCTCGTGGAACAGCATTGCCTGGGGTGCAGACGGTGGAAGCAACCGTGCTGTGGCTATCATTATGGAATTGTCCGAGAACAGTTTAAAACTTCATGACAGCTTGTTCAGAACCACAAGCTATACCTACACCCCTTATTCTTTTATGCCTTTTAACAAGGTGGCTTTAGTAAATAGCCAGTATCCGGAAGCCTGTTCAGTCTTCGGCCTTGACGGTTCAGGTGGAATGATAAAGCGTGATTACGATAAAACTTTTAGTGTGTTCTATTCTCAGCTTGCTCCTGCCAGAGGTTCAAGAAGATACAAACTTTATTCATCGGGCAGCAGCAACTGGACTTTGTATGACTTTGAAACGGAGGTGATCGCATGAAACTAAATGGGATTTTCTGTACTAACTATGCCGCCGGAGAGCGGTTTCGCGCTGTGTTGCATAGCACCACGGCGGATGAGATCAAGAAAATTGATGCTCATAACCTTGCTGTGCAGACCGATACCGGAGAGGTTGTTGAAACATATACGATTTACGGGAAACTGTACTCATACCGCAGCTTTACCGAAAGCGGTGTCTTTGAGGTGGAGTTTGCGCAAATATCTCAGACGGAGATAACCGCGGAGCGTTTGCTCTTGTTTATGGAAGGCTTGAAGGAGGGATATGAAAATGAATGATAAAGATTTTGGACTACTGCTTGGAAAGTCTGTGAAAGCAGCGGGCGACATATCGTCGCTCGTTTTTGTTTTCCTGGCACAAAGCGAGCAGCTTGACGATGTAACAGTCACGGAGCATGCCGATCTTTTCCCGGTCTGGGATGGAAACTGGACTGGAAAAGCCGGAAGCATTGTTCGCGATGAAGGGGCTTTATACCGTTCTATCAATGATGTGGGGACCGGACAAAACTCCAAACCAAGCGAAACAACATCCATGTGGACCAAGATCGGCGACCCTGCCGATGAATGGCCAACGTGGTTTCAGCCTATAGGCGCGCACGATGCTTATGGTGTAGGAGACAAGGTAACGCATAAAGGCAAGCATTGGATATCGGCTGCATCAGGCAATGTATGGGAGCCTGGAGTCTACGGATGGACAGAAGAAGTTTAATAACACGGGGGTGAAGAAATATGAAGGATTTATGGATTTTTATTAAAGTGGGATTTGCAGGACTGGGCGGACTACTCGGCTGGTATTTAGGTGGTCTTGACAGTTTCCTCTACGCACTCATCGCTTTTGTGGTGGTTGACTACATCACCGGTGTACTACGTGCAGTTGTCGAGAAAAAGCTTTCAAGCAGAATCGGAGCACGTGGAATCGCCAAAAAGGTGGTTCTGTTTCTTGTAGTTGGCATCGGACATCTTATCGATACCTATCTTCTCGGAAACTCGGGTGCGCCGCTTCGTACAGCGATTATCTTCTTCTACATTGCTAATGAGGGGATTTCTCTTGTTGAGAATGCCACGGCTATTGGGCTACCTGTGCCTGAAAAGTTAAAAGGTGTGCTGGCACAGCTTCATGGAAAGGACGGCGAAACGAAATGAACCTCCATAAACTCATTTTGACCAACAATGCTTGCTACAAAGCAGGCCGAACTATCACTCCTAAGGGTATCATGGTGCATTCCACCGGAGCAAATAACCCTTACCTTAGGCGATATGTGGGTCCGGATGACGGCTTACTGGGAAAGAACCAGTACAATAACCACTGGAATCAAGACAAGCCGGACGGCCGTCAGGTCTGCGTCCATGGTTTTATCGGTAAGCTGGCTGATGGCTCAATCGCAACGTACCAGACCTTGCCCTGGAATTATCGGGGCTGGCACTGCGGCAGCGGTGCAACAGGCTCCGGCAACGATACACACATTGCCTTTGAAATCTGCGAGGATGGCCTGACCGACATAGCCTATTTCAACGCAGTCTACAAGGAAGCCACAGAACTGTGTGCCTATCTCTGCAAGGAGTATAAACTCGACCCAATGGCAGATGGCGTGATCATTGGGCATTACGAAGGGCATAAGCGCGGTATCGCCAGTAACCATGCCGACCCCGGGCACTGGTTTCCTAAACACGGGAAGTCAATGGATACTTTCCGTGCCGAAGTTAAAAAGTTGCTATCGGTAACAGAAGTGACTACCACCACCGATCTAAAGAAACTGTACCGAGTTCAAGTCGGTGCATACTCTGTCAAAGCAAATGCTGACGCCATGCTCAAGAAGGTTAAGGCGGCAGGATTTAAGGATGCTTTCATTAAATATTCGTGATAACTATTATCATGCCCGCGGAGCATAAAAACTCTGCGGGCTTTTTTTATTTATAGGTGTATAAAACGCTCCACTTTTCTCC
>Ga0116173_1001705_pt1 | contig 17705 bp, 10 predicted proteins | sample AD_UKC085_MetaG_FD_89800 | JGI IMG/M metagenome (GOLD analysis project Ga0116173, IMG submission 89800) | Active sludge microbial communities of municipal wastewater-treating anaerobic digesters from USA - AD_UKC085_MetaG | ecosystem: Engineered > Bioreactor > Anaerobic > Digestate | place: USA...
AAAAAATTTTATGGTTTCAAGGTTATCCAAGGAATAGATTTCCTGAAACGCGATCACTCGATGCATATTTTTCCCAATCGAAAGAGCCACTTCGTGATGCTCACGACATTTGGTTCAGTTATTTAACAAAATTGCTTTACGACGAATTTGATGATGAAAGTAAAACGACGTTAAAAGAATTAATAAAATGTGAAGAAGGAGCAGCTCAAAAAAACGTTGATGCATTTAGAAGAGCAAGAGAAGGACCCACTCTTGCAATTGATAGATTGGATGAACGACTTCAATCCGAGGGACGCTTTTTCATTATAGGTTATGATGCCCTTGATTCAATTGGAGGTGTAATCCCCTCGATAACAAAACAAGCAATTCAAGGACTTATTGCATTCTGGGCATCGTATACCCGCAGATGGCCTCGAATTCGTGCAAAATTATTCATTAGAACAGATCTTTATGATCGTTACGCACGGGGAGGTGGGGCTGACATTTCTAAATTAGCATCCAACCGTGCAGAAATTATCTGGAGTGATAAAAACCTCTATGCAATGATGATTAAAAGAATAGCAAACAGTTCACCTGAATTATTCCATTATTGCGAAGAATATGGCGTGAAGTTTAAAACAGACGATATTTTATCATATATCCCAATAATCAATGATTCTTCCGATGCAAAATCGATTATCCATACAATGTTAGGGAAATATATGGGAACTTCGCATAAGAAAGGACTTACGGATAAATGGATTTTGACCCACATAAGAGATGGCCATAAGCAGGCATTCCCTCGGCCGCTTATTCGCTTAGTAGAAGACGCAGCTAACTATCAACTTCATTCGAATCAAGATTTAAAATATCCCTTATTGATCGGTTCGATTTCCTTGCGGAATGCGCTTGAAACTGTTTCTACAGAATATGTAAGACAATCCAAAGAGGATGAATTTCCTTGGCTCTATGGGCTAGAAAAACGGTTGAAAGGCGAGACAATCCCTTTCAACAGATCTTCATTAGAGAAAAAATTACGTGATCACTGGAATGAGCCGTGGGGAGAGAATCTCGAGATTGAATCACCCATGGATTCACCCCGAGAACTTATCGAACATCTAATCGAACTCGGCATATTCAGGTTAAGAACAGATGAACGAATTGATGTTCCAGATTTATATCTGTTCGGCCTAGGTTTGAAAAGACGTGGTGGGGTGAAAAGCGGCAAAAAAGCATCCTCCTCAAAAAATCGACGCTAATCAAAGAAAAATGGTGAATTTATGACTTCAAAATTAAAAGAAATTTTTACCGGAAAAGTTGTCAATAAAGCACTGACCCGGGATACCGGTGTTGATGAGTTCCCCCGGTATGTGCTCGAATACCTCATCGACAATTACTGCAAGGAAGAGTCGTTCCATGATGACATGAGCGACGTCGTCAAGCGACTGAAGGAAAATTATGTTCATGGTGCGGAGGCCGAGAAGATCCGGCATTACATCCGGCAGCGCCGTCATCATTCCATCATCGCAAACCTCGAAGCTCGGCTCGTTGAGACGGAAGATAAGTATTGGGCGATGATTAGTGCAATCAATGAACAGTATGTCAATATCCCAGAACAAATCATCAGACAATATCCGATGCTTCTCTCCGGAGGAATGTGGGGGACGATCGATCTCACCTATGATGAGACCGAAATTCACAATAAGAAAATCCGCCCGTTCAAGGTCATGGCCTTCACCCCATTCCAAGTCAGCGTAATCAACCTCGATGAATTCATCAATAAACGTAAGGAGTTTAATACAGACGAGTGGCTCGATATTCTGGTCAACTCCCAGGGATTGAATCCGTCTATTCTTACCCGCAGACAAAAACTGCTCTGCATTTGCAGGTTTCTCCCGCTCATCGAAAGCAATGTGAATATGATCGAACTCGGTCCCCGTGAGACAGGAAAGACCTACTTGTACCGAAATATCTCCTATTATGGCCAGGTCCTTTCGGGAGGCAAGGCTACACCAGCTCAGCTCTTCATCAATCTCAATACCGGACAAGTCGGAATGGTCGGTACAAGGGATGCTGTAGTCTTCGATGAGATAGCTCACACGGATTTTACGGATACCAAATCGTTTGTATCCATTATGCAAGGATACATGCAAGACGCAAAATTCAGTCGCGGAAAGAAGGAGATCCTCGCGTTTGCAAGTCTCGTGTTTGTCGGAAATATTGATGTCCAGGGAGATCTCCCGCACGAAAAATACTATCACCTTTTTGAACCGCTCCCCGATTTCCTTCAGGTTATTGCGTTCATTGACCGGATTCATGCCTATCTGCCCGGTTGGGAAATCCCAAAGCTCTCTCCACAGAGTTATTCGAAAGATTACGGATTCATCACAGATTACTTCTGTGAGATCATGCATCAGATGCGGAAAAGCGATGGTCTGGATAAAATTCGGCAACGCTTTGAGATTATTGATGTTGCGAAGACTGAACGGGGTATATCCGGACGGGATCAGCGAGGGGTCCTCAAGGCCTTATCCGGGCTCATGAAAATTATTTATCCTGATGGAATCGTGACTGACTCCGAACTGGAGGAGATCCTTGCACTCTCCTGCGAACTTCGGCAACGGGTCCGGGATCAACTCTACCGAATGGCTCCTGGCGAATATGAGCGTATCAAGATTAGCGGACGGATTATCAACACCGGTTCTATCGTGACCCCAAAACTCCCCGACGCTGATCGAGAACAAAAAGTGCGATTGCCTGAAAAGCCGTCTGTCGGTGAAGTAATCGGACTCGCCGTTGCGGGAGAACGGGGGGTGATCCTTCTGTTCGAGATGCAGGCAACGAAAGGAACCGGGCGAATCGTCCCGCTCGGTTCTATGCAGCGTGTCATGAGAGAAAGTATCGAAGCAGCTGCGCAATATGTGAAATCGAATCATAAGAGTCTTGGGATCTCCCTTGAATGGCGCCAAAATTATGATGTCGCCATTCTTGCAACATTCATGGCGATTCCAAAAGAAGGACCATCCGCAGGTGTTACGATCGTAACCGGAATTGTTTCCGCTCTCCGTGACCTACCTATACGAAATGATCTTGCTATGACCGGTGAGATTACAATTATGGGGAAGGTCCTTGAAGTAGGGGGCATTCAAGAAAAGATTCGTGTTGCTGTCGAAAATGGAATAAAAGAAGTCATAATACCGGAGGGAAATCTTAAGGAGGCCCAGTTACTTCCCCAATCAATTCTCTCTAACGTAATAATTACACCAGTATCCACAATCGAACAAGTACTTGATCGTGCACTTTCAAGTGCAGAGAAAAGGTAAGGATCAGTGTAAACATAAATGACATAATGAATATTGAATCTCCTGTTCGGTAGAAACCGGAAGAAATTACCCATGATTCCTTCAATGAGGAAATCAGGCAATTATTAGGATGGTGAGGATTGTTTATGAGTTTAGATTCAGGTAATAAAGATCTATTATGCGCAGAAGACACAATCGAATTCGAAGATAAAGAAGAGGATGTCGTCCTCGATATTACCCCTGCAAAGAGGAAAATATTTACAAAAGCGTCTGATCCTGAAATTATTTCACTCTATCAGAAATGGAAGAAAGGGAGACTCATATTACAACCTGAATTCCAACGTTACTTTGTATGGGATAAAAAGAAGGCCTCAAGGCTTATCGAATCCGTTCTTCTTAATGTTCCTTTACCGGTTATTTACCTCGCCGAAGAATCCGACTCAAAGGAATATGTAATAGATGGCCAGCAAAGACTAACGTCTTTCTTTTCATTTATTGATGGGGTGTTCCCTCCTGAAAATACACCTTTTAAACTTACAGGGATGAGTGTATTTAAAGAATTGAACGGTAAGAAATACACCGATCTGGGAGAAAACATACAGGATAAATTCCAATATTATGAGGTCCGTACTATCACAATAAAAAAAGAGAGCGAACCAGAATTAAAATTTGAAATTTTTGAGCGACTCAACACTGGATCTGTTCCATTAAATGATATGGAAATCAGAAATTGTGTGTATCGTGGGCAATACATTAAGTTACTTCAAGAAATGGCAAAGGATCCTGATTTTCGGTTCATTATGAGTCAGGACAAACCTCACCCTAGAATGAAGGATGTTGAATTAGTTCTTCGTTTTGCATCTTTCTATCATTCAACCTATCTGAAATATGAGTACCCAATGAGAGGTTTCTTCAATCGTGATATGGAGAAATATCAGCATATTTCCAAGGAAGAGGCTACTGAACTAAAAAAAGCGTTTAAAAATTCAGTTACGATTCTTTGTTCCTTATTTGGACAGAACGCATTTAAGAGATATCATAGTGGGACTGAGGGGAATCCAAATGGAATGTGGGAGATAAGGCAATTTAATGCTTCACTTTTTGATGTCTGGATGAATATTTTTTCTAATAAGGATAAGAGTCGCATATTTGGATGCCTCGACTCATTGAGGGAAGGATTGCTTGACCTTATGTCTAATAATTCTGAATTTATTGATGCTATCATGGTTAGTACGAGTTCAAATGAGAAAGTCAGAAATCGTTTCGATCTTGCAAGAAAAGTTGTTGAAGAAATATTGGCTGAAAATCCAAAAGAACCTCGTTGTTACACATTTACATTCAAGAAGAGTCTCTATGAAAATAACCCCACATGTGCAATTTGCGGCCAACACATTGATCATATCGATGATGCTGCAGTCGATCACATTAAACAATATTGGATGGGAGGAAAAACGATTGCAGAAAATGCCCGTCTTGCACACAGATATTGTAATAATGCACGGTCAAGAAAGGATTAATTGTTTCCATTCCAAATATTCTCCATTGTCAAAATTGGCAGACACATATAGAAATCTTGTTTTTCCTTTTTGAGTGCCCTTGATTATCTTTCGTGAGAAAAGGTCATTTATCTTCATCATGAAGCTCAATTACATCGGTTAAGGTTAATCTCAATTATTTTAATTAGGGATATTTTCAAACTAAACAATTATCAATGGCTGATTGTTATCGATGTGGGCGGAAACCTGCAATTCCTGGAGATGGGCTCTGTGAGGATTGTGCAAAAGCCCATGCTCATATGGGTAAAACAGGAAAAGGTCCTATATCACTGGGGAAATCGTATCAGGAGTTTTATCAGCAGTCCCTTGAGGGAAAACCGAAATTCGAGGGCTTGTTGATCGCTGACGATGTAATGCTCCAGTATGAATATTACAAGTATGATCATATGTTTCTCCCGCTACTTGGTGCCGGTTCTGCTTCGTATCGGGATGAACATAAAAAATTAGAGAACTATTTTTATGATCTGTTTCTCAGTATTTTTAAAGAGAGAATATATGCTATCGATGGTGTGATGGTGAATGAATCCCTTTATGGAGAAATTAAGGATGATTTCTTTAGATTCCATTCTTCAATTATCCAATTTCTTCTTAATAATAAGGAAATGAAAGATTCAAAACTTCCATACATCGGCAATGCCCTCTCGTTTCAAATCCAATTGCTTCTAAAAAAGGAACTCATTCGAATGGGCCAGGATCCATCACCTATCGATATTGCCGCCCGGGAATTTGATCCTGGGAGTGCACTCTTTTTTTTGGAATTATATGTCCTCCTCAAGGAAAAAGATGCAATTCACAGACTTCAACAAATTTTCACATCTACTTCACATGTTCAACCATATTTGATCAGTCAACCTGTGGTGTTATATATACCCTGGACACATCAAAAACAGGCCTTTGAAAGCTGGTTTCAGGGCGGGAAAACAGGCATTGTTGAAATGGCCACTGCGACAGGGAAAACATTAGTTGGCCTCATGGCGATAGAGGCTCTGTATGAAATAAAACCACATAGTATTGTTCGAATCTTTGCCCATTCCACTAATATTCTTAATCAATGGCGAAGAGAAGTTGTTGATAAGTTAGGTATCATTGATAATTCCCGTTCCACCTATGAATCACCGATAAAAGTCAACGGATTTTCAATCTATTTCAATACACTCCAAACAGTTTATAAAAATCCTCGAGAATACCCGGCTGATCTTCTTATAGCAGATGAGGTACATCATCTTGCAGCACCAGAATTCCGGAAAGCACTCACAGTACCTTGCACATGGAAACTGGGGCTGTCTGCAACCGTTGAAGGGGAGCAGCGTTCGATCATTTTAAAAGAAGAACTTGGAGATGTTGTATACCGTTTTACTTTAAATGAAGCCCTTGAAAGAGGAGTACTCCCCTCATTTCAGTGGATAATCTGTCCGGTGTATCTGTCAATTGAGGAAAACAAGGAGTTCTCTGATATTACAAGAAGGATCCGTAAAACTTTCCAGACAATAAAGGATGATCATAAAAAAATTCTTGATTTATCTCAAGGTAATTTCTCTATTTTACATGATCTCAATGACTTTATACGCCTGATTGAATATGCCAGATATAATAAAATGGATATTCCCGAGGAATGGAAGATATTGATAGGGCTTATTCTGAAACGTCGATGGATAATTCATCGATCACATCCTCGTCTTCAAGAAGCCTTAAAATTGATTCGGGATATCGCCCATGAACAGAAGGCGATTGTTTTTGCCATGGACATCCATAGTTGTGATATCATTGCTGAAAATCTCAAAAAAGATGTAAAGAATCTGTATGTTGTTCACTCTAAGGTTAAGGATGATGTTTTCACACAGATTTCCTCTTTTAAGAAAGCAAATAATGGTGTTCTCATTGGGGCCCGAATGCTTGATGAAGGGATTGATATTCCTGATGCAAGTATTGGCATTAATGTGGCATCATCCAAAACTCGATTGCAGCTGATCCAACGACTAGGGCGGATCCTCAGACAACAAAAAGGGAAAAAACCCGTATTTTATCATTATGTTGCAATACCGGAACGGGAGGACCTTATCGAGGAGGAGGATCATTTAACATTTCTTGATGATTTGGCCTGGGTCCAGGATACAGCCTTAAAGTTAGGACTATTTACCGAGGTCCGATTCAATGACGATATCATAAAAGGAATAAGTTATGACGCAGAGCAGGCACTTTCGAAAAAGTATTATGGCACAGGAAAGAAAGTAGGTTCAAGAATTGGGACCTTCAATCCGGATTACATTTTAAAACAATTTTCTCCCGAGTCTATTAATATTATTATCGATGAATTATTAAAATTAGAAAAGGATAGTGTTGTTTCTGATCGTGAATGGTCTCGAATTGTAAAATTTTCCCACGGTAAAAAAGAAACAGATAGTTTCCAAATGCCTGGATTTTGGTGGCTCCTTATTTTGGCAAATCGGGATCCACATCAGATCATTCGATTATTCAGTCCAAATTTTGATCTTAAGAATGAATCCCTCTATCCTTCAAAAAATCTACCAATCTTGAAGAAATCAGAGATTGTGACCCAAATAAAATCAAATGAGAACTCTTCAAAATCAGAACCTGTTGCACAAATAACTAAAACTAAGGGGGTATCTGAATCGAAGAATGAAAAACGCCTTTCAGCCAAAGAACTTGCGTACCTCACCAATAAGGCAGAACAACTAGTATCAAAAAAGGATTTTGAAAACGCACGAGCTATCTGTGAGAGAATAATCAAAACAGAACATAAGTCAGTAAAGATTTTCTCAATTTTGGCGGCTTGTTCATATTCAATAGGAGATTATAATAACGCGGAATTTTTCACGAAAGAAGCAATAAAGATTGATTCACAATTACCACATCTTTGGGAAAATTTGTCAAAAATTTATAAGAAATTAGGATTGAAGAAAAAAGTTGATTATTGTGATCGGATGGGGAAATTTTATAGGGAGAAAAAATGATCCATAATCTTTCTGTTTAACATCGAGCAGTTTCATATTATTCCCCCCTTTTCTTCCTCACAATTTTTATCGCTTCATTCCAGTTCTCTTGCGATTCGCAGAAGTTTACCAACGCTCGTTAGCCACAGCCCATACGAGAAATTTCGTATAACCATTCAAATCAAAAACCGACAAATTTTTCATTCTTTGAACGATTCGAAGTATATGGACGAAAAAAAGAATCCCATCTTCCTTCTCAGTATCTCCATTTTCTTACTGACAACACTTATGGGATGTATCTCTGAAAGTCCACGAGATCACAATATCAATATCATCAAACAAATCGTCGAAGAGTACCATGAAAGTCATACCTACATCGGCACGGATGTATATGTTTGTGGGGACATGGCACGTGATGTCTGGAATATGGTGAAAACTCAAGGGATAAATGCAAAGATTGTCGTCGGAAATATTGATAAAGATACTAAATCGATGTCAGAAGCAACGCATGTCTGGGTACTGGCAGAAGTATCCCTCGATGAATGGGTTGCTATGGAAACAACCGGGGGATATCTTGTTTGTGATGATCCCGACATTTGTCCGATAAGTAACTCACGATATTACCGGGGTTTTCAATTTTCTGATCCGAAAGAATTGGATGATTCACTGGAAGAACTAAGACATCCCTGCCCTGATGGCTATGTTCTTGGGAGCGACCAACGGTGTCACCCTGCGTGTGGAGGCAGTCAGTATTGCACGGGCGATAGCATTTGTGTTGACGGGGAGTGCAAAGGATGCTCCGAAGGATATATCCTCGGAGAGGATTTAAAATGTCATAAACCCTGTGGCTCGGCAGATACCTACTGTTCCGGGGATAGCATTTGTGTGAATGGGAGATGTAGGTCATGCGAGGAAGGATATATCCTTGGAAACGATCTGAAATGTCACCAACCGTGTGGTTCAACCGTGAGCTATTGCCCTGATGATAGCGTTTGTGTGAATGGGCAATGTCTCGTGCTCAAGGTGGTGTGATTAATGGTAATATGATCATTACTAAAGCATCCAAACACAGACGATATCAAAGAATGCATCAAGGAATCATGGCTTTGATCAATCCTATCCAATCACAAAGCCTTAGCTGGATAATAATTAGCGACAACGATTTCTTCGTTGCCAAACTGGAGAGTGATAGTTAAGGTATTATTCTGAACCAAGGAAAACGTGGCTATGATTTATGCCCCAAAAATTTAACAAGGCGGTATATTAATATTCCTCAAAAAGGTAAACACAATACATGGATGGCTTATTTAAAGGAATTGAAATTGAGGCCCCTGATGAGATAAAGACGTTACTAATACCTGATGAAGAAGTACTTCTCGCTTTTCAACAGGCAGGACTTGGTAGCCTTGCGGGATCTGCAGGAGGAAAATTGACAGGGTTGGCATCGGTCTTTGTGACAAATACCCGAATAATCAGTTACCAACCAAAAACACTTGGATTGAGAGCTGAAGTTGTTGATTTTTTATATGACGATATGACAAACGTTGTTCTTAAAAAAGGATTCATGTCAACTGATCTGATCATTACAGTAAGGCATAATTCAGTCCCCTTTACCATTAAGAATATTCCTAAAGAGGGCGCAGAAGAAATATTAAAGACTGCCCAATTGGGAATCAAGAAGAAATTAAAAGGGCAACAAATTGAAAAGTCAGGATCTGATGCCGTTCCGCAGCAGCAGGTTGATATCACAGACCAAATTCTCAAATTAGGAAAGTTAAAAGAGATGGGAATAATTACCGAACAGGAGTTTGAAAGTAAAAAGAAAGATTTGTTGGCAAAATTATAATTGAACCACCATTTTTTTGATTATATAGTGAAACCATCATCCTGAATTTTTTATCCTATCAAGGATTTCATCTTTCACTGTGCTCCGCGGGATTGAACCTTTCGCTAATCCCTCCTATAAAGCGGACTCGGATACGAAAGATGATTTGGCCGATACCATGATCTCCAACTGTGAATCACAAAATGGGATTTCAATTTCTCTTTCCAATTTTGGAATTGTGAATAGGAAACATTTTCAGATGGAATTTTATTGCAAGGTCAGTAGTACAATTTGAAATATCCCATTATTATTGACCAATCTTCGGTTTAAACAAAATAAAGTCAGGAAATGATTTTTTAAAAAAAATTCCAGCAGGTTATTTTCGAAATGTATATATTTTTTGGATGTGTTAATTGTTTTTCATTTAAGAAGGGTTCAGAATGCCTATTGAGGATTTTATCAGATTTGCAGAGGGTGAAAAGCTCGTAAGGGAATATAAAGCCCTGAGCATAAGAAAACCAATGAAATTAGAGGGAAATATTGCAATCACGAATAAAAGAGCAATTGTATATGGAATGGAACAAGGATTAAAAAAAGCCCAGATTGCGATGGATATGCATCTAGATGTTATAAAAGGTACAGATGTATATCACGTTACAAAACCCAGATGGTTCATTTTAATTGTTGGAATTATCATTGCATTGATTGGTTTTTCCATGATTTCCTTGGGAGGAGATACCTACTCTTCGAGAGATTTGTCCCCTTATAGTTACTCCCCTTACAGCCAATCTTCTTATTCAAAAAATTATAATGACAGTGGAGATTTTATATACAGTCTCATAGTCCTTGCGGTGGGTATCATTTTATGCGTGTTAGCTTTTATCTATCCAAACCGGATGTTTTACCTTGAAATAAAAGGAGAGGGTCTCCCTTCGTTAACAATCAGTCGTGACAAATCTTTTTGGGTATTGCCCGGTCCCGAATCATCCAAAATGATAAGAGAAATAGGGGCTCTTATCCTTGACACAAAGCTTCTCGGAGATGCGATATTTGAAAACATCGACAATCGGTTCCCACTCGAATCTACAACGCCAACGGCAACCACACAAGACTTAGGTGGTCTTTAACATAAGCAATCGGACCATCATGAAGTGTCGATACCGCATTCGTGACCCGAAGGGTGTACCCCCCCCGGTTAACAAGGATGTATGAGAATCTAATAATCGAATGTTGATGGTATTTGATGAGAAATAATTAAAAAAAAATTTGGGGAAAAAATGCCAGTGGAAGATTTTATTAAATTGGCCACGGACGAGATTCTTATTAAAGAATATCAAGCCCTGACCATTCTCCAACCTCAAAAACTGGAAGGCAATGTTGCTCTGACAAACAAGAGGGCCATTTTTTACACCCATAAACAAGGCTTAGCGGAATCTCAACTCGCAATGGATATCCATCTCGATCAAATAAGAGGAATCAATCTATTAGAGGAATTGAGAATCAGATGGTGGATTGTCGTCATCGGAATAATACTGTCCCTTATTGGTATCACAAAATTACCCGGAGACCAATTCAATTTTATTTTAGGGATAATTCTCATTATTATTGGAATTATTGTAATAGTATTTGCATTTGTAACGCGGAATAAGACATTCCTCCTAGAAATAAAAGCATCAGACATCCCTCCGCTATCAATAGGGAGAGAGAATACTTTACTCATCAGACCAGGACCCGATATTGATGTTTTGATTCGGGATATCGGAGCTTTGGTGCTTGAGGTTCAACATAATCCAGGGGGAATATTTGATATTGAGAATGTTCTAAAGCAAAAGGAAACAGTATCTTACAGTCCTACTATTGATTCAGATTCCAAAGCAGATCTACCTACAATTCCTGTACCTGACTTTGTCACGGCGGTAAAGTCACATAAGAAGATCGTTATACCAATCGTCATTGCTGCCCTTATCCTTGTATCCTCAATATGGTTGTTTTCATCTGGTCTTTTGTCAAGCTCATCCTCTTCCAACTTTTTTTCAGATACACCAACCTTAACTCCCTCTCCAACAGTTATTGCCCGGACATCACAACCTACCGTTCCCACCTATACAAGCCGACCAACAACTAAAATCACTACCATGGCAACCCCTGCTCCCCTTGGATCGAGTGCGACAGTGGCGTTACCATTCCATGAGACCCTACAATTGTCCTATAATAAAATTAACAGGAATTTTACATCACCCAAGACCACTACCATTACGTATGATGTGATTCCAAATCAAATAACAGAAGAGAAGGAAATATCTTCAAAATCCGGATATTCTACAAAAATGGTTACGTATACTGACCCTAATTCATATCTGGTCATTACGGTCCGAGATGCAAAAAGTGGAAAAATCATAGACACCAATGGCTTTGGAAGAACATTTTCAACTTCAACACATCAGAATATGATAATTAGGCAACCCGGTGATTTGAATATGGAGATTACTGGATCAAAAGTAACCGTGAGTATAGGAGTAGAATAAGGGCTTATTCCCTATTCAACCCTAAGATAAATATAGATGTATTTAACTTTAAATTACGCTTTTTCTATGAGGATCTAAATAATTGAATTGTTTTAATTCCAATATTTTTTCTAATTCTTCAATTCCGTGTATCTTTTTAAATTCTCGTTCTCTTTCAGTAATGGGTATCAACCAATAAAAGTGAATAATATTGTCATTATTTTTTAATATTTCTAAATTTTGGCCATCCAAATATGGTAAACTAATCAGACCAAACGTTGCTTCAGATTCATTTATCCAAGGCCTACCAAAGTTAATAGTATGACCGAGATCAAGAGCGGAATCATTACGATGATAATGTGCAATCGCAGTCAATAATTCAATAATTTCTTCATCCTTGAAGAGTGAAAACATATGTAGTTCTATTGGCGATTCGTCATCAGGTAGAGACATCCCACAGGTTGCATAGGTCCACATATTCCGATGATCGTGTGGGGCAAATTCTAAAATATGAAAATCGTCCGGCAAATCTTGTAAAGGACCCTTATCCCAATTTCTTTTGGTTCCACTCGTATTCCAGACAGTCTTGTAGTGATTTTCAATTAATTCGGTATAACTTACTTTTATCATCATCGAAAACCATATTGCTTTGTCTTTTCATTGGAATATTTGCTCATTTCTGCTCCTTGTTTATGTGATTCCGCTATCTCCTGTGGTTTCATTCTTCTCCTATCATTTGCACTTTTTCTACGGTCAGCATCGGACATTTTATACCCAGGTTCCTCATGATATCTTGGATCTCCTTCATAATACCTTTTTACAAGTGGTGGATCATGGTCAACAACAAAATCTTTTTTGTCCCATTCGGGATATGTATTTCTAATATACTCTCTGTCAGATTCAGTTGGCGTATGCCCATAATGCTTGGTTCTATCGTAAGGCTCGACCGGTTTTTCTAATCTCTCTTCTGGCGTCAATTCGTTTTTCTTATTTGGGTCAATTCCACCTTTCTTATCAGAATTGGAGAATTCCCGGTTTGAGTCGGCCGGAGAAGCAGCCTCGCTCTTAGTTTTGTAAGAAGAAGCATCCTTGCTTAAATCAGAGTTATCCAGACGATTCGGTTCAGTTGTCTTGCCTTTAACAGCGTTCCCTCTCTCTCCCCTCGATGTATCCCTGTTCTCTCCTATCGTGTTTTCTTGGGAGGCAACTTCTCCTCTGGTCTTCGGAGGGGTGAATTCTCGGCTTAAATCGGCTGTATCCAGACGATTCGGGTCCTTGGTCTCAGCTTTACCAGCATTCCCTCCCTCTTCACCTGACGTATCCCTCCTCTCTAATCCCTTGTTTTCTTGGGAAGCTACTTCTCCCCTGGACTCAGGAGTTGAGAATTCACTCTGTAAATCTGAGGAATCCAGACGATTCGGTTGACTTGTCTCGCTTTTACTAATACTCCCTTGATCTTCACCAGGCCTCTCACTATTCTCTGCTGCCGCTTTCTCCTGTGGAGCACCGGAGCCCTTGTTCTCGGGATTTGAGAACTCCTTGTTCAGATCAGTAGTGTCCAGACGTTTGGGCTCTTTTGATTCAGGGGGAGTTTTGGGAACCTCTTCGGGAGCATTTTGAGAATCTGATGGGGGTCGGACTTCGCCACTCATGATCCAGCACGCCCAAAATATTGTTTGAAAGCAGTCAGGACGATTACCAAATTCTTATAACGAATTGAGTCGACAGCCAGATCTCCCCCAAGCCGTTCATGCAAACAGAGCGTCAGGGCGCACTGGAGCTTCTGATCTATACGCGGATCATTTTCTGTACTATAGCCGAGTGAGCGAATAGCTGGGAGGAGAAGGTCTTGAAATCCTTCCAGCATTTCTACCCCTCTCTTTTCCTGGATCGTGTCTCCTATCTGATCGGTAAGGTCTGCGTCATTTGCAAGGGGTTCCATGAGCAGACGGAATTCACACTTGGCGTCACAACATACACAGAGAGGAAAAGGACCCTTTGTTCGCTCAGGCAAGGGGTATTTCTCATAATACCTCTTTCTCATTTCCATTCCAATTTTTTCATCAGATTGCTGAACCGACATTCCTGCGAATTCATCTTTCACATTAGGAACCTGGACCATGAAAGGTTCATCCGTGTCTTCGTAAAAAACGACTGCAGACCCTTTCGGAAGGTTGATGAGATATCGTTTCTGCAATTCGGTAAGACCTGTAGATTCGGCGAGTACTTGCCGATCGTCCCCTGCAATCGTTCTGTGGATAATCTTTATATTTGTGTTTTTAATTGTATCAGGAGCAAGTTTGGTCGGTACCTGATCCACCACCACCATCCCTTCGCCATATACCCGAATCTCGGTAAGAATATTACAAAGGGTCTCAACCGCTTTCTGTTTGGTATGAGCATTCTCATTATTGCCGGATTCCAAATTAGCAAAGAGCCGATGCGCCTCCTCAATAAGAGTAATATGTTGTAAGCGATCGATGCTCTGCTTCGCTTCACGATACTCGTGCACTCTATTGAATAAAATTCCCATCAAGAACGCTTTCTCCTCATCGTCCCCAATTCCTTTCAGCTCCAGAACCGTTGGGCGGGTGAGGATGTGGTCGAGAGGGATGGACTGCTCACAGTTCAGCATTTTCCCTTTCCCTCCCAGGAGAAGGCTTCTAATTCGGGTTTTCAGAGCTGCCTGAACATTGCTCGTTATCTCCGTGTGATACCCCAGCCGTGGCACAACGACATCAATCTCCTTGTAGAGATCTTCCAAGGTAGGGGTCCTCCCTCGTGTATTTAAGGTCAGATCCCAGCCATTCTTCTCATACACATTGATAAGACAGTGTTCAAGGACATAGGGCATCGGGGCATACATAACAAAAGAGGCATTGAAGACAGCTCGCAAACTGTCGAGATGTTTTTGTACATGGACTCCATCGGGAACTTCGAAAGGATTCATACGAAAAGGTGCGATGGTCTCATCACCAAGTGAAAAAACGAGCATTTCGGGGATACTTTGGATAAGGTTACGGTATTCACCCTTTGTCGGTTCAATGACCAGGAATGGAATTTTACGATGGTTCCAGAACTGGAGGAGGAGATGGAAACAGCTGTTGGTTTTCCCACTCCCGGTAATTCCAATGATCAATCCATGTTTGGTAAAGAGATTATTGGCGATTTTGAGAGGATTCCCGGTGTCAGCACCCCTGTCCAACACAGTACCGATGTCTATTTCATAATCCTTCGATCCAGGCGAGGTAGTTGTATTGCGTTGAGGGATACAAACCCCATATCGGGCGTTTAGTTTGATGTCGTACCCAGGCATCTCCTCTTTTGGTAATGATACAAGCGAAGCAAGATTTTTCGATGTTACTATTGTTGAATACAATCGAGTGAATAGATCATCTGTTCCCCCTTGACCCTGGGAATTTAGCAGGCAATGGGAGAAAGATTTTAGTAAGGTGGTAGTTTGAGGATTACTGTCGGTAATCGAGAAAGTTCTTACCGGCTCGGGATAGGATGCCTCCCCGGAAAATATTGATTTGAGGAGGATTTTCATTTTATCGAACACCTCCCGATGGGGGGAGAAAAAGAAAGACGTTGTCTGCCACATCCCCTCGATTTTTCCAATTTTTGCCTGGTTTAACAGAACCTCGAGCAATTCAAAATACGTCTGTGCAGATCTATTGAGATTTTCGATATTTTCGGTTCCTGCTCCACTTGATCGTGGTCGATTCTCGGTTTTTTTAATCAGAGGATAGATTCTTTTTATTTCTGAAGTTAGTGTGGTAGAGTGTTTGAGGATAAGATGATCAGGAATCGGATCGGAGATTACCAGATAACTCCAGGATTGCCCGTATAATCCTCGAATCAACCGTTCAATCTGTTCGACACCGAACTCTTCTGTGCCAACCTTTGCTGTCGGGATACCTGTTAAGAGTCCAATATGTTGATTTTTATTTAAAAATTCATAGAAGAATTCAACTTCATCCTTTTTTGCCGCTTCAAGCAAGATTCCAGGATAGGTTCCCCGCATCGAAGTCTCAAAATCTTGCATCCCGGCATCAAGTATCTGGGACAATGTTCTGATATCATTTGAAAGGGTCTTTATCCCAAAATAGATGCACACTTCATTTTTTTTCCCAACGATTAAAAATATAAAAGAATTCTTTTGGCCATAGAGACCTAGTATAATATCCCGGATAAGATTTTTTTCGGCAATGATCTTTTCTTCCGATAAAAATTTTGAAATACCTTTTATTCTTACGAATTTTACGCCTAGAGTTGTTGGTTTTTGCCCGTTCAACTCAATAGTGACAAAATCATCATTTACGAGAAGTTTTTGAATCAAGGGAATGTGTATCTGCTTCAATAGTTCCTGATTTGTTACCGTATCCAGAATGTTTCTCTCAATACGATTAATTAATTCCCCAAATTCATCCCCTTTCAATTGTTTCACCTAATAACTAATGTCATTTATAATAGTTCAGTATTAATCAATTCCGCCGTGATATTTGAATCCCTCTACTTATGATTATAAATAAATTGAGGTTTTAATGCTCGGAGGGGTGCTCTACAGGTTCTTTCCGGAAGGCGGGGATTGAGCGGTCAAGCGGTCTTTATGGGTCTCCCTCGGCAGGTTAGGATCACCATGCACGATCGCAGGGGAATTATCTTTTCCATACTCGTCATCCTGCATCTCCTGCATCATTGGAAATTTCTCCGGGTCCTTCCCGCATTCTTCCGGAAAAAGAAAAAAGGAAGAGGTCGTGGAATAGCCTGTTTTCTTTTTTCGTTGTAGCCGTTTCTCTTCTCAAAGTTTCATCGGGGCAGCACAATGCTATTATCCAGCGGCTGGATCCTACCGTTTCACCGAGCATGACTCGTTAGGTTTCCTACGTTCAATCGATTGTCCAGGCTCTTGGCGGACCTCACATCCCTGAAATTATAGCAGTGAAAAGAGTGCAAAAAGGAGAATTACGTTATATCAGTGCAGCCTCTCCTTGCAGAAAGCAATCGTCTGCCCAACCTTGTTTTTATGATGAATCTCCGGATTGATAAAGAAATCATGCTTGATCTGTTTCACCTTCGCAAATGCAAGATCCCATGGCACTGGATCGCTAGATGAAGGGGCTTTAGGGAGCGTGTGAACATGAATTCCCTTGATGCCATCAATAGGAACATTATCGAGATACCCGGGATATGACTCCCCTCTCCTTCGGGCAGTATTGAAGAGAACAGAGAGATCCAGGACGATCCCGCAGGACCTGCCTACGTCTTCCGAATAGTCCTCCATAGCCATCCAGAATTCACGAAGCTGTCGCCCTGTTTCAACAATCGAGCCATTTCGGTTCTCAAGGACCATCGTGGGAGAGGGGTGCCCAAAATGGTCGTTATAGGTCCCCTGGATCGATTCCATCGAAGAGACGATGTCTTTCATCGTGGCTGATCTGTTCAAACCCGGGTGAATCTCGATGATATCTGCCGGTTTCCCGAGGCATTCAGAGATAGCAATGAGCATGGCACTGAATTGAGAGACCCATTTCTGATCATGCCAGCGGAGATCTGCTGCCGGCTGTTTGATGCCGTTGGCATCC
>Ga0116173_1001721_pt1 | contig 17599 bp, 11 predicted proteins | sample AD_UKC085_MetaG_FD_89800 | JGI IMG/M metagenome (GOLD analysis project Ga0116173, IMG submission 89800) | Active sludge microbial communities of municipal wastewater-treating anaerobic digesters from USA - AD_UKC085_MetaG | ecosystem: Engineered > Bioreactor > Anaerobic > Digestate | place: USA...
GCCCACTGCGCCATGTCACGCCAGCGGGGCTCCGTGGCCTCGATCCAGATCGCTCACCATACTGTCTCTTCAGCATCTCCTGCATCTTCTTCCAACTCATCTGGCCGCCAACCCCCGACGAGCAGCCATCGACCGTCGGTCAGTCGCGCGAATAACTGTCCCCGGCCCCAACCCAATCCCTCACCCCGCTGTAGGAAGCAACCGCTGCACATGTTCGCCCACATCAGCGAGTTGCGGAGTCTACCATCAACAAAGAAGGTGCGGTCCCCGAGGTTGCGGCCGCACAGATCGCAAGTTTTCGGTGGTGCTGGACAGGTCTGTTCACGCTCCTCTCCCTGTTGAAAATCCGCATGACCTGCCAGGATACGTTCGCTTTCGTCACAAGGGGGAATGTAATCGCTCTCGTCTTCTTCTTCCGGAAATCCGTTATCATCTTCTTCAGATCCGTCGCTAAGGTCTTCATCCTCCCCATATCCGTAGATCTCCAGAGAATAATCCGGCTCCGACAGATTGATCCGAGCTACCTCCGGCTCGAATGGCATGACGTCGTCAACAATCGAGCAAGTATCGAGATAGTCGCAGTAGTCAGTCTCGGCCCCTGGTTCGGCGGTCCATTGGAGGCAGGTGAAAGAGTCATGGCCGGTTCCTGGTTGGTAGAAACTGCCTGCGGCTGTCACCACAATGAGTTTGCCCTCCACCCTCACTTCCCAATCATGCCGGATCTCGTGCTCCCCATACTTGCGTTCGGGGCCGCACAACTGAATGCTCACATCGATGTCGTCGCCGGTCCGCGGCAGTTGCTCCAAGACGTTCAAAACTTTGGCCACCGCCATCAGTCGTCTGCTATTCAGAACAGGCCACCTTGCTATCTTCCAGAGCAACTGCTTTGCCGCCGCAACAACGTTCCAGTCCCGTTCGTCAAACAGATATTCTCCTGCGCCCTGCTCAGCCTCTTCTTCGTCAACCGGGGGCGGCCATGCCGGCGGGGCCTCCGCAGGCTCTGCGAAGAGAATCACCTCTTCCCCAGCAAGCGGGAAGAAGACATCGCAAAAACGCAAGCCGTCTGTGCTGACCTGAAACGTGGCAAACCGCTCTTTGATCCGCGTGAGTTGCAGGATGCGACGGAACTTCGTGGTGCGGATGAACAGGATCCCTTCTTCATATACCGTTGCCGGGAACGTGGCCGACCCCGTACCACTGGTGACGGTCAACTCATTTCCGACCGCTGCAAATCTCAGAAAAGGCGAATCAGACCCTTGCTCCGGACCCGATCTGTCTTCCCGGACAATGGCGATCATCCGTTGGAGTCTCGGTTTGTCAACGACGAAGAACATGGCAGCACGCTCCCCAAAAAGGCGATACTGTGGTTCGGCGCATCGTGAGTCAGTCTATCATTGTGCCTCCTCCACCAGGATTTCTTCTTCGACGTACTGCTTGAACGCGTCGGTCGCAGTGAAACAGCGGAAACCAGCGCGATTGGCGATCGCGATAGTCTCCGCCGGTTCATTGAGCAACACGGCCACCGGCTGACTGAGTTCCTTCTGTATCCCGTTAGGCCATACAAGGTCGAAGACAGCCTGCTGCTGGCCGGTGTCGGAATCGGCATAGTCGTAGGATAGTTCGCCGGCGGGTAGTCCCTGCTCAATCATCCAGGCGTTGAGGGCCTCAAGCTCTTCCTCCTCGTCAGGGCCGGAGATTCCACCGACTACTTCGACGGCTTGGGGAGTCTCTATGACAGCCGTCGGGCCTTCAAGCCAGCGCAAGTCCCCGTGGAGCAGTTCGGCCAGTCGCCGGTTGGCCTCTTCGGCGAGCAGAGCTTTACGTGCCTCCATGAATGCGCGGTAGTTCTCGATCTCCCACAGAGCCGGTTCGTTTGGTATCCATTGCGATGCCAATGCTCCGGGATGCTTCTGCTCGATCTCCGGGAAGTAGTCCTTCGGGAAACGGTCGCTGATATTGAGATTGGTGTCTTTGGTCAGGAAGCAGAAGTTCGCCAGGGCATTGACCTCGGGCCGTTTGTAACCATGCTTGTACAGCCGTGATCGGGGAAAGATGTGGTGGACTTCCAGTCGATTCATCTCACCAAACAGGCCGTGCTTGAGCGGTAGCCCCGTACCCCAGTCCCGTGCTCCCCCCATGCGGGTGAGCAGATACAGCACCGGGTAGAATCGCGCGCCCAGGCTCCAGCCGTCGAAATGGGCTGGTTCGACCCGCAAACCTCCGTGCCACAGTCGCAACTGTTCCAAGAGCTTATCCACGTTTGTGTCCGGGCCCTCCAGTGCGGCCAAGTCCTGGTCGATGTAGGTCTCGGTAGATCCGGAAAAACGCCCCCACATGCCGGCCTGCACATACCAGAACAGCAGCTTGTCGCGGTCCTTCTCCGATAGTTGTCCATTGCAGCGGTCAAGATAGCGGACCATGACAGGCACGGCGAATCGGCCGAAGAACACTCGGTCGTGATCCAGCCCGAGCCGGCCTCCAATGAAGTTCAGGCTGGTATCCACGTGCTTGGTGGCGCGTCGCAGGGCATCCTTGATCTCGTCGGAAGTCCGGTCGTGGAGGAATTGGAATTTCGCTTCGCCGGTGAGCACCGTGTTCACGCACCGCAGGAGCCAGTCAAGATTGAAGCCGTAGTCAGCTTTGGCCCAGGATTTGAGCTTGGTCTTCATCTCTTCACGGGCCTCGGGCCAGTCGGCGCAGATTTTGGCGAGGGCCAGGTCGCCCTTGGAGAGTTTGGTGCCGCCGCTGTTGACCCGATTGAAGATGTCTACGACGATATCGAGGGTCTTGTCGGCTCCGGTGACTTCTTCGATGTGCAAGTCGATATCCGTGATGCTAAGGAGCCGAGACAAACGGCCTACGTAGTCGCCCATTCTGGGGGCAAAGGCGGGATCGGCGGACAGGCGGGTGACGAACGCGCCCAGTCCGCCTGTACCCTTCTGCATCAGTTCCGTCACATCGATCCAGAGCGGATCGTCTCGCATCTTGACCGGCTGGTAAAAGGAGAAGACCTCGTCTTCCAGGTGAAAACATAGGCCCGTGAACGCCTGCTTGTTGCCGTCGAAGAACTTGGGTGGTCTGCCGCGTACAGCACCGTAGAGTGATGTCATGCGCTGCTGGCCATCGAGTAGGAGCTTCACCACGCCGGCGGCGAGTGGGCCGTCGCCACGGTGGTCGGCAGTCTTCGATTCGGTGGCCCAAACGAGCAAGCCACCTATAGGATGGCGGCGATAGAGCGAATCGAAAAGCCCGCGCACTTGGTCACGGTTCCAAACGTAGCCCCGCTGAAACTCGGGCAGCGCCATGTTGCCCATGTCGATAAGGTCAAGAATTACAGAGATCTTCACTGTAGACTTCCCTCCGGATAATCGATTCTGTCATTCATTCACACTTGCCCCGTCCCGCCACACCGCTACTGTTTCATTCTACTCCAGGTGGCTTGTGCCCTTTGGGGTGATCTCCCAGACGCCGCGTGGGGAGTCCTTCTTGAGCAGACTGTCGTTGACCATCGAGTTCCGCGCCCATTGGGCGGCGTTGCGCCAGCGGAGATTGTCCGGGCTGGATGCCAGCGGCTCGTAGTCCGCCTTCTTCAGTATGCCCTTCATCTTCTTGCCAACCCGATCCAGGACCTCGGCCACCTTCCCGGAGCCGCCCAGGTCGGCAAGCACCTGAAGGATCGGCACATAGTACGCCTCCTCGCGCGTGCGCATCCCCCGCTTGAGTCGCCCCAAGTTCTGCCGCTGCTTCTGGGCGGTCTTGCGGTCCTCTTCATCCACCTCAATCACGGCAAAGCCATCCCACTCCTTCTTGAGGGCAACCGCCTTGTCCCGGAATCCCGTCAACTTGCCAGCGTGCTCCAGGGCCTCTTTCGCCCGTTCGTAGTCCCGCTTCTCAAAGGCTTTCGACCCGACGCCGTTGACGAAGTCGATCTCGGCCTCAATCTCCTCCAGGAGCATCTCAAAAGCGGCCTGAACATTCGTCGGATTGTTCTCGATCATGGTGTTCTCCCTTCTGGCATGGGCAAAGAGGCACTCATTCAACCCCAAATCGCTCCTTGAGCCGATTCACTGTATGCTGCCACTTCTTCGTTAACGGCTTGCAGACCGTGTTCTGGTTGCCAAAGAATCCCTTCTCCTTTACGGCGTGATCGATGTCGACCGTCTTGATCCATTTGACCGGCGCGAGATACTCCGACTTGTCTTCATCGTCCTTATCGCGGAGTATGTCGGGCCCAACGAGATCAACGTCTGTGATTGGAACCTGTCGCCCATCCTGTGTAGTCACCACGAACTTGTCGACCTTCACAGGTTCACCATCGACCAAGCCCACGCCAACGTATCCGGCACCTGGCACATTGACCCAAACGCGCTTACCCACTTCCAGCAGATACAGCGTTCTCGTGAACCAGGCCCCCCCTCCCCCCGAGACGAAACCGTACTTGATGGCGTCCTCCCACTGGCGGCCCTGCGCAGTATGCCCGAATGATACATAGTACTCTCCGTTCCACGGCTGCTTCTCGTCGGGGGGGACTACTGGTCCTGTCAGTGTCGGATCGATGAACCACATACTGGCTAGGTACTCTCGGTCCCCATCCTCGAAGGTGCGGAAGAAGATGGCGTTGATCGGCACATCGTAGTCTTCCGACAGATACTGGACGATACGCTCGGTGCTGTCATCAAGGCGAGAGGCAACAATGACCAGTTGGTGTGAGCCGTTCAGTTCTCCGGGCATTTCCTTGAGCCCGAAACGACTGCAAAAGGCCGCGTTGAGAGATTGATTCCGCTTCTCGGGGTGGTATTTCTCAAGGTAAGCCTCGTAGATACCGGCGATCTCATCGTCAGTGAGCCCCTTGACCCACGAACCGTAGTCCAAGACCTGCGCCATGACCTCACGCGGCGTCTTGTCCCTCTTGAGTTCCAGTACAACCAGATTCCCATCCGGGTCGATTGCCATTAGATCGATGTAGCCGCAGCCTGTATAGACCTGTCGTCCTACCACCATCCAATTCGGAGAAGCAATACTGATGTCCTCGTCGAGAGACTGCTCCAGACGCTCTTCGTTGTTGAGAGAGCCAATGGCGACACGGGCCAAATGGCCGTCAATTCGCCAGATTCCAAGTTCCAGTGGCATGGACTGACCTTTCATATAGCAATTAGCATCTCGAACCCCGACGACACATTGGAGGAACTGTTCTCGATCATGCATTGCCTCCCCGATTTGGCTGGCCGTCCGGCCTCTCCTTCGCCGCGTGGAACTCGTCAAAGGGCTTGTCCCAGTTGACGTGCGGATAGGCTTTCTGCAAGGCCTCCGCGAAGCCCTCCTCATTCAATGTCTCGTAGGTGACATCGCGAAACTGCACGTCCAGTACCATCGTTGAGAGAAGCTGGTCAGGGCGGGGGAACACTCGCTCCAATTCGCCATCAAGCCAAGTACGCATCTGGTCGTCGGTCGGCCTTGGCGCGAGCAACTGGCCAAGCAGGCAGTCGGGCGGGTGAGCCTTCACCGCCGGAAGGTAGTACTCTACGACCTGCTGCCGGGATGCCTTGAGCTTCGCCTCCAACTCGGATTCCACCTTCTTCCGGTGCTCGTCGAGCTTCTTGCGGAACTCGCATATCCGCTCGTCAAACACGGGACGCACAGATCGCAGCAGCACGCGCCCCCACGGCTTGCCCAGTGGCCGGGTGAAGTCCTTGCGAAGCTGCTCCAGCTCGTCCTCAAGCGGCTTGGACGACAGATCGCTGTTCTTCTCGATCAGATCGAACGTCGTTCTCAGGCGATTCTCGATGTCCTTGGTTGCACCAAGTCCCTGCATTGTCCTCGGGATGGTGACGCGGTGTTTTTGGATGGCACAGCCCCGCAGGCTGATTTCCACGTACTGGATGTACGGCTGAAAAACGCGAACCTGTCGGGCCACGTCAAACGAGATGGGCGGCGCGACCTTCAAGCCCTCCGCCACATTCTTGAGCGTCACGTTTCCCAGCGGCGTTTGCCCGATTTCCGGCTCAGGGCGCTGGTCCGGTGGTAGACCAGCCGTTACATCGGTGACCTCAGGGCAAATGGACAGGGCCAGTCGGTCGGCGGCCTCGACAGGAAGCTCAACAGCGTTCGGCGTCTCGTCGCTATGGACCTCCGGCTGGACGTAAAGGGCCGTTGGCGTGAACGCCCAAGCCCGGTCATCCACCACCAGCAGGCCAACCCGAAGGCCTGGGCACTGCCTAACATCGACGTCGGAATCCTTGAGCAACTGCACCGCTTCGACATCGCCGTAGCCAAGCCGAAAGACCTCTTCGTCACAGTCGAGCACCACTCGGACCGCCGCGCTGCCGAGCCTGGATGCCGCCTCCTGGAAGGCCTCCGCCGTCTTGCGACGGACTGCCGGGGCGCACAACAGCGCCCGGCGCTGCGCCCGGCGGACCAGGTCTGCAATTCTGCCGCTGGTCATGCAGCCAAAGGCATGATCCGTCATGGTTGTGCCCTCCCGATTGCCTGGACCTTGCACGTGAATCGCTGGAATGACTGCGAGCGCCCGATGCGGTTGTGGCCGGGCAACGCCTGCACGATCTGGATTGCGTGGGTCCGGTCGGAATAGTCGCTGCGGCCGTGCTGCCGGAAGATGTTCCGAAGTTTCACCTTTGGATTTCTTGCTGTATCGGGGCTTCTTGTGTCGCCAACCCGCACCGGATGCGTCGGCCGGGAAAGCACTGCCGACAGCGCCCGCCCGTCAGCCACGAGCCACGCCTCCAATTCCTCGCGTATGCAGATCATCGCCACGCGTCCGTCGTCGTCGGATACACCTGCCGTTCGAAGCGCCGCGCGGATTGCGACGCAATCTTCCACGCAGTCCGGTCTGCAACCGTCCTCACGCCACGCAGGGTACAAGTCCCAAACGATTAACACCTTGTCGCAACCATCGTCAAGCAAGTTGGCTGTGGCAGGACCGCACTCTCCAATCAGGGCGGGCTTGTTGCGAAAAGTCACGCAGGAACACTCAACGCCTGGGGCGATCTGCTCCGCCAGGTACGGCAGGACCTGCACTTCTGCCCCCTGGGGACCGCTCTCGACAATCAGCCCCAGCTTCATTTCTCGGCCCTCCGCGACAGCCGGCTCATGGTGTAGAGCTGGCCGGGACCGAAGCTCTTCGCCCAACTCGCCAACTCCTTGTCGTCGGCCGGACGGTGAAAGACCGGCTCCCCACCGTCCTCGCGCTCGCATACGACAACGCTCGACAGCGACAGCAAGTCCAGTAGATACGGTGAATGAGTTGTGATGATGACTTGGCTGCGGCCCGATTGCACCGTCGCTTGGATCTCTTCTACGATCAGGTGGATCGTGCGCGGGTCCAAGCCGTTTTCCACTTCCTCGATCAGCACCAAGGGGGGCGGTTCGGGGTGACGCAGTACCGCGAGTAATGCCAGCACCCGCAGCGTTCCTGATGACAGTAGCCAGCCGGGTAGCTTGAAGTTGCGTTCAGCCAGTTGCAGGTACACCGTCCGCTCCAACTCGTGCGTGATGTCCGGCTGCACGTCCGCCGCATACGGAAGGACGTACTTGAGCGTCTCGATAATCCCATCGAAGGCGGGAAGGTCGCGATGGCGAATGTCCAACAGGTATTCCGCCACGTTCGAGCCGTCCTTTGCCAGCGCCCTGTGCCCCAGCGTGCGGCGCTGCGGCCGAGGTTGACCCATCGGCGCGGGCCAGAGCGAGAGGAACTGCCAGCCGCGAACGTAATCGCCCAAGTAGCGTACGCGTCCCAGTAGCGATTCGGCTACCTCCAACGGCCCGACGGTCGCCTGCTCGCGCTGCTCGCTATTGGAGTGGATGTCCGTCCGCTCTTCATCTCGCAGGGCAGTAATCGGCCCGACCTTTGCTTCTTCGTGCTCGACGAACAGGACGTTGCCACTGCCCCGCTCGTTGATGACGCTGGCGGCCTTGAAGGGCCGCTCGCCCGTGTGACCGGTGATCCTGAACGAAATCGCCTTGGACAAGCGCTGCTGGCCGGTCTTCTTGGAGAAGCGCACCTGCTCGCCGGCTGTCTTGTTACGAATGTGCTCGATTCCATGCCAAGTCTGGAAGGCCGCGTCCAGGTCCTGCGTTACAAAGGTGTGGAACGTTTCCAGGGCCTCGATCAGGCTGCTCTTGCCGGAGCCGTTGTTGCCGATCAGCACCGTCAGCGGCGTGAGCTTAAGGCGCTTGCTGTCACGGATAGCTTTGAAATTCTTGACCGTCACATCGCGGAGAATCGGCGGCTTGTTCATTTCACCAGGCCCCTTTCTACATCGCGGTAGGCGTTCTGGGTGGCGACTTTCACGGAGTCGGGGACCAGCGGGAAGGTCGTCAGGATGTAGGCGAACTCCTCTTCCGTTAGGCCGTAGAGGTGGGCGATCAGGCCGTCCAGTTCCCCCCGCAGCTTGGCCCGCTCGGCTGGGTCGATCGCGCCGTCTTTGTGGCTCTTGAGGCCCACTTCCTTCGCCAGGTCGTCGAACTCGGCCGTCGTGCAGATCAGCCGTGCCGCACGCTCCGCAATCCGCCCGAACACATTGTCTTTCGGCGTCATGCGAGGGACGGGAAGCTGATAGACGTAGAAGAAGTTTAACGTCGTTGTGACCTTCATTCTCACGAGGTAATCAACGACGTAGCTGTTCCACATGGCACACAGGAACAACTGCTCATCATCATTGATGAAGCGGTCTTCATTCTCATCGAATACGCGGACTGTCGGAACCTTGTTGCCGTGAAAGGTCGGGGGGATGACGGACGACACCATCGTGCGTTCGTTGGTGTTCGAGGCAATGTCCCGGAATCCCAGGCGGTACGCCTGATAGTCGAGTTTCTGGTTTGTGTCGGGTGTGCGGCCAAGGATAGCGGTACGGCCCTCCTTCTCGTCTACCCAGTAACGCGGCTCGGCGAAGCGGTGGTCGAAGTGCCAGATCATCTTGCCTTCGTACAGCGGCAGCCGCCCCTCGCCCGGAGAGGTCTTGAAGAGGTGGCTGTGGTTGGTCATGTCAAACTCGCGGTAGAGCGAGAGCTTCCAGGTACCCTCAACGTGCTCTCCCAGGAGCGGAAACCGCAGCGCTTTCTCGCAGATGCGTACGTCGATGTCGTTCTTGAACTCCATGACGGAGAGCGAATCGGGCGAGAGGCGTTTGACCAGATCGACGGAGATGTCGATGCTGCCCTGGTCGGGGAAGCGGTCGAGTTCGGCCACGTCGTGGCGCATGAACGCGGCCGGGAAGGCCTTCGTTTTGCCGCCCTTGGCGAAGGTCAGGACGACGAACTTGAAGCTGCGGTGAACGTTCTCGAAGACCTCCTTACGGTTCTCGATGCAGAACAGGCCGGTGACCTCGGCCTGCTCGAAGAGCATGGTGCGGAGTTGCTTGGCCCCGAGGTCGGTGTAGATGCCCGAGGGGATGACGATGCCGCACTGCCCGCCCTTGCGAAGCAAGTTGAAACATTGTTCGGTGAAGAGCTTGAACAGGTTGATGTCACTGCCGGCTTTCTTGCCTTTGACAATGCTGATCTGATTGCGGTACTGCGGCGCGGAGCGATAGAACGCGCTGATGTGGGGATACGAACTGAGGTACTCCAGCCATGCGGCACGGATATCTTTGTCCTTGAGGAGCTTGGCCTGCTCTTTCTCGAAGTCATGAATGGTCATTTTCTTCTTGGTGACCAGTTCGGAGTGCTCCTCGAAGAACTCCTTGGCGTTGGGCTTGAAGATCTCCCACGGAGGGTTCGTGATGATGGCGTCGAAGCCCCCTCGCTCGTTGAGGATCTCGTCGAACTCGTAGCCCCAGTGGAAGGGTTTCAGTTCGTGGAGGTCGTCCAGGCCAAGCGGGCGTTTCTTCGAGCGGCCGGCCTTGCCCTTCTTGTCGTCCCAGGCGGCCTGCTCGTACCGGATGCCCATGTCGGTGAACTCGGCCAGCAGCATGTCGTTCAGAACCTCATCGGCCTCGTCCTTGAGCTTCTGGATATCGTCGCGTAGTTCCGTCAGGACACGGAACGCGTCGCTCGATTCGCCGAGCAGCGATTCGGTGTGTCGGTAGCTATCGATCTTGCGGTTCTTCTCCGCCAGGATTTCGCGATAGGTCTTTCTCTGGAAGAGCATGCCGCCAAGCGCGCCCTTCTTGTTCCGGGCCTCAAACCGCTTATCGTCCACGCGCAGACCGATGAGGCTGTTGCCGGGCAGGATGTTGAAATCGATGTGGGGCAGCGGCTCCAGTTCGTCTGCCTTGCGGGCGGAAGCAACCAGGGCCAGGAAGAGGCGCAGCTTCGCGATCTCGACGGCCTCGTCCATGATGTCCACGCCGAAGAGATTGTCGGTGATGATGCGTTTCTTGATGAAGTAGCTGACCGAGGCATGGGTCCTTTCGACGTTGGTAAGCCACTTGCGGAGTTCGTCGTCGCCGAGAAACTTGATGCGCCCGATGACGGCAGAGTAGAGGCTGATGAGGGTCTTCATGGCTGCCACAAGGAAAGCCCCAGAGCCGCAGGCCGGATCGAGCAGGCTCATCGACGGCAAGACCTCTTTGAGCAAGAGTTGGCAGAGAGGGGCGTCGAGATCCATGAGCATGTCGCCGACGGAATCGAAATGCCGTGCAGCGATCACACCGGGGATGCCAGGGGTATTCACGGCGTCGAGAACCAGTCGGTGGATCGTGCGTTCACACAGATACTCGGTGATCTCGGGGCGCGTGTAGTAAGCCCCAAAGGCCTTCTGGTTGATGTACTTCTCGAAGATATAGCCCAGCACATCCGGGTTGATCTCATCGGCTTGGCCGCCGGGGGTGTCGTCGAGGTTCCAGGAATACCGTTCGAAGAGATCGAAAAGACTCTCAAAGGCCCGGTCGGACACATCAAGGCGGGGATTTCCCTGTTCGACCTTGTGTGGCAGGAAGAGGCCGCCGTTCAGGTAGCGGATGTCGCCAAGCAGCTTACAGGCAGCGGCCGACCGCTGCGCCGGCGGCTTGGCAAACCCTTCGAAGAAGAGCACGGACAAGAAATCCTTGAAATAGCGGTCGCAGCCCTTGGCTTGGCTGGCGGCCAGCTTGTTGCGCAGGTAATTGGTGTCACCGCCATCGAGGAAGAACTTCTTCTGGAGGAAGTAGATAAACATGAGACGGTTGAGCAAAACCGAGGCATACCACCGCCGGTCATGGTCGTCGTCGATGCCTTCGATCAGCTCCATGAATGCCAGTTGTTGGGTCTGAAACTCGCCGTAGAACTTCTTCGTGATGCGCTCGACGTCAAGGGCCTCTTTCAACCGGCCAGTGACCTTCAATAGGGGAACGTTGCCCGATTCGTCGAACTCGCTGATGTCGAACACCATTGAATTGAGTTTACCCAGAAGCAGGTCGCCCGGCTGGCCCCGGAAAAAGTGATGATCGCGGGGATAGAGTCTGCCATCCTGGCGCTTGACCCAGTACCAGAGACTACGGGAGCGTTCGGCATCGACGAAAATCAACAGGTTTTCGTGATGATGCTTGGAGACTTCCTTGTGGATGGCGGCGCGGGTCCTGGCGTCGGGGATTCGCTGACCGCTGCTGGCAGGGGCGATTTCAAACACGACCACTCCGGCAAGGTGAGCTACCTCGTGTCGCACGAAGTGCTGCTCACCTATGGTCAATCGTTGAGCATCTCGATTTAGTGGATTTGACCAACCGAGTTCTTCCACAAACAGCGTCGTGAAGTCGAAGCGCTGGAGGCACTCCTGTGTCCGTTGTATGTTGATCGACATCTCGGGTCTCCATCAATCCGGCCTGCGCAGGCCCATCGAGCAGATGATGCGGGGTTCTCGCGACTCGGCCTCTTCGCTCTTGACGGTAAGGGCATCGGCATCCCGCAGGGCCATGACCTTGGCGGCAAGGTCCTCATTGGAGGCATGGGTCCGCAGCAGGCGGTTCAAGGCGTCCTTGGCCGCATCCCGTAGTGGATGGCGATAGATCTCCTCGATGGCCCGGTGCAGTTCCTGCTTGTCGAAAATAGTGCCCTTGACGTCCTCGGCGTATTGCTTGAGGCGTGTGTAGGTGCGGAAGCGCGCGCCGGACGGACGACCAAGCTGACCGCCGACGGATTTCTCCTCTTTCAGGACCTGCGTCACGCCGTCGCGGACGAGATCGTGGTGATTCTCCAGTCGTGCAAGGGCCGGTGTATCCGGGCCGCATTTGGCGGCGTCGAGAATGGTCTTCTGAGACTCCGTGACCACTTCGCCCTCCTTGTTCATCCATATCAGCGCATCGTTGTCCTCTGCGGTCCGCAGGTACACGATGACCCCTGAGGGACCGCCGACAGTGGACTGATGGGCCTTGGTCGAATAGACAACGGGAGGAAGATCGGCGATGGTCTTCTCCAGTTTTGGGTCGGCGGCGGTGGCGTTCTTCCATATCTGATAGGCATAGGATGCCAGGTCCACCTCGCTGTCGGCGTCGCCGTCCAGAATGCCGGCGTTTTCAGTGAACAGATCGCGTACGGCCTGATCGTTGCGGTCGTCCTCGAAGAACGCCTCGTCCGTGCCGACAACCTCGGCGTTCTCCCACAGACGCTGCCGGACGCGGGCACGGAGGCGAATGAGCCGTTCGACGCCGTCGGCAGGCAGGAAGGAGTAGCAGAGAATCTCTTCGGCCTTCTGGCCGATGCGGTCCACACGGCCGGCACGTTGCACGAGCCGGATGATGGCCCAGGGAAGATCGTAGTTGACCACGATGGCGCAATCTTGGAGATTCTGACCTTCACTCAGGACATCCGTGGCCACAAGGACGCGCAATTCGTCTTCGGGCTTGACCTGACCGCGTTTCTCGTTGCTCTCCGGACTGAAGCGCCAGGCATAGGCGGTCGGGTCGGGGCAGTCGCCCGTTACCCCGGCCCCGTTCTCAAGGCCACGTGCCTGAAGTTCGGCTTCGAGGTAGCGCACCGTGTCGGCGAACTGCGAGAAAACGATGACCTTCTCGTTCGAGTGCTTCTGCAACAACAGGCGGCACAGCGTATCCAGCTTCGTGTCGTGTCCAGGGTCCCAGTCGCCACACTTCTTGAGCACTCCGATTAGGGCGGCAGCATCGCTGCGCAGATTCTCAGCCAGAGCGGCGTCGAAGAGAGTGGGCCGCAGCCAATCGAAGCGTCTTCGCCCATGCGTGGCATACAATTGGTAGACCTCTGCGGCCCGACGGGCGAAATCCTCCGGCGTCCGCAAGGCCGACACGTCCTCCGCTTGGGGAGTATCTTCGTCGTCGTTGTTCTCAAACATGGTCTCCGCTGGATCGACATCCTCGTCACAGACGCGGGCATCCAGCAATCCCGAATCCTGCGTCCCAATGGGTAGTGGATTGACGGCCTCTATTGCATGCAGATAGACGAAGTTGCGGAGAATGTGCCGTTCCACAGACTGGATGAATGCCTGCCCGCTGGACTCCAGCCGCTTGAAGAGATTCGTGCGGCAGAAACCCATCAGCCGCTTGCCGGCACGGGAGAGATTCGCCAGCATATCGGCTTCCTTCTGTGTTGGCGGCGCATCCGGCGATGGAGCCACGTAGTTGCCCAAGCCATATCGCGGAAGGTGCAGCGAGTTGATCGTCCCCACAACGTCCGGTGAGTACAGTTGGGCATACTGATCCTTCTGGCTCTTCTCATCGACGGTGAATTTGGCGGTCTTCGGGATGCGAGTCGGGAAGTAGTAGGGTCGCCCATCGTGGAGCGGCAGGAACCTCCTACCATTGGCCGGGTCCGTCTCGGCGTAGTTGTCCATGATGAAACTGCGCGTGCGGCGGACCAGATACAGCCGCATCAGCTCCCGCCAGTCGTCAGCGTATTCGCTCTTCTCAAAGCCGCTGAGTGTCTCGGGCTTGCACTGGTGCTTCTGCTCAAATTCGATAAGACCCATTTCTCGCAGCAGTCGCTCCGGACGGATGGGCAGGATCACGTCGTCTTGCAGGAACAGACGCAGTTGATTGGACAGGTCGAGATAGGTCTTGTTGTAGGGCGTGGCGGAGAGGAGAACACACTTGCTGTCGTTCTTCTTGATGTAGTCGCGGATCGCGCTATAGCGCCGTCCCTCGCGATTGCGAAGGTTGTGGCTCTCGTCGATAACCACCAAGCGGTATCGCCGCATCTCGGGCAGCTCGCGCGTGACACGACTCAGAGATACCACCTTGCCCCGCAGATGATAACGTTCGCGGTAGTCCTTCCACATCGGCAGAAGGTTCTTCGGGCAGATGATGAGGGTCTCAAGGTCATGCTCGTCCTCAAAGATGCGAGCGACGGCCGTCGCCATCAGGGTCTTGCCCAGGCCGACGACATCGCCGATCAGCACACCGCCCCGCTTGTTGATGTGATGGGCCGCAATCTTGACCGCCGCCTCCTGGAAGCCAAACAGCCTGTTCCGCAACTCAACGGGGAGTTGGAACTCCGATATGCCCTCGCGGGCCTCTCGGGCCAGATGGTAGGCCATCTTGATGTAGATGTGGTACGGTGGGATCAGCTCTTCTCTGGCCCAACTCTCCTCGATTACCTTGACCAGATCGGCGGAGATGTCCACGCACCAGCGGTCGCCCCATCGGTCTTCGAACCACCGGGCCAGCTTCATGCAGGCATCGTGATCGAGCACGTCGATGTTCAATTCCCCCTGCTGGGAGAGCCCGGCAAAGGTCAGGTTGCTGCTTCCGAGATAGCCGATGGTTGGATTGATCGGGTCCGGACGGAAAAGCAGGTAGAGCTTCGCGTGCAACGGGTGTCGCAGATACAGTTTGACGACCACCTTCTTGGCCTTGATCTGCGCGGCCAGCCGCCGAAGACCTGCCTCATCGTCGTTGGTCGGCGCGCCAATCGTCAACTGGTCCTTGAACTGCTGCACAAGTTCCTTCTTGAGACGCACCGCTGTCGCTTGGTCGATCTGTTCATCGCTCTTCATCAGACCGAGAAGCTCGTGGACCTGCTCTTGGGGCAGCCGGTGCATGCCGACGAGCAGGCGACAGCAATGCCCCTCACCGCCGGACCATCGCTCGACGTAGGAATCCAGCGACTTCCATCCACGCAGATTGAAATATCCGACGCAGAAATCAGCTCGGTCGGACACCGTTATCGTCTCTGCCAGAGCGGGTAGGAGCCGTTCCTGGATATTGTCAAAGATACGCGGCAAAGGACAGTCTCCTTTCTGTTATGGGATCTGCTCTCCCGTCCCATATCGCCAACGGCATCGAAGGACGCACAAACCAACTGCATCCCCTCGATTGTCAATAATAACCGGCAGTTTCTCCGCCATATCGCCCTCTCGAAAAAGCACCTCGGGTCGTGTCCCGGCCCCATAATACTATCGGCCAATCAGCGTAGCAACTTGATTCCCATTGCCAGAAAGGGCTATGCTGGGGCCAGAGGTTTGCATCCTCCGGCCTCTCGGCGGTAGAATCGGGCTTCATGCTGGAGAACATCCCCGAAAGGTCCGATACGAACAGGCGGACCCACTGGTGAAAAGGAGAACGATGGGAGAGTCCACATACAGAGAGCTTCGGCGAAGATCGTTGGTGAAATCGCTTCTCTGGCGTGTGATCGGCGTCGCATGGACTTGGGTCGGTGCGTACATCATCCTGCTGCTCGTCCCCCCGTCCCGCCGGTCGGCCGCACTGATCGCCACGCTGATCGTCGTCTACCACCACAGCACGCGGATGATTATGTACTACGCGTACGAGCGTGTCTGGGCCTCGGTCGCCTGGGGGCGCGGCGTCGCCTTCAAGCCCATGTCCCGACGCGAGAAGATCGCCTGGTCGGTCGGGACGGTCCTGGCATTGGCCCTGATCTTCTTCCTTCTGTTCCAGGTGCAGCCCAAGATCAAGGCGAAGCAGCCGCCCGGCAACGCAGTCCCATCCAGTTCCCAACGCATTGAACCGCCTGTCCAAAGCGACTGACCTGCCCTACACCCGCCAGCCAGACACGCCCACACCACATCCAGGAGAATCCCGCTGACCACCGGTGTCAGGTGTCGGAGCGTGAACAGGTGTGCTCCGTTGCACGGTATAGTGTGGATAATTGCCTCACAAGCAATTATCGCGAAATAGAATGCACTGTGGTGGACGGCCTCCCCTCTTCGAGCTTCTGGAAGGCATCCGTCCCGCTGCCAGCCGACCGATCAGTTCAGCAGTTCTTCCAGGCGGATGCCGTCGCCGCACTCCAGGGACGCCGCTTTTGCGCGCAGCCATTCGTCGCCGTGGGCGTCGTCGAGTATCTTGGCTTTGAGTTGGGTCAGGGAATCGGGGCTCGGTCTGAGGCCGTCCACGTTGATGGCAGGGAGCAGCTTGAGGGCCTGTTCCAGCCGGGTCTCTGCCGACTGCCACGATCCTCGTTCCTCGCTGAGTTCCTCCAGGCGGAGATTGAAAAGGGCGATGAAGGCGTCGAGTCTGCCGTTCGGGCCGGAAAGCAAGCCTTCGTCGCCACCGACATCCAGCCCGACGGCATCAGCCGCTGTGTCGAGTACCGCCTTGATGGCCAGGAACATGCGAATGTTCCGTTCGGCCGCCGCCAGCATATCCTTCAGTTCCGCTCCGACGCGCTCGACAGACTTGCCCGCCTTGCCGTTGTAGCCGGTCAGGCCCAGGAGCGACTCCGTGCTGGACGTAATCCACTCGCTCGGAGGCGTCGGCCCCTTGTAGCAGCCTTCGCCGTCCAGCCAGACATCGGGGCAATCTTCCACGACCGCGTAGGCGTGCCGGAATCGTTCATCGTCGTCGTCGAGCCAGTGCCGCTGATAGCGGTCCAGAAATGCCTTCCACTCGGGAAGCTCGGCGCAGTCGTAGAGCGTCTGACCGGTCACAGAGAGCCGGTCTATCAGCCTCGTGGTCTCCTCCGGGGACAGCTTGTCCTTCTTCCACCGGGTGAGTGAGGACTTGATCTCCTTCGCGTCCTTCTGATCGTAGACGACGGGCAGTTTGCCAGAGCCGCAGAGTTGGCGGATTTCATCGATGGCCTTTTCGCAGAGGTTTCTGTATGCCTCGGGGATGGCCGCAACGAAACCCACCATAGCCTCGCTGTCTGCGCGAGCCTCATCGACCGCCGCCCTGGCCTCCGGCGGCGCGATCGCATAGAACCGCTCCTCGATCACATAGCCCAGGTCAAACTCGAACGCGAGCTTTGCTTGTCGCTGGGCCGCGACGATCTGGTCGTATTGCTTCCGCGTGACCACGCGCGGACCGAACGATCCGAATAGCTCAACCGTGCGGCGCTTATCAACGTCGCGGAGGGCACGTTCGAGGAAGCCGATTTGGAGGCAGGCGTCCTTGCACGCCAACTCCGCCAGCATCCAGCCCCGGTAGAAGCCTCGGCACAGGGCCATGCACGTGTTGTAGTCCCGGACGTCGGCCCCTTCCATCCGAATCTGCTGGATGGATGCCATCTCCGCCTCTGTCAGAACGCCGTCTCTGCCCAGGCAGGTATCGATCATATCCTGCAAGACGAGTTTGCCCGCCTGCCAGCCGGTCAGGCCCTTGGTGATGATCCTCTTGACCGCTGTCGTCGTCACCGTCCGTGCCATTTGTTACCTCCTTGATTGGATTGCCGCTTCCAGCCGCTCCAGCTTCGCCGCCAGGTCGGTCTGTTCGATGGCCTTGAGCATCGATTGCAGGAC
>Ga0116173_1001726_pt1 | contig 17578 bp, 19 predicted proteins | sample AD_UKC085_MetaG_FD_89800 | JGI IMG/M metagenome (GOLD analysis project Ga0116173, IMG submission 89800) | Active sludge microbial communities of municipal wastewater-treating anaerobic digesters from USA - AD_UKC085_MetaG | ecosystem: Engineered > Bioreactor > Anaerobic > Digestate | place: USA...
AGTCGGCTGCCTTGCAGGCCGAAGGCGCCACCGTCTCTGCCCTGGCCGAGCGCACGGATCAAGGTCTGGTCCTGCGCGCATTGATGGCGTTTGCCGACGAGCCCAAACCCGGCGCGCTAGAAGCCTTGGCAGCGCTGCGTACGCGAGGCATCCATGTCGTGATGATCTCGGGGGACAACCGGGGCGCAGCAGACGCAATGGGCCGGCGCCTGGGCCTCAATCCCGAAGCAGGCGAGGTCATGGCTGAGGTGCTGCCCGGCGACAAGGCGGCGCTGGTGGCCCAGCTGAGAGCGGGCAGCAAAGCCAAACCCGGCAGCCAAACCGTTGCCATGGTGGGCGACGGTGTGAACGATGCCCCTGCACTGGCCGCCGCCGACGTGGGTCTGGCCATGGGCAACGGTACCGACGTGGCCATGCACGCAGCTGGCATCACGCTGATGCGCGGCGACCTGGCTTTGGTGGCCGCCGCGCTGGACATCTCCGACCGCACAGTGGCCAAGATCCGGCAGAACCTGTTCTGGGCATTTGCCTACAACGTGGCCGGCATTCCGTTGGCGGCATTGGGTTACCTGAACCCCGTCGTCGCGGGTGCCGCCATGGCCATGAGTTCGGTTAGCGTGATGACGAATGCGCTGCTGCTCAAGCGCTGGAAGCCCAGGGCGTGATGTTGATGATGCTACAACTCTGATAGCTGTCTATGTGGTATCGAAGAGGGCTACGGGCACTTTTGACGTCCAAAATAGACACGGACGGCAAAGAGCTATCTCGCTTTGGAAATTGCCGCACCCTGCCCCCTAGAATCCAGCGCATACCGCCCAACGGTGGCGTAACCGGAGAATCCCATGGCTGAAGCCATCCGCGCACTGTCCGAGCGCTTGATCCGAAACCTCCACGAAGCACCTCTGCAATTCAACGCACTGGAGCCGCTCTATGCATGCAGCCATGCCAGATTGACCGAAGGCACGGCCGCGCGCAAGCTAGCTGCCGGTGTCAATGTGCTTCCGCCGGGCAAGCGCGCCTGCCCCTACCACCTGCACCTTGCGCAAGAGGAGATGTTTGTGGTGATGGAGGGCACCGGCTCGCTGCGGGTGGCGGGCGAGTTGCTGCCGATCAAGCCGGGCGATGTCATCGTCATACCGCCTGGGCGGGACTATCCGCACCAAATCATCAACACATCCAGCGCACCGCTGAAATACCTGGCCATCGGCACGACCGATGACCCCGAGATTTGCGAGTACCCCGATTCCGGCAAGTACCTCGCTGAAGGGGGTGTTGGCAGCGCCCAGCCATTCCAGGTCATTGGCAAGTTTTCTGCCAGTCTGGAATACTGGGAGGGTGAAACCGGCGCGGGCATCGATGCGCCGCAAAGCCAGAACCTGAACCAGATCCAAGGAGATTCATGAACAAGCAAACCTATGCGGCCGCACAAGGCGCACTGGCCCACGCCCGCAACGCGGCCGAGTGGGCCGGCGTGCGCTACTCCAGCGAGACCACGGCGTCGCGCTGTGTGCGCAACGACATGCCGGAGAAAAATGAGACCTCCAGTGAAGCGGGCGCCATGTGCGAGGTGCTGGTGGATGGCCACTTCGGCTATGCCGCCACGGCCGACACCAGCGCCCAGGGCTTGCAGCGTGCGTTTGACAGGGCCATTGCCACGACGAAAACCACCAGCGCCTACAAGGCCCACGCTTTCACCTCCGCGCAGCGCCCTGGCTCCACCGGCCACTACCACAGCGCGCGCGACAAGGCACTGGACGCCACCTCCCTGGCCGAAATCACAGACTGTCTGCGTGCGGCGAGTGCGGCTATGAAGGGCTCGGACCTGTTGGTCAACCGCAGCGCGCGGGTCATGACCATCCAGACCCAGCTGGCCTATTTTTCCAGTAACGGCGCTGCCATTGAGCAGGACTTCGACATGGTCAACATCGACCTGTCGGCAACGGCGGCACAGGGGCTCGAGTCCCAGACCCGCACCTGGTCCCACACCGCGCAGATGGGTGGCGAAGCGTTTGACCGCAACCACTGGACGACAGAAGCCCAGCGCGTGGCCGCCGAGGCGCTGGAGCTGTTGACCGCCGAAAACTGCCCCACCGGCGCCATGGACGTCATCCTGATGCCCGACCAGATGATGTTGCAGATCCACGAATCCATTGGCCACCCGCTGGAGCTGGACCGCATTTTGGGTGATGAGCGCAATTACGCGGGCTGGAGCTTTGTGAAGCCTGCCGATTTCGGAACGCTGCGCTATGGCTCGCCGCTGATGAACGTGAGCTTTGACCCGGGCGTGCGCCATGAGTTCGCCAGCTATGCGTTTGACGATGGCGGCAACCCTGCCCAACGAGAATTACTGATCGAAGGCGGCATGTTGCGCCGCGGCTTGGGCGCATTGGAGTCGCAGGCGCGCAGCGGTCTGGCAGGCGTAGCCAATTTCCGCTCGGCCTCCTGGAACCGCGCGCCCATTGACCGCATGGCCAACCTGAATCTGGAGCCGGGCACTTCGACGCTGGATGAACTGATTGCCCAGGTCGAAAACGGGGTGCTGATGACCACCAACCGATCCTGGTCGATCGACGACTACCGCAACAAGTTCCAGTTTGGTTGTGAGCGCGGGCAACTCATCCGCAATGGCAAGCTCGGGCCAGTGGTGCGCAACCCCAACTACCGTGGCGTGACGGTGGACTTCTGGAACCGGCTGGCCGGTGTGGGCAAGGATACAGTGGCGTATGGCACACCCTATTGCGGCAAGGGTGAGCCCAGTCAGGTGATACGCGTGGGGCACGCCTCGCCGCCCTGCCTCTTCAAGGGCGTGCAAGTGTTTGGAGGTGCAGCATGAGCCACTTCATCAACACCACACGAAGCCACTTCGACGCAGTTGCCAGCCACGTTTTGGGGCAACTCACCAGCACCGAGGCCATCACCCTGAACCTGAGCGCGGAGGACACGCTGTATGTGCGTTTCAACGCCAACCGCGTGCGCCAGAACACCGATGTGCAGCAAATGGTGCTGTCGCTGCAACTGCAGTCTTTGGGCCGCACGGTCCAGCAGTCGTGCACGCTCAGCGGCAGTCTGCAGGTGGATTGCGCACTGCTCAGCAACGTATTGCAAGCCTGCCGCGCGGAGGTGTCCGTGCTGGATGTGGACCCCAACCAGGTGCCGATTGCCAACCACGGCAACAGCGACGACTGCTTCACCGGTGCGCTGCTGGCGCCGCAGGATGTGGTGTCATCTATTCTGGACAGTGCCCAGGGGTGTGACCTGGCGGGCCTGTACGCGGGCGGTGTGGTCATTCGCGCCAACCGCAATTCGGCGGGCCAAAGCCACTGGTTTGCCACCGAGAGTTTCTTTCTGGACTACTCGCTGTACGACGGCCCCAAGGCTGCCAAAGGTGGTTACGCCGGCGCCCGTTGGGATACGCTGGCCTGGGCCGCCAACCTGGCGCGTACCCGTGACCTGTTGGACAAGCTCAAGCGCCCCACCGTCAATGTGAAGCCCGGCCAGTACCGCACCTACCTGGCACCGCGTGCGTTTGCGGATGTGCTGGGCATGATGGGCTGGAACGCCCTGTCTGCGGCAGCTTGGAAGCAGGGGCGCAGCCCATTTAAGAAACTGGTGGAGCGTGAAGCGAAATTCTCACCGTTGCTGAGTTTCAGTGAAAACTTTGGCCTGGCCTTGACGCCCCGCTTCAATAGCCAGGGCGAGGTCAGCGAGAGCCTCCTACCTCTGATGCAGGCGGGTGAATTGCGCACATTGCTGGTCAGTTCGCGTACCGCCAAGGAATATGGTTTGACAGGCAACGCTGCCGATGAGGGCGAAGCGCCCCGCGCGCTGGATGTGGCCTGCGGCACGCTGGCCGAGGCCGACATTCTCAAAGAGATTGGAACAGGCCTCTACCTCTCCAACGTGCACTACCTGAACTGGAGCGACCCGGTCTCAGCCCGTGTGACCGGCATGACACGCTATGCCTGCTTCTGGGTGGAAAACGGCGAGATCGTCGGCCCCATCAACGACCTTCGCTGGGATGAAAGCCTTTACGACGCCCTGGGCCGCAAGTTGCTGGCGCTGACCGACTGGGCCGACATCGACCCGGCGTGCGACACCTACTACACCCGCGCGTTGGGTGGTTCACGGGTGCCGGGGGCATTAATTGAGGGGTGGACATTTACGCTTTAGGGTCAAACGGCGTGACATCCACTCCGTGAAATCCACCGTTCTTCGCGTCCATGTGCAGTCTGTCGCAATCCGGTGGCGGTTGACGCAAGGGACTCCTACAGTTCGCTCATCGGGTCTGCAAAGACCAGCCAACTGGAGTTCCAACATGTCATTTGCCACCAGCCACCGTTTCAGCCTTGCTTCTTTCGCCATTGCCGCCACCATGACCGTCGCACTCAACGGCACCATGCTGGTGGGTTTCAACCAGCTCGCCGTCAACGGTGCGCACAGCCAGTCGGACGCAAGCCGCATGGCCAAGACACCCGCCACACCGTCGGTTGAACTCCAGCGTGTGGTGGTCACCGCACGCCAGGCCTGAGCCGGATGTCCGCCATGGCTGTTTCATCCAAGAATTGGGCGGCACTGGCGCTGGTAGCCTTTGCCAGCACCTTTACGTTGTCGTCCCACGCGTGGGAGTGGCCCTTCAGCAACCGCGTCACCGGTTCGGGCCAGGTCACCAAGGTGCAGCGGGCTGTGCAGGGCTTTAAGGGCATTGATCTGGAGGTGCCCGCGCAGGTGGAAGTGGTCCAGGGCGACCAGGAAGGGTTGACCATCGAAACCGATGACAACATCTCCCCGTTGATCGAGACCTTGGTGGAAAAAGACCAGCTCAAGATTCGACTGATCCAGCGTAGCGGCGGTATCAAACCCAGCAGCCTGAAGATCACGGTGCAGGCGCGCGCCTTGGAGAGCATGGCCATTTCGGGCGCTGGCAGTTTTCAGGCAGACCGGCTCGCAGGCGCGACGCTGGCTGCGCGCATTTCGGGTTCGGGCGACATCCGTATCCGTGCCCTGGATGTAGATACTTTGACGCTGGCGATCTCAGGTAACGGCGACTTCACCGCCGCAGGCCGCGCGGATACTGTGCGTATCGGCATCTCGGGAGCGGGGGATGTGAAAGCCGCCGGACTTGCCGCCAAAAACGCCAAGCTGAGCATTTCGGGTGCGGGTGACGCGAAGCTGTGGGCGACCGAGTCGCTCACCATCAGTATTTCAGGCACGGGTGACGTGGGTTACTACGGCGAGGCAGCGGTCACGCAGTCGGTGTCGGGTGTTGGACGCATCAAAAAGCTGGGGAATCGGCCTTGAACCCCCACGCTCATATTCATTCGCTGCCCCCCAAGGGGGCACTTGCCTCCTTTGAGGCGGCTTGGCAGGAGGCATCGTGAAGAGTTTTCTGAAAGAGAACCGTGGATTCATCCTCTTCCTGATCAGCTTTGGGTTCTTTCGGCTGGCCATTGCCGACTGGAACCCCATCCCCTCGGGCTCCATGCGCCCCACCCTGCTGGAGGGTGATGTCGTGCTGGTCAACCGGCTGGCCTATGACTTCAAACTACCGTTGAGCGACACCTCGTTGGTCCAGACGGGTGAACCGCAGCGTGGCGATGTCATCACCTTCAGTTCACCCGCCGATGGCACCCGGCTGATCAAACGCCTGGTGGCGCTACCGGGTGACGTGGTGGAAATGCGTGACGAGGTGTTGACCATCAATGGCGAACGGGCCGAGTACGCAGACCCGACTGTGGCTGCTGAGCCACTGGACGGCGCCACCACCACGCCAGCCCTGCGCACCACCGAGCGCATAGGTGGCAGCGAGCGTGCGGTGCAGTTTCTGCCGCAGGTCTCCGCCCGACGCAACTTTGGTCCGGTGGTGGTACCCAAGGACCAGTTCTTTTTCCTGGGTGACAACCGTGACAACAGTGCGGACTCGCGTTACATCGGCCTGGTGCCGCGCCACTTGCTGATTGGCAAGGCGCACCATGTGGTCCTGTCCGCTGACATCAAGGGCAACTGGATGCCCCGCTTGGGTCGCACGGCGCAGGCCATCCTGTAGTAGTCGCCCCGTTTACTTTGCCGGGCTGAGCGGACCTAGAAATCCCTTCAGACTGGCCTGTTGCGCATCCCGGTAGTGAGCGCATAAACGTACTTTTTCGAGGGATTGCCCCAGCGACTTGGCCATGCCCTCAAAACGTGGCAGCAGCGGGGTGAAGTAGGACTCCATCTTTTTTGCTTGCTGTGCGCTACAAGCACCGGAAAATATGTGCGGAAAGCGTGATGGTGCGTCAATCGCCACCCTGGCAACCAGGGGTTCAAAGTTGCTGCTGATGAACGCGAACAAATCGTCGAGCATGGCCAAGTTGCGGTCACGGTTACGCACGCTCGCCATCGCTTCCCGGATATCGTGTGCGGGCGACAGCCAAAGCTGGTGCGCGGCATGGGTCAGTTCAGGATCGCGAAAATTGCCAAGGGCTGCGTAAATGTCGGCACGCTCGCGGCGGTCCGGGTTCGCGGTCACGGCAGCAACCAGGGCATCGAAAAAGGCACGGTCACCCGTCAGGGCGGCGGTGCGCAACACCAGAGCGCGGCTGTTGACGGGCAGACTTTTGCGATCAGCCAGCCAGGTGCGCGCAAGTTGGCTTGCGGCGGTTTGTAGAGTGGCATCCTGACCCATATCGGCCAGACGCCCCACCCAGCCGTTGCGCAGCAGCCGGTCGTCGGGAGCGTCGGCTGGCTTTTCCAGCAAACCCAGCGCGCGGCCACGTTCGCCAAAAGCGCGTTGCCATAATGATGCATATGCGGGCCGGTCGGCCGCATCAAGCAGTGCGTCCATGTGGGCAATCAGGGTCAGAGCTGCCTCGGCCACTTCGCGCTGCGGGTGGCTGGCAAAGTGGACTGCAATCTCCAGCGCCTCGGAAACGGCCAAGTCACTCGATTCGGTCAGTGCCTTGGCATCGTTCAGGCCGGCCAGTAGTTCGGACACGCTCAAATCAGCCGCCATCAACAAAGTGCGCATGGCTCCAGGTGCATACACCACGCGGTAGTAACCCGAGCCGCTGGCGTTGGCCTGCACCCAGGTCGGGCAGCTTGCGTCAGGCAGGTTCAGCTGGGCGGTTTGGGTCTTGAGGAGTATCCGGGAAATGCCACCCGGTGTGCGCACGGTGACGGGTACAGCCCAGAGGGAAGCGTCTGGGGCGGTGACACCCGTGGGGAGAAAACGCGACTGGGTCAGTGTCAGCACCGGTCTGGCTCGGCAGTCCAGGGCCACTGCCACACGTGGAATGCCGGGCTGGTGGGTAAATGTGCGGAATGCGCCAGCCAGCTCGGAGTCACCCGGGGCCAATGCAGCCACAAAGTCATCGCCAGTGGCGTTGCCCCACGCATGTTTTTCCATGTAGCGACGCACCCCGGCCTGGAAGCGGTCAGCGCCCAGCCAGGTCTCGAACATGGCCAATGTGACCTGGCCTTTGCCGTACACGATGGCCGCGATCTGGCCGCCATCCTGATCATTTTGGGAAAGGCTGGACGTAACGGGCTGGTAGATTTGCGAGGTGGACAGCAGACGGTCTGTTTGCATGGCCCACGCGCGTGCGCTCTGCGTGTCGCTTTCGCCATGGAACTCGGCAGGCATCTGGTTGGTGATTTTTTCGGCCATCCAGGAGGCGAAGGACTCGTTGAGCCACAGGTCATCCCACCAGGCCATGGTGACCAGGTTGCCAAACCACATGTGGGCCAGCTCGTGCGCTTGGATACTGACAAAGCTGCGTTTGAAGGCGGCAGATTCTTCGCCTGGCTTGGCCAACATGCTGAGCGAGGAAAACGTAACAAGACCCGGGTTCTCCATGGCAGAGAAACCCAGCGTCATGGGTAGCGCCATCACATCGAGTTTCTCGAACGGATACGGGGTGCCAAAGTAGTCTTCCAGACGGGCCAGGATGGTCGGCGTCATGCTGGCCGCAAACGTAGCTTCTTTGGCGCGGCCCCGTGGTGTGACGAAGCGCACCGGCGTGCTGCCCGCCTTGCCGCCATCGAGAATATCAAAGGGCCCCACGCCAAACGCCAGCAGGTAACTGGGCATGGGTTTGGACGTTTGAAATTCAACCCGTTTTTGCCCATGTTCAAGCGCCACTTCGCGCGCCATCGGGGTGTTGGCTACCGCGGTCATGCCTTGCGGAATGGTCAACGACAGGGTCCATGGTACTTTCCAGCCCGGTTCGTCAAAGCCAGGAAATGCGCGGCGTGCGCTGATGTTTTCAAACTGGGTAAAGGCATACCAGTCGCCACCTTCCTTTTGACGAAAGAGTCCCTGACTGTCCTTGTCCTCCAGGCGGCCCTTGAAGGCGATGGTGAGTTCACCTTTTCCAGCAGGAAAGGGCGTTTCAAACTCCAGATCCATCAGATCGGAATTGCGCACGCGCGCCCGGGCAGCGATGGTCTTGCCTGCGACCTTGAGCATGGCAGATGACACATCGATTTCAGCCGCATTGAGCCGTATCACCGTGCCAGGCTGGGTGATGTCGACCGAAATGGAGACCGTACCGCTGTGGTGGGTTTGATTGGGATCTACCGTGAGCTGCAGTGCATAGGCTGTGGGTGTGACTCCGGAGGGCAGGCGGATGGGCAAAGTGGTGTCATCGGCAAAGGATGGGGCACTGAGCATGCATGCGAGAAGCCATGCGGCAAACGATTTCATGGAACGAATCTTTCAGGTCGAGAGAGGGCGCAGCAGACGCGGCGTGTCCTAACTGGATCTCAGTCAGACAATGCTCCGTTGGCGCAAGGCAGTGTTTATACCCCAGGCCCTGCTGCAGCCTTGCGCTCGCGGTCTTTGCGTCGGGCGTCCAAATGCCACGCGAGGAACGGCAAAATCACAATGGATCCGGGCAGCGCCCAGATGATGAGGTAGGGGTATACCGCAGACGCTGCACGCAGCATCTGCTGAAACTCCTGGCGGTCCTGCGCGGTCCACTTGCTGCCATTGCGTGGCTTCATCAGAAGGGGAATGGCGCCCTTGATCTTTCCCAACTCCTGGCGCATGCGGTTTTTTTCCCGGCTGTTGCTGGCCAGAAAAGACGAAAACCACTTCGGTGCCCGTTTCATGCGGGACTGGTAGGACACCGTCTTGTCGGGATCAAATTCGGGGGAGGCCATGGGCGAATTATCCGGCAAGCCCAAACCACTGCTTCAGGCGCGCCCAGCTTCGCCAGGCGGAATAGCCCCAGCGAGCAACGTTGATTACCGCGCGTGGCCGCCACACCAGAATTGCTACCACCGCTGCCGTCACGATGGCGGGGTGTGAGACCAGCCAGGTTTGCGCATGGCTCACTTGCGCACGCGTGCGATCTACCGCTTGCAGAGCGGTACTGAGTGGAGCCATTTCCCGGGCCATTTGCCCGCGCTGGATGCTGATGCGCTCACGCAGTCGCCCGCGCTGCACGTAAAGCTCAATCTGGCGCGCGTCCATGGCGTGTGGCCGCTTTGAGTTGGCGCAGGTCTTCCTGCAGTTCAGCCAGGCTGGCATTGAAAAGGGGCTCTGTTTCCTTCGCACCCTGTCGCAGGCTGAGATAGAAGTACAGCGCGAAGGCCCAGATCAAACCACCCGACAAACCCAGCACCACCAGGCGCTGTTCCCAGAAATGCAGCGTCAGGCCAACAATGGTCAAGACGACACCCAGCCCGATGCAGAACATCATGGCCAGAGCGTGCATGAGCTGGCGCATGGCGCTCTGGCGTCCGGCCTCCAGTTCGTTGCCCAGCAACTCCAGGCGCGTCTGCCCTATGGCCAGTAGCGTTACGGCTTTGGCTTTGGCAGCGCCCCAGGCGCCCGATTCACCCAGGGGTTGGCTCACAACCGTACATCCCGCAACTTAGCGACGGCCCAGTACCAAGCCGAGCAGGAAGCCGATGCCAGCACCAATACCGACGGCTTGCCATGGGTTCTCGTGCACATAGTCGTCTGTGGCACGCGCTGCAGCACGGGTCTTTTCGATCAGCACTTCTTCTGCAGCGTCCAGACGGATGCGGGCGTCCAGCACGCGCTCCTTGATGCGCGCGCGCAGACTGGCGATTTTTTCGCCAGTCTGGTCGGCGGTGGCCAGCAGTATTTCCTCGGCATCGGCAATCACCGCCTTGATATCGGTGACCAGCTTCTCTTGCGAGGTCAGATTGGAGTTGGTAGTTTCGGACATGTGTGCACCTTTCTAAAAAATCAGATCGTGTCAAAGCGTAGCAGATTCACCGCACGGGCGATGTGCCCTAGCGCACATGGCTCGCCCGACGTCAACTGTTTCACGCAGTGCCTGCGCGATCCTTGATCCTGGTCACGGAAATTGTCTGGGTTAAAGTTATCGTTAGGGCACGCGGGTCGAAGTGCAAAAACTACTATATCGGAGACCGCCATGAAACACGCCAGTTTGCAAGTCATCAGAGATGAGCATGCCTCGCTGGGTGCCATGTTGCGTTCCATGCGGGCGCAGGTTGTTGCAGGCCCATGTGACAGCCCGCAGCAGTTCTTTGATGTCTTGCGGGCCATGCTGTTTTATATAGACGAGTTCCCTGAACGGCTGCACCATACCAAAGAGTCGGAGCTGCTATTCCCCCGTGTAGTGCGCGTAGCGCCTGAATTGCAGGAGCTGATATCGCGCCTGGATCGCGACCACCAGCAGGGTGAAAAGTCAGTGCGCGAACTGCAACACCTGCTGCTCGCCTGGGAGTTGCTGGGCGATTCGCGGATGCAGGCTTTTGTAGATACCGCCCTTCGCTACCTGGACTTCTATCTGGAGCACATGCGCCTGGAGGAAACTGTAATCCTGCCAGAAGCCGAAAAGCGGTTAACTGCGTTGGACTGGCGTGAAATCGACGCGGCGTTCAAGCTAAACATGGACCCGCTGGGTGGAAAATTTCCACCCAATCCCGCCTATGACCGGTTGTTCACCCGCATCGTGCTGAAAACCCGCGCTCCCGGGCTTTGACGGAAAGCCGCTCAATTTTTGCGTTTGACGACTGCGTTGCGCTTGGCGTCCTCGGGGCGGGCAAAAGTAACCATACCGTTGGCAACCTTGCCCATGACCAGCATGTTTTGGGAGATGGCATCCTTGTCATTCACGCTGAACGGGCGCTCGTAAGTGGCCACCACGCCATAGTACACACGGGAAATATTCTCCAGCGCAGCCTTCAGCTGTGGGCCGGCCAGGTTGCCATCGCGGATGCCAAAGAGTGAGTAGGTGAGCAAATAGGTTGCGTCGTAGCCCTGAGCCGCAGCCATGGGCACCGCCATGGGTTGATTGAACTTGCGCTTGTAGGCGCTCAGAAAAGAGGCGCGACGCTCATTGTTGGGCTCTGCAATGAATGACTGGGCCATCATGGCGCCTTCGGCTGCATCTTTGGCACCCTGGATGAAAAACGGGAAAGACAGTGGCCATGCGCCCACCTGGGGCACTTTCCATTTCAGGTCTTTGCGGCCATTGGCGATGACAGCGTTTTCTGACCCCACGGTGTAACTGAACACCACGTCGGCACCAGCTGCTTGCGCGGCCCTTAGTTCGTCACGCAGGTCTTTGACGCCCAGCGCAAACCGCGCAACGTACACGGCCTTGAGGTTCTTCGCGGTCAATGCCGCTTCCACGTCTTTCAGACCGGCGTCGCCGTAGCCCGTGGTGTCGGCAAAGATGGCGACCTTGGTCCAGCCACGTCGCAGGATGTCGTCAACGACGAACGGTGCCTGAATGGCATCGCGTGGCGAGGTGCGGAATATGTAGCTCTCGGGTGCCGGGTACTTGGCGGTCAACGGGGTTCCGGTCGCGCAGGGGATGATGAGTGGCAACTTGGCGTTCTGGAAAACTTCCAGCGACTTCTGTGCCACGCCCGTGTTGCAAAACCCCAGTGTGACGGTGACACCCTGGGCCACCAGCTCTTGCGAGCCTTTGAGGCCGATGTCCGGGTTGCCCTGGTCGTCCTTGATGACCAGTTCAATGTGGCGGCCCATGTATCCGCCTACGGTGTTGATTTCTTCCGTGGCGAGCTGCACACCCTGCAACATGAGGACACCAAAATCAGAAGATGGACCGGTAAATGGTCCTATGACACCAATTTTCAATGTGGGCGTGGATTGGGCCTGTGCGGACAGTGCGGCGCACAGCGCGGCTATGCCCAAAATCGGCGTCATCCAGCGCGTGTCGAAGCGCATGGTGTGTCTCCGGAAATTTGCAATGCAGGGAGTCTAGTCTCATCGTCCTGAAATACCCGGGTTTTCTGGCTTTATTTCGGCGTTGACTGGTTTGGGGCGTCCCCATACTTGGCGTGTCCACTGTCTGAATGGGGCTGTGCCATGCAAATCGACCGCTTTTCCCACCTTCAATTTCCCCGTCACAGCATGCCCAACGCCTCTGAAAACGAGTCGTCAGGCGTGCCTCCCCGTGCGGGTCTGTCCAAGCCCCCGGCGCAGTTGCCAGTGCCAGTGGCGGATGGCATTCTGGTGCAGCCCGACAGCGTTGTGATGAAAGTTCAGCTGCCGGAGAACGCCTCAGCAAGGGCGAGTGTGGCGGTCTACTCTGACAGTCGCAAACCGGTGTCAGCGGGTGACACCAAAGCCGACGCCGAGACGCAGGCAGCAGACCACCAGTGTGCGATTGATCGCAATGCGGGTGTTTACACGCAGATTACGCTCAACAAGGACGGTGTGCTGGTTGCTAAATCCCAGATGGCCGGAGCTTCGAAGCAGCCTGACTTTGTCGCATTGGCTGTGTCGGCCATGCGTGAATTCAGCGACGAGGCCGAGCGCCAAAAGACACAGTCGATCGGCGCCGCCGCATCTGCGGTTGAGCGGCCGTGGGGCGGACTCAAAGGCCTGCAACACCTTGCCGCCAAATTCAAGGTATTCGCCTGATTACTGCTTGACTGCTTCGACTTGGACGACCAAGCGAACGTTCTTAGAGAATCCCCAATCCACACCGTAGTTCATGCCAAAGGCTGTGCGGTCGATCGTGGTCTCAAAGTCACCACCACACACTTCACGTTTAAGCATGGGGCTTTGGTAGCAGTTGAACTGGTTGGCTTTCAGCGTCACCGGCTGGGTTTTTCCCAACAGCGTCAAATGACCCGCAACCTCGGCAACCTTGTCGCCATTGAACACAAACTTGTCGGATACAAATTTGATGGTGGGGAATTTTGCGGCATCGAACAGGTCGGCGCTTTGCAGGTGTTTGTCGAATGCTGAAGTGCCGGTGTTGATGGACGTGGCGTCAAAGCTGATTTCCACTTTGCCAGTTTTGCCAGCACGGTCGAACTGAACGGTCCCTTCCTTCTTGTCGAAACGTCCACGGTTCACCGAGGCGCCAAAGTGACCGATTTCAAAGGTTGCAAACGTGTGTGTCGGGTCGATGCCGTATGACGCAGATTCGGCTTGCGCCAGACCAGTAGCCAGGGTTGCGGCCACAGCCAGACCGAGTAGGGATTTACGCATGGTGAGTTGCTCCAGATAAATAGCAGGGTTGAGAGGAAATCGGAAAGTCAGAACTTGGAAACGCCGCTGAGTGCCAGCTTGAACTTGACCTGCACATCGTCGGCCACCATGGACGTGTCTGCCCACTCGTTTTCGCCGATTTTGAAGGCCAGTCGTTTGATCGTCAGTACGCCGCTGGCCGTGGTGTTGGCACCGGTTTGCACCAGCGTGACCGGTATGGCGGCGTCCTGCGTGTTGCCCTTGATGGTGAGCTTGCCCAAGACTTCAAACTTGCCGCCTCCCAGGCCTTTGATGCTGTTCGACTGGAACGTGGCCTGCGGAAACTTGGCAGTATTGAACCAGGGTGCTTTGGGCAACTCGGCATCCGGCTCGGGTGAGCCCAGGGTGATGCTGGCGATGTCGATGGTGAAAGCAATTTTGCCCGTTTGGGGTTTGGCCGGATCGAAGGCGATTTGCGCATCGAATTTCTTGAAGCTGCCCTCAACGGGTACCCCCATCTGCTTGCTGACAAAGCTGATTTCGCTTTGGGCGGGAAGGAGTCTTTGATCGGCTAGGGCGGCACCGGCACCCAGTGTGGTGAGCAAGGCCCATGCGGTTGCACGTGCCGTAGTATGGAAGGCGTTCATGATTTGGGGGTTGTGTTTGTGTATCGAGTGCAGGGTGCGAGAGCTTCTTACGGCCGGCCGGGGCGCATGCGGTCCATCAAACCGTCTCTATCAACCATCTGGTGTTTGACCGCAGCTGCCACATGCAAAACGACCAGCGCTGCAAGCCCATTGGCTGACAGCGCATGCCAGGGTTTGATCATTTCTGCCAAAGGTTTGCTTGCGGCTACAAAGTCTGGCAATGGCAGTACACCAAACAGCACGATGGGAAAGCCGGCCGCCGAGCTATAGGCCCAACCGAGCAGAGGAACCGCGAAAAACAGCGCATACATGGCGATATGGGTCGCGTGGTACGCCTGCATTTGCCAGGAAGGCATACCCAGGGTAACCGCTTGTGGCAAGGCTGGTGGTCGATGAACGAGTCGCCAGGTCAGTCGAATTGCAGACAGACCCAGGATGGTGACACCGGCCCACTTGTGCCAGTTGTACAGTTTGAGGCGTTGCGGCGAAAACGGCAGGTCGGCCATGTAGTGGCCCATGAAAAATAGACCCACCAGTCCCAGCGCAAGCACCCAGTGCAGGGCTATGGCAAAACCGTGGTAACGGTGGGATGCAGAGGCAGTGTTCATGGCAGACGGTTCTTCAACATTCTTCCGTCAAGCAGCAAACGGCTTGACAAGGAGGAGAAGTTTAGGAGCCGTCTTGACTAAAAAAATTCAAATTGCTTTTCGCAATAATTCAATAAATTTGAATTTACCAGTTGACCTCACGCTCCGGCGATGCACTGATTTTGTGGATGGAAAGGTCCGCCCCGTCGTACTCTTCTTCCTGGTTCAAGCGCAGTCCGGTAACCTTCTTGAGCAACCCATAGACCACCAAGCCGCCCAGCGCCGCCCACGCTACGCCCATTGCGGTGCCAATGACTTGTGCGCCAAGGGACACGCCACCCAACCCCCCCAATGCCTTGCTGCCGAATATACCGGCAGCCACGCCTCCCAATGTGCCGCAAAGGCCGTGCAGCGGCCACACTCCCAGCACGTCGTCAATCTTCCACTTGTTTTGGGTCAGCGTGAACATCACCACGAAGATGGTTCCTGCGGCGGCGCCAACGACCAGTGCCCCCAGGGGGTGCATCAGGTCGGAGCCTGCGCACACGGCCACCAGACCGGCCAGTGGGCCGTTGTGCACGAAACCGGGATCGTTCTTTCCAGCCACCAACGCGGCCAATGTGCCGCCCACCATGGCCATCAGGGAATTGACCGCGACCAAGCCAGAGATCTTGTCCAGGGTTTGGGCGCTCATCACATTGAAACCAAACCAGCCAACCGTCAAGATCCAGGCACCTAACGCCAGAAAGGGGATGCTTGACGGCGGATGCGCTGAGATGGCGCCATCTTTGCGGTACCGGTTGCTGCGCGCACCAAGCAAGATGACGGCTGGGAGGGCTATCCACCCACCCACCGCATGTACCACCACACTGCCCGCAAAATCATGGAACTCTTCGCCGGTCAGCCCCTTGATCCATGCCTGTACCCCAAAATGCTGGTTCCATGCAATACCCTCAAAGAAGGGATAGATAAAGCCGACGATGACGCCTGTTGCAATCAATTGAGGCCAAAATCGCGCACGTTCAGCGATTCCACCTGAAATAATGGCGGGAATGGCGGCGGCAAAGGTGAGTAGGAAGAAGAACTTCACCAGTTCGTAACCATTCTTGGCGGCCAGCACTTCGGCGCCTACAAAGAAGCTGGTGCCATACGCAACGCCATAGCCAACCAGGAAATACACCACGGTGGAGACGGAAAAGTCCACCAGAATTTTGACCAGTGCATTGACCTGGTTCTTGCGGCGCACGGTGCCCAGTTCCAGAAATGCAAATCCGGCATGCATGGCCAAGACCATGATGCCGCCGAGAAGAATGAACAAGGCATCTGCGCCCTGTTTGAGTGCTTCCATGTGAACCTCTTAGTGTGAAATGCTGCGAATTGGTGCGTTTTTGATGTGATTTTCAAAATCGCACCAAATGAAAGCAAAAAATGCGCCAGAATGGGCTTCTGAGGTCCTATGCCGCGAGGCCTACAATGTTTGGGCACTCCGTAACCCTGTTTGAGCCCACATTGGAAGCATTCCTCGTCTCCACCGGCATCGTCGCCCTTGCCGAAATGGGTGACAAAACCCAACTACTGGCGTTGATCCTTGCCGCGCGTTTTCGCAAGCCCTGGCCCATTGTTCTGGGCATATTCGTGGCCACAATTGCCAATCATGCGATGGCCGGCGCCGTGGGCGCATGGGTCACGACCATGCTGGGGCCTGATGCATTGCGCTGGGTGCTGGGCGGTTCCTTCATTGCCATGGCGGTGTGGATGCTGATTCCCGACAGTGTGGATGACGATGAGGCCAGCGGCGCGCCCCGTTTGGGTGTGTTTGGAACAACGGTGGTGGCGTTTTTCCTGGCTGAAATGGGAGACAAGACGCAGATCGCGACTGTCATGCTGGCCGCGCAGTACCAGGCCTGGGCTTGGGTGGTGGCGGGAACGACACTGGGCATGATGCTCGCGAACGCGCCGGTTGTCTGGTTGGGCGAGAAAATCACCAAATTGGTGCCTCTCAAGATCGTTCATGTGGTGTCCGCGCTAATTTTCCTGGTCTTGGGGTTAGTTGCATTGCTCGCATAGGTTGGGCACCTGCGCGCATAGGTGGAGTTCTATATACTATCTGCAGCGCCGATTTGATACCCACGATTGCGGGCGCCGAAGCCCTGGAGCTTCGAAAAACAGCTAAAGACGGCCAAGGCGATCCCCACCAGGCAACCCGGCTCCGCATTTAGCGTTGCCGGGTTTTTCGTTTTTGGCTTGGAGATGCCTTTGATCGCGACCCCTCTGTCACAACACTTTCCGCATGCCTTGACGCTGCAAAGCGGACAGTCGCTGCGTGACTACTCCCTGAGTTACGAAACCTACGGGACGCTCAACGCCGAGCGCTCCAATGCGGTACTGATTTGCCACGCCTTGAACGCCTCGCACCACGTGGCCGGTGTTTATGAAGGGAAAGAAAACTCGGAAGGCTGGTGGGACAACATGATTGGCCCGGGTAAACCGGTAGACACCGATCGCTTTTTTGTCATTGGTGTCAACAACCTGGGCTCGTGCTTTGGCTCCACGGGCCCCATGCACGCCAACCCCGACAGCCCGCAGCGTGTTTATGGCGCTGATTTTCCCGTCGTGACGGTTGAAGACTGGGTCAACGCCCAGGCCAGGCTGCTCGATGCCATGGGAATCCAGACGCTTGCGGCTGTGATGGGGGGGTCGCTGGGCGGTATGCAGGCGTTGTCGTGGACGCTACAGTACCCGGACCGTGTGCGACACGCCGTGGTGGTTGCCAGCGCCCCCAACCTGACCGCTGAGAACATTGCCTTCAACGAAGTGGCGCGTCGCGCAATCGTCACGGACCCTGATTTCCATGGTGGCCATTTCTACGAACACGGCACCGTGCCCAAGCGCGGCCTGCGCATCGCCCGCATGATTGG
>Ga0116173_1001744_pt1 | contig 17476 bp, 10 predicted proteins | sample AD_UKC085_MetaG_FD_89800 | JGI IMG/M metagenome (GOLD analysis project Ga0116173, IMG submission 89800) | Active sludge microbial communities of municipal wastewater-treating anaerobic digesters from USA - AD_UKC085_MetaG | ecosystem: Engineered > Bioreactor > Anaerobic > Digestate | place: USA...
AGCTTGTTCTTGATGAGGTTGATGGAGGCGGCCATGCGGGGGATGAAGGTGTGCTCGAGGGCGTTGACGCGGCGGCGCGTCTTTTCGATCTCGGCGCTGAGGAGGCGGACGGTCTGCTCGAGCTCGGCCATTTTGAGGAGCTGGCCGATGAACTCCTTGAGGCCGGAGATGGCCTTGTCGAGTTCGGGGGAGGTGTGGACGCGGGAGTAGCCGCCGGCGGCCTCGCCGTAGGATATCTCCAGTTCGGGGATGACGACGCTCATGACGCGGCGCGTCTTGACGGTGATGCTCATGTCCTGGCGGGTGTTGTCGAGGGCGTCCTCGGTGATGCGCCGGGAGGAGGTGGCCTCGGCGAGGACGAAGTACTTGAGGACGGCGGGGAGCTCATTGTCCACGGCGAGCCGGGCGGCCTTGTACTCCTTCGCGTAGCGCGAGAAGTCCTTCATCAGGCCGTCGAGCTTGTCCTTGAGCAGTTTGTGCCCGCGCTTGGCGACGACGAGCCGCTTGCGCAGCCTGAGCATCTCCATGCGTGTCGGGTTGACGGTTTGCGCCATGTCTCGGCACTCCTCATTTCCGGGGGGCGCGCGGCCTTTTCAGGGGGCCGCGCGCGCCGGTCAGGCGTTCTCTTTCTTCGGCAGATACTTTTCGATGTACTCGTCGCGGACGCGCTTGAGCTCGGTCCGGGGCAGCATGGCCAGGAGGTCCCACCCGATCTGGAGGCTGTCCTCGATGGTGCGGTTCTCGTCCTCGCCCTGGCGGATGAAGCGGTCCTCGAAGGCGTCGGCGAACTTCACATACAGCAGGTCGATCTCGCTGAGGGCGGACTCGCCGAGCACGACGGCCAGCTCCTTGGCGTTCTTGCCGCGGGCGTAGGCCGAGTAGAGCTGGTTCATGACGTTCGCGTGGTCCTCGCGGGTCTTGCCCTCGCCGACGCCCTTGTCCTTGAGGCGGGAGAGGGAGGGGAGGACGTCCACGGGCGGGTAGATGCCCTGGGCGTGGAGCGAGCGGTTGATGATGATCTGGCCCTCGGTGATGTAGCCCGTGAGGTCGGGGATCGGGTGGGTCTTGTCGTCCTCGGGCATGGAGAGCACGGGGATCTGGGTGATGGAGCCCTCCTTGCCCTTGATGCGGCCGGCGCGCTCGTAGATGGTCGAGAGGTCGGTGTAGAGGTAGCCGGGGTATCCGCGGCGGCCGGGGACCTCCTTGCGGGCGGAGGAGATTTCGCGCAGGGCCTCGCAGTAGTTGGTGAGGTCGGTGAGGATCACGAGGACGTGCATGCCCTTCTCGTAGGCGAGGTACTCCGCCGTGGTGAGGGCGATGCGCGGGATGGCGATGCGCTCGATGGGCGGGTCGTCGGCCAGGTTGATGAAGAGCACGGCGCGCTCGATGGCGCCGGTGCGGCGGAAGTCGGCCTGGAAGAACTCGGACTCCTCGAAGGTGATGCCCATGGCGGCGAAGATCACGGCGAACTTCTCGCCGCCCTTGCGCGTCTGGGCCTGGCGGGCCACCTGCGCCGCGAGGCGGGAGTGGGGCAGGCCGGACGCGGAGAAGATGGGCAGCTTCTGGCCGCGCACCAGCGTGTTCAGCAGGTCAATGGTCGAGATGCCGGTCTGGATGAACTCGTTGGGGTAGTCGCGGGCGTAGGGGTTCATCGGGTTGCCGTTGATGTTCACCCACTTCTCGGGAATGATCTCCGGCCCCTTGTCAATGGGGCGGCCGGACCCGTCGAAGACGCGGCCCAGCATGTCCTCGGACACGCCGATCTCCTGCGGCTTGCCCAGGAACTTGATGGTCATCTCCTCGGGCGCCAGGCCGCTCGTGCCCTCGAACACCTGGACCACGGCCTTGTCGCCGTTCACCTCAAGCACGCGGCCGCGGCGCAGCTCCCCGTTGTCCAGCTTGATGTCCGTGAGCTCGCCGTAGGTGATGCCCTCGACGCCGTCCACCATGACCAGCGGCCCGATGATCTGTCTTGCTGTGCGGTATTCTCTGGTGACCATGCTTCTTGCTCTCTGCGGTTGGGTTGCGTCCAGTGTCCAGCGTTTCTAGTAGCGGGGAAGGGCCGCGACGGCCTCCGTGACCTTTTTCGCCAGCGCGTCGAACTCGGCCAGCTTTTCCTCGGCGATGAGCCGCGCTTTGGAGATCTCCTCCAGCACGGGCAGGGTAAGCAGCGTGTTCAGCTCCGCGCCCTGCTCCAGGGCGGCCCGGGCCTCGTCCTCGTAGTGCTGGATGAGCGACAGGAGGCGGAACTGCTTGGGCAGGGAGGTGTAGGTGTCGCGGTCGTCGAAGGCGTTCTGGTGGAGGAAGTCCTCGCGGACCATCTTGGCGGCCTGCATCAGCAGGCGGTCGCCGGCGGCGAGGGCGTCCATGCCCACGAGGCGGACCAGCTCCTCCAGCTCGGCCTCTCGCTGCAGCAGGCCCATGGCCCGCTTGCGGGCCTTCTCCCAGCCCGGCGCGACGTTCGCGTTCGCGTAGGCGTCCACCGTCTCCTGGTAGAGGGAGTAGGAGGTCAGCCAGTTGATGGCCGGGAAGTGGCGGGCAAAGGCCAGCTTGTCATCGAGCCCCCAGAACACCTTCACGACGCGGAGGGTGGCCTGGGTCACGGGCTCGGAGAAGTCGCCGCCGGCGGGGGACACGGCGCCGATGAGGGACAGGGTGCCCGCGCGCTTGTCGGACCCGAGGCAGGTGACGCTGCCGGAGCGCTCGTAGAAGGCGGCGATGCGGGAGCCGAGGTAGGCCGGGTAGCCCTCCTCGCCGGGCATTTCCTCGAGGCGTCCGGACATCTCGCGCATGGCCTCGGCCCAGCGGCTGGTGGAGTCGGCCATCAGGGCCACGGAGTAGCCCATGTCGCGGAAGTACTCGGCGACGGTGATGCCGGTGAAGACGGAGGCCTCGCGGGCCGCCACGGGCATGTTGGACGTGTTGGCCACGAGGACGGTGCGTTCCATGAGGGACTCGCCCGACTTGGGGTCCTTCAGGTGCGGGAACTCCATGAGCACGTCGGTCATCTCGTTGCCGCGCTCGCCGCAGCCCACATAGACCACGATGTCCACGTCGGACCACTTGGCGAGCTGGTGCTGCACGACGGTCTTGCCGGAGCCGAAGGGGCCGGGCACGCAGGCGGTGCCGCCCTTCGTGAGCGGGAAGAACATGTCCACGACGCGCTGGCCCGTGACCATGGGCACGGACGGCTGCATCTTGCCCGCCACGGGGCGCGGCTTGCGCACGGGCCACCGGTGGACCATGGTGACGGAGACGGGGCCGGCCGCGGTCTCCAGCACGGCGACCTCGGTGTCCACGTTGCCGGTGACGGGGCCGATCTTGGCCACCTTCGCCTCCCCCTTCACGTCGGGGGAAACCATGATCTTGTGGACGACCAGGAGGCTCTCCTTGACCGTGCCGAGCACATCGCCGGCCACGACGGTGTCCCCGGCCTTGGCGACGGGCACAAAGTCCCACTGGGCCTTGCGGTCCAGCGGCGGGCTCTCCGCGCCGCGCACGATGAAGTCGCCGAAGTCCCGGTAGAGCGCGTCCAGCGGGCGCTGAACGCCGTCGTAGATGGACCGGATGAGCCCCGGCCCGAGCTCCACGCTCAGGGGCAGCCCCGTCCGGACCACGGGCTGGCCGGGGCCGATGCCCTCGGTCTCCTCGTAGACCTGGATCGAGTAGAGATCGTTCCGGATCTCGATGATCTCGCCGAAGAGCTTGTCATTGCCGACGCGCACCATGTCGTACATGCGCGCGCCGCGCAGGCCGCTCGCCTGGACGAGGGGTCCGGAAACCTTCACCACCTTGCCGTGCTCATTGCTCATGTTCTTCAGTCCTTGCCTAGCATGTCAACGCCGATGGAGCGCTCGACAGCGCTCCGCATTTCCTGGAAACTAAAATGGGTGCTTCCCTGGTGCGTCGGGATGGTTGTCAGGATGGCCGCGCTCAGCGCGCGGAACTCCTTCAGGGCCTCGGGGTCGAGCGCGGCGGACGTCTCCGTCACCAGCACCAGCGCCACCTCCGGGTCGCGCGCGGCGCGCATCAGTTCGACCTTGAACGCCTCCGCGCCCTCGACGGGGACCACGGTGACGCCGACGCCCTTGAAGCCCAGGATCAGGCCCCGCTCTCCTATCGCAACCGCCTTAGACATAGCATTCCCGCAACCGCCGCCGCAGCATCTCGGGGTCTATCCCGTTAAAGCGGCCGCTGATGACCAGTTTGAGGTTGAAGACCTGGGCCTTCAGCCCGACAAAATATCCGGCAACGCGCTCGGGCCCCATGGTCTGGAGCTTCGCGCCCTTGGCGAAGTTCATGAGCGCGTTGGAGGTGTGCAGCTCGAACGCCTGCACCGGGTCCTCGTCGGCGCTTTCCAGCGCCTGGCGGAGACAGTCCCCCACGACCCCGGGCACCACCGCGCCCCAGCCCCGCGGGTCGCCCGCCGAGAGCAGGCCCCGGATGATGTGCGTGTGCCCGCCCAGGGGGGTCACGTGGTCCTCCAGCGCCTTGAGCGGCTGGCCCGACCGGGCCGCGCGCCACAGCATCGTGACGGCGCGCGAGAGGACCAGGTCGTCCACATAGGCCGTGATCATCGGAATGTCCAGCCCCGCCGCCAGATCAAGCATGTGGCGGAGATAGGCCCCGTCCAGCGCGGCGTCGAGGGAGGCCCGGGCCGCCGGGTCGTCGGAGGGGCTGCCGCCCAGGCGGGCGAGGGTCATCCGCAGGTCCTGGGGCAGTCCGCCCACATCTCCCGCGGCCGCCGCGGCCAGGCGCTCCTCGCTGAAGAGGTTCGCCGGGAACGGGTAGGACCCGAGGCGCAGCAGGGCGCGCTTGAGGTTGAGGTAGTCGCCGGGAAGGAGAAAGAGGCCGGCGACGGCGTCGGAGGGGCTGTTCGCGCGGACGGCGAGCATCTCATGACGGAAATGCTGGTCCACGATGTCGTTCCACTCCTCCCAGGACGCGCCCGGCGTGACGAAGTCGCGCAGGGGGGTGTCCTGGAGCCGGTGCAGCAGGTCGTCGAGCTTCTCGACGCCGGCGAGGCTCTGGAAGAAGTCCCGGGGGAGCAGGCCGCCCTCCAGGACGCTCACCTGCCCGCAGACGAAACCCCAGTCTTCCTTTTCTGTGCTCAGTGTAACCACGTTGCCGTATCACCTAATGTTCGGGCCGCGCGTGCGGCCCGCCCGCGGCGTTCACTCACTCAAACAGGGCGGCCGCGATTTCGGGCGCCATCGTCCTCTCCAAGTCCGCGAGCAGCGTGTCCAGGGTCTGGTCCACCTGGTAGGCGCCCGCGTCCAGCACGAACCCGCCCCGCGCGGCCAGGGGCTTGTCCCGGTCGAGCGCCAGCGGGGCGGCCCCGCCGCCGGAACGGTTGATCTCCGCGATGAGGGTCTCGAACACCGCCGCGTCGTTCGGATGCACGCGCACGCGGCCCCCGCCGTTTCCGGCGGCGGCGCGCAGCAGGCCGAGCATCATCTTTCCGTATTCGGAGGCGGGCAGGGCCAGCACGGCGGCCTTCGCCCCGGCGAACACCTCGGCGAGGCGCGCGTTGCGGACGGCCAGCAGCTCCTTGCTGTGGGCGCCGCGGGCGCGGATCACCTGGCGGGCGCACTCCTCCTCAATGGCGCGGACAGCGGCCTGGTAGCGGCGCTCGCCCTCCAGTTCGGCGGCCTCGCGGGCGGATTTCCCCCGGGCCTCGGCGGCGGCGCGCGCCTTGTCCAGAATGCGGTCCGCCTCCTTCTTCGCCGACTCCAGCACTGTCTGACTGATTGCGTCCAAAGCCATGGCACGCAGTCCTTTATGTGTTGGGTCCGGAGACCTACTGCAGGAAGTTCAGGATCAGGATGCCGGCGAGCAGGCCGACCACGGCGTAGGTTTCCACCATGGCGGGCAGCACGATGGCGCGGCCGAAGTCCGACTCGCGCCGCGACACCAGGCCGATGGCGGCCGCGGAGGCCTGGCCCTGCCAGATCGCGGAGACCATGAGCGCCAGGCCGACGCCGAAGCCCGTGAACAGCAGGGTGATGCCGGCGTTAATGGTCTCGGGGAGCTGGCTGGTCACGATGAGCATCATCATGATGAAGCCGTAGAACCCCTGCGTGCCGGGCAGGGCGAGCAGCACCAGCAGGCGGCCGAAGAGGTGGGGCTTCTCGCTGAGGACCCCGGCAGCGGCCTGGGAGGCCGTTCCAATGCCCTTTGCGGAACCCGCGCAGCCGAGCCCGACGGCCAGTCCCGCGCCCGCAAACGCCAAACCCATGCTCAACGATGACAGATCCATGTTCAACCTCCACTCAAGGTGTCCCGGAAACGCTCCGGCTGTTTCCCGCCCCCGGCACCGGCCGGCCGACGGAGTTTCATTTGTTCCCGTCTCAGGCCTGCGGGGCCGCGGACTTTTTCAATATTGCGGCGGGCGAGTTAAACCCGAGCGGCGCGAACTCGCGCGAGCCGCCCTCGTAGAACCGTCCGAACCACTCCACAAAAAGCAGGCGCATCGCGTGCACGAAGGCGCCCAGCACGTTGATCAGGAAATTGAAGATGTGCGCGAAAATCAGGACCAGCACCGTCAGCACGGGGCCCACCCACGGAATGTCCCAGAGCATCCCCGCGATCATGTTGAAAGAAAGCGCCAGAATGCCCGTGGTCAGGCCCAGCGCCAGCAGGCGGCAGTAGGACATCACATCGCCCAGGAAGGCCGTCAGTCCGTAGGAGCCCACGATGCCGTACAGGCTCATGACGCCCACGCCCGCCTTGGCGAAGATGCTCTTCTCGTCCCGCCCCTGGGTAAGCACCAGCGCCACGGCGCCGCCCCCCAGCACCACCAGCCCCACCGTGCCCAGAACGGGCGGCATCACCGGAACGAAATTGGCGGCGATCACCAGCACAAAGCCCGTCAGGGTGATGATCCAGAAGAGCCCGTCGCAGACGGCGGAGGTGATGTCGCCCGCGCGGACGGCGCCGTACATTTTCAGGCCGATGCCGAAGAACTGGTTCAGGATGCCAAGCAGCAGGGCGACCCCGAGGGCGGGCATGGTCTTCTGAGACGGGTCCAGCACGGTGACCGCGGCCATGAACCGCGCGAGGATGTTGTCCGGCGGCACGAAGGACGCCTTGTACAGGTCGCCGAAGAAGGACCCCATCAGGAAGCCGAAGCACATCGTGGAGATGCCCGCCCAGAACAGAAGGCGGGCGAAGTTGTTGAGCCCCTCGAAATCCCGCGTCTTCCGCGCGAGGTATCCGGCGGAAATCGCGAGAATGATGCCGTAGGCCGCGTCGCTGAAGCAGATGCCGAAGAAGATGTAGAAATTGAACATCATGAACGGCGACGGGTCGAACGCGTTGTAGGGGGGCAGGCCGAACATGCCGGTCAGCAGTTTGAAGGGCTGGGCGCCGCCGGTCTCGGTCAGGCTCACCGGGACGTCGTCGTCGGGCAGCGGGTCCGCCGCCTCGCAGGACGCCCCGGGGAACTCCTCCCTGAGCATGCTGTTCAGGGAGGGGAGGTCGCGCTCGCGGACATATCCCGAAAGCACCCCGACCCACTCCCCGTGCATGCTCTTCGCCTCGGCGAGGATGCGGCGCTTGCGCCCCTCCCAGAAGGCCTTCAGCACGCGCAGGGCGCGGCGGTGGGCCGACAGCCGCTCCGCCCCCCGCCTGATTTCCATTTCCGTCTCGTCCGTGACCGAGAGGTCGCCCTCCAGATCACGGATGCGGTCGGCTGCCTTTCCCTCAATGGCCGGCAGGGGAATCTCCTCGAAACCCGCGGCCGCCAGCAGCTCGCGCACCCGGGGCTCGTTCTCCACGGCGAACGCCACCACCTTGCGCAGGGGGGCGTTTTTGGCCACGGGCGGGCCCGGCAGGTCCTCGCAGGCGATCAGGGCCGAGAACTCCGCGGATGCGGCCGCCTCGGCGAACTTGGCCTGGGGGAAGAGGCCGAACAGCGCGCGGGCGCGCTTCAGGGAGCGAAGGTCCCTGATGGGTGCGGAAACGCCCTGGAAGAGGGCCAGCTCCTCCAGTTTCGCGCGGATTTCCCCGCGTGTGTGCTCGTTCTGGCGGTGTTTCTCGTCCAGCCCCCTCGCCTCGGCGAAAACCGCCTCCAGATCGAAATCCGCCAGCGTCCGCTCCAGCTCGCCGTGCTCCACCACCAGCGGCACCGGCGCCAGTCCCTTAATGAACGACTGCTGCTCGGGCGCGAAACTGTCCACGAGCCCCAGGGCCAGGCCGATCTTCTGAAGGGGGGTGTCGCACTCCTCGGTGGACACCTGCGTGTGGCGCAGGGCGCCGTCCGCCTCCCCGTGCATCGCCGTCACATCGGCGACTTCCATCGCCCCAAGGTCAAAAAGGCGCTTAAAAACACGGCTCGTGCGGTTCTTCTCGCAGACGACCGTCACCTTTTTCATGCGGTCAATGGCCATGGGTCACGCTCCGGTCTTTTCGCCGGCCACCAGCCGGGCCGTCACGGCCTTCACCTGCCCCGCGATCCGCTCCGCGGGGATCTGGTCCAGCCGGGCACGGGCGGCGCTGTGCTCCTCGTCGGCCTTCTTGAGCTCCTGGGCGACCTTGGCCTCGGCGTCGGCCCGAAACGCGGCCATCCGCCGCTCGACCGACGCGGCCACCTCCGCCCGCGCCGCCGCCGCCTGCTCCTCCGCCGATGCCTCCAGCCGCTTCGCCTCGGCCTTCGCGGACTCCACAACCTGGTTTGCCTGCGTCTCCAGCGACAAGACGTTTTCTATAAGAGACATGGTTGCCGGTTTCCCTTGTGGTGGTTGACCGTGTCCGCCCGGTGCCTGCCGCACTGCAACTTGCGAATAATGCCACAACCCCTTGCCGGGGCGGCACCAGACGAGCGTTTCGGAGTATATCAGGGTCCCGCGGGGCGGTGCAAATGTTTTTTTCCTGCCGCCTGGAAGGCCCGAAACGGGCGTGTTTGTAGCAGAATGAGCAGTTAAGAAGCCCGGGGCGGGGAGGGGGGGGCACGGTCCGCCGGGTCGGTGGTGGAGCACGCGGACCGGCGGGCCGGGCGGGGGGATACGGGGACGCATGGGCGGTTGTGGAATAAATTTTGACAGGGGGGGCGGAGTATGGTAAACTATCGGGTCGCATCCCAGAAGGAGAGGTCTGTCTTTGTCAACAAACATCCGGTTACGCAGACCAGAAGAAACGGGAACACGACTCCCCTGACATGACACGACCCCCCTCACCCCGCGCAACGAAGGAGAAACTGCATGGCTGTCGCCCACCCGCTTGAATCGCGCAAAGTCCTTGGCAGGATCCCCGACCGGGTCGACCTTCCCGACCTCATCGAAATCCAGACACGCTCCTACGACGAGTTTCTCCAGTGGGACCTTCCGCCGGACGAGCGGAAGCCCCAGGGGTTGCAGGAGGTCTTTCAGGAGATTTTCCCGATCAGCTCGCCGAACGGGCTGACCAAGCTGGATTTCGTGCACTACGCGTTCACCCCGCCGAAGTACACCATCCAGGAGTGCCAGGAGCGCGGCGCGACCTATGCGGCGTCGCTGAAGGCGCTGCTGCGCCTGACGCGCTACGAGGAGGTGGGCAACAACGAGTTCCGCGAGAAGCTGCTGGTCGAGCAGGAGGTCTTCTTCGGCGAGCTCCCGCTGATGACACCCGTGGGCACCTTTATCATTAACGGCGCCGAGCGCGTGATCGTGAGCCAGCTGCACAAGTCCCCGGGCGTCTCCTTCGAGAAGCGCCTGCACACGAACGGCAAGACCATCCTGAGCGCGCGGATCATCCCGTACCGGGGCGCCTGGCTGGAGTTCGAGTACGACCTTAACGACTACCTGTGGGTCATGATCGACCGCCGCAGCAAGCTGCCCGTGACCACCTTCCTCAAGGCCTTCGGGTTCGTGGAGCCCGAGGAGATCCTCTCGCTTTTCTACACCTTCGACGAGGTGACGATCTCCCGGAACAAGTTCAAGGTGAACGGCAAGCCGGCGGCGCAGGAGGAGCTGGTGGGGCGCTGGGTGGCCGCGGACGTGTTCGACCCGGAGACGGGCGAGATTTTCGCGGACGCGGCGCAGGTGCTGACGGAGGCCGCGCTGAACCGCATCCTGAACTCCCACGTGACGGAGATGCGCCTGCTCAACCCGGTGGAGGTCCAGAAGGACCAGGCCATTGTGCACACGCTGAGCCAGGACAACATCATGACGCAGGACGCGGCGATGCAGGCCGTGTACGCCAAGGTGCGCCCCGGCGACCCGGCGACGCCCTCCACCTACCGCACCTTCTTCCAGAAGCTCTTCTCCGACGCGGCCCGCTACGACTTCGCGGCGGTGGGCCGGTACAAGATCAACCGCAAGCTCGGGCTCAACATTGACCAGGGCACGCGCACCCTCACGACGGAGGACATCGTCAAGACGCTCCAGTACCTGGTGCGGCTGCGCGGCGGCGAGGGCGTGCTGGACGACATCGACCACCTGGGCAACCGCCGGGTGCGCGCCGTGGGCGAGCTGCTCGCCAACCAGTTCCGCACGGGCCTGGCCCGCATGGAGCGCACGGTCCGCGAGCGCATGAACTACACGGACGAGGAGCAGCTGACGCCGCAGAACCTGATCAACCCGAAGCCCGTGGGCGCGGTGGTCAAGGACTTCTTCGGCCGCAGCCAGCTCTCGCACTTCATGGACCAGATCAACCCGCTGGCCGAGCTGACCCACAAGCGCCGCCTGAGCGCCCTGGGCCCGGGCGGCCTGAGCCGCGAGCGCGCGGGCTTCGAGGTGCGCGACGTGCACCCCACGCACTACGGCCGCATCTGCCCCATCGAGACCCCGGAAGGCCCGAACATCGGCCTCATGGCGTCGCTGTCCACCTACGCCCGGATCAACCGCTACGGCTTCCTGGAGACGCCCTACTACAAGGTGAGCGACGAGCGGGTGTCGAACAAGGTGGAGATGCTCTCGGCGTACGACGAGGACAACTACACGATCGCCCAGGCGAACGCGCCGCTCGACGAGAAGCGCAAGTTCGTGAAGAGCCTCGTGTTCTGCCGCCGCCGGGCCGACTACCCCCGCGTGACCCCGAAGGAGGTGGACTACATGGACGTGTCCACCAAGCAGCTGGTCAGCGTGGCCGCCGCGCTGATCCCCTTCCTGGAGCACGACGACGCCAACCGCGCCCTGATGGGCTCGAACATGCAGCGCCAGGCGGTGCCCCTGCTCCGCGCCGAGGCCCCGCTGGTGGGCACGGGGCTCGAGCACGTCACCGCGCGCAACTCCGGCACCGTGGTCCGCGCCGAGCGCGAGGGCGAGGTGGTCTACGCCGACAGCGAGCGTATCCGCGTCAAGGTGAGCGAGCGCGGCGACAACCCGTTCCGCCCGGACGAGGACGAGTACACCCTGCGCAAGTACATGCGCTCCAACCAGAACACCTGCATCAACCAGCGCCCGATCGTGGTGCGCGGCGACAAGGTGGGCAAGGGCCAGATTCTGGCCGACGGCCCCGCCGTGGACCGCGGCGAGCTGGCCCTCGGCCGCAACGTGCTGGTGGCGTTCATGCCCTGGCAGGGGTACAACTTCGAAGACGCCATCATCATCAGCGAGGACGTGGTCAAGGACGACGTCTTCACCTCGGTCCACATCTCGGTCTTCGAGATGGAGGCCCGCGACACGAAGCTGGGCCCCGAGGAGATCACGCGCGACATCCCGAACGTGAGCGAGGAGGCCCTGCGCAACCTCGACGACGACGGCATCGTGAAGATCGGCGCCAAGGTCGGGCCCGGCGACATCCTCGTCGGCAAGGTGACGCCCAAGGGCGAGACCGAGCTGGCCCCCGAGGAGAAGCTGCTGCGCGCCATCTTCGGCGACAAGGCGGAGGACGTGCGCGACGCGTCGCTCACCCTGCCCCCGGGCTCCAGCGGCGTGGTGGTCGACGTCAAGGTGGCCAGCCGCAAGGACAAGTCGTCGGACGCCCAGGCCAAGAAGAGCATCACCCAGGAGGTCAAGAAGATCGAGCGCGGCTACGAGGAGCGCATCGCCGACATCCGGGCGACCTTCGAGGAGCTGGTCCACAAGGACATGGTCGGCCTCAAGATATTGGAGGACGTCATCGATTTCCGCACCGACAAGCTCGAGCTCGAGAAGGGCAAGCGCGTCCGCCCGACGCACCTCAAGTCCCTCGACTACAGCGTCCTCTCGCGCCTGCGGGTGGAGGACCGCGACGTGCAGCTGCGCTTCACGCGTCTGGTCAACATGGCCGCCATGGAGGAGGCCAAGCTCATCGCCTACCGCGACGCGCGCATCGAGCGCCTGCGCAAGGGCGACGAGCTGGCCCCCGGCGTCATCAAGGTCGTCAAGGTCTTCGTCGCCAGCAAGCGGCGCCTGTCCGTCGGCGACAAGATGGCCGGCCGCCACGGGAACAAGGGCATCGTGTCCCGCATCGTCCCCCGCGAGGACATGCCCTTCCTCCCCGACGGGACGCCCGTGCAGATCATCCTCAACCCCCTGGGCGTGCCCTCGCGCATGAACGCGGGCCAGCTGCTTGAGACGCACCTGGGCTGGGCGGCCCGGGCCCTCGGCATCAAGGTGGCGACCCCGGTGTTCAACGGCGCCTCCGAGGAGGTCATCCGCCAGCACATGCGCAAGGCGGGGCTCCCCGAGACGGGCAAGATCCAGCTGCGCGACGGGCGCACGGGCGACCCCCTGCACCAGGAGACCTGCGTCGGCCAGATCTACATGATGAAGCTGAACCACCTGGTGGACGACAAGATCCACGCCCGCGCCATCGGGCCCTACTCGCTGGTGACGCAGCAGCCCCTGGGCGGCAAGGCCCAGTTCGGCGGGCAGCGCTTCGGCGAGATGGAGGTGTGGGCCCTGCAGGCCTACGGCGCCGCCTACACCCTGCAGGAGCTGCTGACCATCAAGTCCGACGACATCCAGGGGCGCACGCGCTCCTACGAGGCCATCGTCAAGGGCGACCGCGAGATCGACCCCGGCACCCCCGAGTCCTTCAACGTGCTGGTCCGCGAGATGCAGAGCCTCTGCCTCGACGTGGTCAAGCTCGTGAAGAAGGAAGGTTTGACGGAAACCGAAGAAGAACTCCTGGAGGACTGAGTTTTGGCCAAGTACATCGCGACGACCGGCGACCGTTTTGACGCCATCCAGATCCGCCTCGCCTCCCCGGAGGAGGTGCTGAAGTGGTCGCACGGCGAGGTGAAGAAGCCGGAGACGATCAACTACCGCACCTTCAAGCCGGAGAAGGACGGCCTTTTCTGCGAGCGCATCTTCGGCCCCGTCAAGGACTGGGAGTGCGGCTGCGGCAAGTACAAGAAGATCAAGCACCGCGGCATCACCTGCGACCGCTGCGGCGTCGAGATCACGGAGTCCAAAGTCCGCCGCGAGCGCATGGGCCACATCAAGCTGGCCGTGCCCGTGGCGCACATCTGGTTCTTCAAGACCTCGCCGAGCTGCATCGGATACCTGCTGAACCTGTCCATCCGCACCCTTGAGCGCATCATCTACTTCGAGAACTACGTGGTCCTCGACCCGGGCACCACGCCGCTCGCGCGCATGCAGACCATGACGGAGGACGAGTACCAGGAGGCCCGCGCGCAGCACGGCGCCGACGCCTTCACGGCCAAGATGGGCGCCGAGGCCCTCAAGGACTTCCTCGCCGAGCTGGACCTCGAGGCCCTGAGCGCCGAGCTGCACAACGAGTTCGCCGCCTCCAGCTCCGTCCAGGCCCGCCAGAAGGTCGTCAAGCGGCTGAAGATCGTCGAGGCCCTCCGCAAGTCGGGCAACAGCCCCTCCTGGATGGTGCTCGACGCGCTGCCTGTGATCCCGCCGGACCTGCGGCCGCTGGTGCCCCTTGAGGGCGGCCGCTACGCCACCAGCGACCTGAACGACCTGTACCGGCGCGTGATCAACCGGAACAACCGGCTCAAGCGCCTCATCGACCTGCGCGCCCCGGAGGTGATCCTCCGCAACGAGAAGCGCATGCTCCAGGAGGCCGTGGACGCCCTGTTCGACAACGGCCGCCACGGGCGCACCGTCCTCGGCACGGGCAACCGCCCCCTGAAGTCCCTCAGCGACATGCTCAAGGGCAAGCAGGGCCGGTTCCGCCAGAACCTGCTGGGCAAGCGCGTCGACTACTCCGGCCGCTCGGTCATCGTCGTCGGCCCCGAGCTCAAGTTGCACCAGTGCGGCCTGCCCAAGCGCATGGTCCTCGAGCTCTTCGAGCCGTTCATCATCAACCAGCTCAAGGAGCGCAACATCGCCACCACCATCAAGGCGGCCAAGCGCATGATCGCCCAGGGCAAGGACGAGGTGTGGAACGTCCTCGAGGACGTGATCCGCGACCACCCCGTCATGCTCAACCGCGCGCCCACGCTGCACCGCCTGAGCGTGCAGGCCTTCCAGCCGGTCCTCATCGAGGGCAAGGCGATCCGCCTGCACCCGCTGGTGTGCCGCGCGTTCAACGCCGACTTCGACGGCGACCAGATGGCCGTGCACGTGCCGCTCTTCCCGCAGGCGCAGCTTGAGGCGCACCTGCTGATGATGTCCTCGTCCAACATCTTCTCGCCGTCCGACGGGTCCCCCATCGTGACGCCCAGCCAGGACATCGTCCTCGGCATCGCCTGGATGTCCAAGGTCCGCCGCGGCGCGAAGGGCGAGTGGAAGGACGCCTGGACGGGAAAGAACGGCGAGCTTCTCCAGCCCGGGCGGGTGTACCCCGGCCCCGAGGCGGTCGTCCTCGCCCATGAGGCGGGCCTGGTGGACATCCACGCCCGCATCAAGGTGCGGGTGGACGGGGGTCTCCTCGACACGACGGTGGGCCGCGTGCTGCTGGCCGAGCACCTTCCCGAGGGGATCACGGTCAGGGACGTGAACACCCAGCACGACCAGGGCACCATCGGCAAGGTGATCGCCGCGTGCTACGCCAAGTACGGCCACCACCGCACCGTCGAGCTGCTCGACGCCCTCAAGGCGGTCGGCTTCAAGTACGCCACCCTCTCCGGCATCTCGATCGCCATCGGCGACATGGTGATTCCGGCGGAGAAGCAGGAGGTCGTCTCCAAGGCCGAGGCCGAGGTCGCGCGCATCGAGAACATGTACTCGAACGGCCTGCTCACCTCCGGCGAGCGGTCCAACAAGATCATCGACGTGTGGACGGCGGCCTCGGAGGCGGTGGCCGCGGCCATGCTCCGCGCCATGGAGGAGAACGAGCAGGGCTTCACGGGCATCCACCTCATGTACGAGTCGAAGGCCCGCGGCAGCAAGTCCCAGATCCGCCAGCTCGCCGCCATGCGCGGCCTCATGGCCAAGCCCTCCGGCGAAATCATCGAGTCCCCAATCCTCTCCAACTTCCGCGAGGGGCTCACGGTGATCGAGTACTTCATCTCCTCGCACGGCGCCCGCAAGGGCCTCGCCGACACGGCGCTCAAGACCGCCGACGCCGGCTACCTCACCCGCCGCCTCGTGGACGTGGCGCAGGACGTGGTGATCGAGGAGGAGGACTGCGGCACCCTTGAGGGCGTCTACATGGAGGCCCTGATGGACGGGTCCGAGATCGTCGCCCCGCTCAACGAGCGCATCGTCGGCCGCCACGTGCTCGACGACGTGTTCATTCCCGGCGAGCCGGAGCCGGTCGTCGCGGCGGACGAGGAGATCACCGAGGCCAAGGCCCGGCGCATCGCGGAGTCCGGCCTGCAGGGCGTCAAGGTGCGCTCCGTGCTCACCTGCCAGTCGCGCCAGGGCGTCTGCGCCAAGTGCTACGGGCGCAACCTGGCCACCGGCAAGCTCGTGGAGATGGGCGAGGCCGTCGGCATCATCGCCGCCCAGTCCATCGGCGAGCCCGGCACGCAGCTCACCATGCGCACCTTCCACATCGGCGGCGCGGCGAGCCGCCAGGTGGAGAACACCGAGATCAAGGCCAACGAGGGCGGCCGGGTCGAGTTCCGCAACATCCGCACCGCGGTCAACCGCGACGGCAAGACCGTCGTTGTGAACCGCGGCGGCGAGCTCGTCATCCAGAACGCCGAGGGCAAGGAGGCGCAGCGCGCCCTCGTGCCCACGGGCTGCGAGATTTTCTGCGAGGACGGCCAGAAGGTGCGCAAGGGGCACCTGCTCTACCGGTGGGACCCCTACAACATCTACATCGTGGCCGAGGTCAACGGCAAGATCCGCCTCGAGGACATGATCAAGGGCGTGACCATCCGCCAGGAGGTCAACAAGGAGACCGGCATCGAGGAGATCATCGTCACGGAGCACAAGCACGACCGGCACCCGCAGATCGTGATCTGCAACCCGCAGAAGGACTCCGAGATCCTCTCCTTCAGCACGATCCCCTCGCAGACCCATGTCATGGTCAAGGACAACGACATGGTGCGCGCCGGCGACATCCTCGCCAAGACCCCGCGCCAGTTCACCAAGACCAAGGACATCACGGGCGGCCTGCCGCGCGTTGCCGAGCTCTTCGAGGCGCGCCAGCCGAAGTCGCCCGCCATCATCAGCCACATTGACGGCACCGTCGAGTTGAAGACCGCCGCCAAGGGCATGCGCCAGATCGTGATCAACCCGCCCGTCGGCAAGCCGCGCGAGTACCTGATCCCGCCCGGCAAGCACCTCAACGTGCAGTCCGGCGACCGCGTGTACGCCGGCCAGCGCCTGACCGACGGGCCCATCATCCCGCACGACATCCTTGAGGTGCAGGGCGAGGACCACCTCCGCCGCTACCTGCTCGACGAGGTCCAGCTGGTCTACCGCATGCAGGGCGTGCGCACCAACGACAAGCACATCGAGGTCATCGTCCGCCAGATGCTCCGCAAGGTCCGCATCAAGGACGACCCGGGCGACACGCCCTTCCTGGCCCACGAGGAGGTGGACAAGCTCCGCTTCGCCGAGGTGAATCAGGAGACCCGCATGCGCGACGGCCGCCCGGCCGAGGCCGACCCGGTGCTCCAGGGCATCACCAAGGCCGCCCTCAGCACGAGCAGCTTCGTCGCCGCAGCCTCGTTCCAGCAGACCACCCGCGTCCTCACCGACGCCGCCATCAGCGGCAAGCGCGACTACCTCTCGGGCCTCAAGGAGAACGTCATCATCGGCCACCTGATCCCCGCGGGCACCGGCAGCCGGCACTACCAGACCTCGCGGCCCGTCAGCGCCGTCAAGGAGGACTTCTCCGAGGAGCTGGAGATCGCCGACCTGTCCGAGCCGGAGACCGGGGAGGAGGCCGGCTGAGGCGCGCCCCCGGGCAGGGCCTGACAGCGTGACTTTTCGCGCGGTCCCCGCCGGACGGGGCGCCCCGTCCGGCGGGCCGCGCAAACTTTGGGGCGGTTCGCCCGCCGCAGAGGGAGAGCATCGGATGAAGAAGGCACGTCTTTTTCTGGCCGTTGCGGCGCTGCTTGCCGCCGCGGCGGGGGCCCTCGCGGCCGAGTCCCGGCTGGTGGACAGCGTGGTGGCGGTGGTTGGCCGCGAGCCCATCCTCCAGAGCGACCTCCTTCAGGACATCGGCCCCCAGATCCAGGACATCCGCAAGACGGCCACCT
>Ga0116173_1001767_pt1 | contig 17343 bp, 14 predicted proteins | sample AD_UKC085_MetaG_FD_89800 | JGI IMG/M metagenome (GOLD analysis project Ga0116173, IMG submission 89800) | Active sludge microbial communities of municipal wastewater-treating anaerobic digesters from USA - AD_UKC085_MetaG | ecosystem: Engineered > Bioreactor > Anaerobic > Digestate | place: USA...
CTTCGGGGAACGGCAATTTGACCGTCTACTGTCTGCCTCTGTCGGTTACGTCACTGATTTTAAGCATCGAGTATACAACAAAAGATTGGGATTTGCTTAGTCCGTATTGCGGATTATCATATATATTTAAAATATGGTAATCTCAGTTTGTCTCCATTCAAAGCATAGACACAACCACTACCCATCCGTTCGGCATTAGAGAACGAACCATCCAAAACCAAATGTTGGTTTTCTCCATTCTCGCTTACCAAAATCTGAGAACAGAATTTATGGTCACTGATATTTAGCTCCGGCAAATAGATTGTAGAACGGAAACTGTCACGCTCCAAATTGACTTTCATCTCATTCACAGAAATGGCATCAGGAAAAAAACGGAACAAAGCCGAAAAGACTCTTGACAACTTCCCTACATAACCATTCTTATCGAGACTTTCTTTTGATGATTTTTTATTTTTAGAATGAAGAAGAAAATCAAAATTACGCTGGCCATCCTTCTCTATCAAGTTCATCTCCATTCCATCTAATTTCAGATCGGAGATTTCTACATTCCCCTTTACTATCTGCCAAAAGTTGAAAGCGAAATCCAACTTACCGATATGAGCAAACGTCTCTCCTTTTTTAGGCACTATATATAAATCAGAAAACTGAACACGACGGATTCCCTCCATATTCAGCTTGGTATATCTTATTATAACGTCACGGCTGTGTTCCTCCTTCTCTATTTCAGAACGCACTATATTATCTAAAATATAATTACGCTGAAAATACAAAAGGCACAAAGCCGCCAACAGCAGAATAAAAATCACAACAAAAGTTATCAATATTTTCTTCTTCATCATCTATCGTAATAAGATAAAAGAAACGGTTCTTTCAGTTCGTCATGCATTTTGTTTATTACAAAAAATGACATGTATAAATACAAATTTAAACAAATTCAGCCATACGAACAAAAGTAAAATCAGATAATGTTCTGTCGTTTCTTTTGCACAAATTATTTTCGCTGCAAATTAAAACAAATTTCTCAAGAAATCACAGATTATACGAATACACAGATGTAGGACGTTCATCCACTGGGTGACCATCAGAGATGCATTTCATTTCTGAATAGGAAATACAAATGACTTTATTATAACCACCTGTTTTGCAATTGATCCATTATAAGAAGCTGTTCAAAAAATGAACAAAAACCACAATTTGGTTATTATATAAAACAGTTTGCAGAAAATTTAAACAGCTTATAAATATATAAAATGGAAGAACGGATTTTTTAGCGTATATTTGCAAGTTGAAATTCGAAACCCGAAAACAAAATGATTTCTGTTGATAAACTTTCTGTAGAATTTGGAGGATTCACACTGTTCGATAACATTTCGTTTGTTGTGAACCAACGGGATAAAATCGCATTAGTTGGAAAAAACGGAGCAGGTAAATCGACCATGCTCAAAATTTTTGCTGGTATACAAAAACCTACCGGCGGAGTCATTAGTATTCCTAAAGACGTTACGATTGGTTATTTGCCTCAGCACATGATTCACAATGATGGAGTCACGGTGAAAGAAGAGGCAGAGAAGGCTTTCTCTATCCTATTCAAGCTTCAGGAAGAGATCAATAAGATGGGTGAAGAATTGGCTACTCGCACAGACTACGAATCAGAAAGTTACCATGAACTCATAGACCGTTTGACCCATGCCAACGAACAGCTCAATATCATGGGCATCAACAGTTATGTAGGTGATATAGAGAAGACGCTTATCGGTCTTGGTTTCGAACGAACTGATTTCAACAGACAGACAAGCGAATTCAGCGGCGGTTGGAGAATGAGAATTGAGTTGGCTAAAATCTTGCTTCAAAAGCCAGATGTCCTTCTTTTGGATGAGCCGACCAACCACCTCGACATCGAGTCTATCCAATGGTTGGAAAACTTCCTTGCTTCAAACGGCAAAGCTGTCATTTTGGTTTCGCACGATAGAGCCTTTATCGATGCCATAACCAACAGAACCATCGAGATTTCACTCGGGAAAATTTACGATTATAAGGTATCATATTCTAAATATGTTGAGTTAAGAAAAGAGCGCAGAGAACAACAGATGCGCGCTTTCGAGAATCAGCAGAAACAGATCCAAGACACAGAAGATTTCATCGAGAGATTCAGATACAAGGCTACAAAAGCCATCCAGGTTCAATCCCGTATCAAGCAATTGGATAAGATTGACCGTATAGAGGTGGACGACGAAGACAACTCATCTCTGCATTTGAAATTTCCGCCAGCACCACACTCGGGTAGCGTGACTGTTTTGGCAGAACGACTAACAAAAAAATACGGAGAAAAGGTCATTTTAGACGATGTGGAGATCACCATCAACCGTGGAGAGAAAGTTGCTTTCGTAGGAAAGAACGGTGAAGGTAAATCTACTTTCGTAAAATGTATCATGAACGAGATTGAATACCAAGGCAAGCTCCAATTGGGCCATCTCGTAAAAATCGGATACTTCGCACAGAACCAAGCTTCGCTATTGGATGAGAATCTGACCGTGTTCGAGACAATAGACAATGTGGCTACCGGCGACATACGTACAAGGATAAAAGATATACTCGGTGCCTTCATGTTTGGCGGCGAGGCTTCTGATAAAAAGGTAAAGGTACTTTCAGGAGGCGAACGTACACGTTTGGCTATGATCCGTTTGTTGCTCGAGCCTGTCAACTTTCTTGTGCTCGATGAGCCTACCAACCACCTCGACATGCGTTCAAAAGACATTTTGAAAGATGCCATCAAAGTATTCGACGGCACTGTCGTTGTCGTTTCGCACGATAGGGAATTCCTCGATGGATTGGTAGAGAAGACATTCGAGTTCAACAAGCACAAGATCAAAGAACACCTCGGTGGCATCTACAATTTCCTTGAAAGTAAGAAGTTGGAATCACTTCACGAATTGGATACTAAAGCAGAAAAAGAATCAGAAAAGAAAACTGACAAACCCGTATCGGAAAACAAACTCTCTTACGAGGCTAGAAAGGAACTTTCTAAAAAGATAAAGAAAGCCGAAAAGAATGTTGAAGAGGCAGAAAAAGACATCAATACGATTGAGAAACGGATCAAAGAGATAGAAAAAGAGTTGGAGAACCCAGAAAACGCCACGAACAACCATCTTTTTGACGAATACAAAAAGAAACAGCACGAATTGGAACAAAAGATGTACGAGTGGGAACTCCAATCAGAAGAGCTGGAAAAGATAAAGGCAGAAAGTGAATTATAATCGTCAGGAAACAATAGACATAATAATATGAAAGAAAACGAAATGATATTTGGCATGAGAGCCATCATCGAAGCCATTCAGGCAGGAAAAGAGATAGACAAGATTATCATCAAGAAAGATATGCAAAGCGACTTGTCTCACGAACTTTTCATTGCCTTACGTGGCCATGACTACATTCAAGTACAAAGAGTTCCGATAGAACGCCTCAACAGATATACGAGGAAGAACCATCAAGGAGCCATCGCTTTCATCTGTCAGACCACCTATCAGCACATCGACAACATCATCCCTACCCTTTATGAGGAAGGAAAGAGTCCGTTTATTGTCGTTTTGGACGGAATCACAGACGTGCGTAACTTCGGTGCCATTGCACGCACGTGCGAATGTGCTGGCGTAGATGCAATCATCATTTCGTCTAAAGGGGGAGCTCCCGTCAACGCTGACGCGATCAACACATCTGCCGGTGCACTTCACACCATTCCTGTATGCAAGGAAAATAATTTGGTAGAGGTTGTCAAATATCTTAAGAGCAGCGGACTTCAAATTGTCGAAGCCAACTCTAAAAACGGAACTCTGTATAACGAGGAAAAATTCGAAAAGCCGTTGGCTCTTGTCATAGGCGACGAGGAATATGGCGTATCGCCAGAGATAAACAGACTTTGCGACAAACATGTACAAATTCCAGTTTTAGGAAGCATCTCAAATCTCAACATATCAGTTTCAGCGGGCATCATCATTTATGAGATACTAAGACAAGAATCGCTAGCTGATTGATTGAGACCAATACACAAATTAAACTATAAGGGAAAAAAGAAAAAATGGAAGTACTTTACGAAGACAATCATGTTATCGTTGTTAACAAATCAAGCTCAGAGGTTGTACAGCTAGACAAGACTGGCGACAAACCTTTGTGCGATATGGTTCGTGAATACCTCAAAGAAAAATACAACAAGCCAGGCAATGTCTATGTAGGCATTGCACACAGAATAGATAGGCCTGTGAGCGGTGCTGTGCTCTTTGCCAAAACATCAAAAGCATTGGTTCGACTCAATGACATGTTCAGAACCCATACCAATTTAAAGAAGAAGTATTGGGCCATTGTCAAGAATCTTCCACCAGAACCAGAGATGACGTTGGTGCACTATCTTGTCAGAAACGAAAAAATGAACCGCACTTTCGCCTATGAAGAACGTGTGGAGAATTCTAAAAAATCCATACTTTCACTGAAACATATTGCAGATTCCAACAAATACCATCTATTGGAGATAGACCTTAAAACAGGCCGTCACCATCAGATACGTTGTCAGCTTTCAAAAATAGGATGCCCTATCAAGGGAGACATCAAATACGGTTCACAACGTACCAATCCGGATAGAGGAATAAGCTTACATGCCAGATACCTGGAATTTATCCACCCAGTTTCAAAGAAGCTGATTGAGATTGAGGCTCCTCTTCCTAATGATATCTTATGGGACACCTTTGCAAAAATCATGAACGTAGACCCTAACGGGAAAGTAACGATCCTGTCTCCAGAAGAGGGAGAAGCATTGGAAAAGCAAAGAGCATTGGAAGATCCAGGTCTAAATGAAGAATAAAAAGCAAGAGCTTCCGAACAAGATAAACAGTAGCTTCATAATGGACAATCATACGAATACCCTAGGTGAACTTTAGATTACCTAGGGTTATTTTTGGGTCAGAAAAACGGATCAAAAGATAAAGTCCGATGACAGCTTTTAACCAAGAATTATTTTATTTTAGATCCACTGATATAAGGAATAATAGGTTCGCTAATCTGACGTTTGGTGTGGACATGTATTTGCACGAATTTCTTAGCGCACGTTCCGCACACTGGGAGATAGCCAGACACCTTTCCTTTCTTTCAGAGATTTATAGATACATAATCAATTCCACATATTTTATGAAACTGATCCACTATGCAAACCCCACCTATCAGCTGATCCATCGATGATCAAAAATATATAGACAAAAAAAATCCGAGACCTTAGTCCCGGATTATCTTTACTATCTATGATAGTTCAACAATGTCATAATCAAAAATAAACTGGTAGAAACAAAATTTAAAGTTTAAGCGGATATAGTATATTTATATAATAGGGTCAAATTTAAAACGAACTTGTTATTGTTCTTTTGTATTACAATGATACGGCTAATACAGAAGATCGATGTGGAGAAATAAAAAAACAATGTGGATTATTTAAAAAAACGTCTATTTTAGAGGCAAAAAAGAGTATTTCACTACCTTTTTTGATCAAATTCCTTTCGTTCGGATTAAGAAAAAAGTAGATGAATAGTTTATTTGACCTCAAATTGTTTTTCACTATCACATCCCTATTTTTTTCTATTGATTAGACGATTGCCCCACAAAAAGTAAATACGTACAAAAACGAAAAAGCTTCGGGGTTATACCGAAGCTTTTCATGTGTTTTTCTTAATGTTTACACCTTAACGTGTCTTTCACAGATTAAAGATAAGGTTGGATATAGTATATTTATATAATAGGGTCAAATTTAAAAACGAACTTGTTATTGTTCTTTTGTATTACAATATTAAAGAGATTAATCATCTTCTATGTTTAAAATTTCAAAAAACATGTGGACAAATTATAGAAACAGGCATATTTTTCAAAATATCCACATATATCTCAAATTCATCCACATTCAGATTGCTGATTATCAATTAAATAAATTTTATGATTTTTTGTTTTAAAAATGCTTTTTAAAACAAAAAATCAATCAAAAGAGGCTTTGATCGACAAAAAAATGTGCATGGACAGGTTTAAACCACTCAATAGATCTGATTCATTTATTCCAGACAAATAAAAATCAGACAAAACAGACTCTCGTTTTTGAATATTTGGTACAGACATGTATTTGCACTAATTTGAGTCCGGACGTTCCGTCCACTGCGTGACTGTCCTATACACATTTCATTTCCGTCCTAAATAAGTAAGAAACAAACATCGGAAATCACAAAGGTGAAGTAAATGCGCCTCGAGAACTTGTAGGATGAGCCGTATTGGATGACACAAGTACAATTTCACCGTTCAAACGAGGCAGGAGCACGTTTAAACTGTTTAGTCATGACAGTGGAGGAAGAAGACCTCATAGCTACCTAGAATGCTGCAAAAGGCTATTTTCAGCTGGGATTTCAGCTAGGGTGCAAAACATGGTTCTGAAAACATAATAGTCGTAACAGCCGCGAAGGCGGCTATACAGGAATAGCCGGGGGCATCGCCTCCGGTTACATGATTCACAATAACAAGCGACTAGCAGTGCCGAAGGTACTTCACAGATAATCTAAAATGATGAAAAATGAGATAAAATTCAGGTCAAAAAAATGATACATTTCGTGAGTCCTGTTTTTTTATTCAAACATCGACATTTGTTTTATTCTTGAAGTTTGTTGATTATCTATGTAGTACCTATTCGACACTACAAATATCGTCTGTTCATTACACTGACAACCACGGACTTTGTCCGCGGCTATTATTATGCAGCCGCCTTCGCGGCTAATCGGTTGCTCAGCATTTTTCCGTTAAATAGCTTTGTTTTTTGAGCAAAATTCTGAATCGAATTTTGAGTACCATAGCTTTCAGCCCGAAATAAAGAATTCCAGTTGAAGGGAGAAAGTAGGTCCGTCCGGCAAGGACAACTAATTCATTAGAAATATGAATTCATTTATGCCTCATTACGGACAATCATAATACCTGATCACACCCACCTATTTGGGAAATGGATCCTGAATTTATCCTACCCACAGGGTTTTGCTTTTGATCCATAAAGTCTTTCAGAGATAAAAAAAGAGGCTACGTTAAACGCAGCCTCTTTTGAATATATAATCTTTAGGATTATTCGAAAGCACCCATGCGAAGCATATTTACTTCTCTCTCTGTCAAGAAACGCCATTGTCCTCTTCTTAGGTTCTTCTTAGTAAGACCTGCAAAGTAAACACGGTCCAAACGAGTTACTCTATAACCAACGTGTTCGAACAAACGACGAACGATACGGTTACGTCCAGAGTGAATCTCAATACCTACCTTCTTCATATCTGTCTCGTCGAAGAAGTTAAGCTCATCAGCTTTGATTTCACCATCCTCAAGAGTAATACCTTGAATTAATTTATCGAAGTCTTCCTTCTCCAAAGGTTTATCCAAAGAAACTTGGTAAATCTTCTTTTTGTTGTACTTAGGATGAGTCAACTTAGCAGCCAAATCACCATCGTTAGTCAAAAGAAGAACACCAGTTGTGTTTCTATCCAAACGACCTACCGGATAAATTCTCTCACGACATGCGTTCTTAACAAGATCCATAACAGTCAATTTTGCGTATGGATCATCACTTGTAGTAACGCAATCCTTTGGTTTGTTAAGTAGGACATAAACCTTCTTATCAGGAGCAACTAATTGGTCATGAATCATAACCTTATCACCACGAAGGATTTTTGTACCCAACTCAGATACGACAGCTCCATTTACAGATACTACACCAGCCTGTATCAACTCATCAGCCTCTCTACGAGAGCAAACGCCAGCGTTAGCCAAGAACTTGTTCAAACGGATTGGCTCGTTTGGATCAACCACGATAGAACGATATTCTACCTGACGTTGAGGATTTGGATTATATCTCTGGTTGTTGTTGTTATTTCTCTGTGGAAATCTGTTGTTGTTATTTCTGTTGTTATTGAACTGAGGTCTGCGATTTCCATCGCCACGATTGTTATTATAGCCATCAGCACGATTGTTATTATAGCCACCGCCTCGGTTGTTGTTGTAACCACCGCCACGATTGTTGTTATAACCTCCGTTATTATTGCCATAACCACCGTTATTGTTGCTATAACCACCTTCATTGTTGTAGCCTTCGTTGTTATTATAACCAGCGTTATTGTTGTTATAACCGCTGTTATTGTTATAACCGCCACGATTGTTGTTATAGCCACCACCACGGTTGTTATTATAACCACCGCCACGGTTGTTATTATAGTCACCGCCACCACGATTGTTGTTGTAGTCACCACCACCACGATTGTTGGTATAGTCACTGCCACCACGATTGTTATTATAGCCGCCACTACGGTTGTTGCTATAGCCGCCAGCACTACGGTTGTTGTTATAGCCACCGCCGCCATTATAACCACCTCCATTGTTGTCGTAATCACCACGACCACGTTGTTGGTAATCGTTGTTGTTTTGTCTGTAAGATGGTTTATTTCCTGAGTAATCGTTCTCAACATTTAATCTAGACTCTCCGACTCTCCTTCTAGGGTGTTTAGCACCAGCATCGTCAGAACTAGACCTGTTCAATTTGTTATCACTGGAAAAATTTGGGTTAAAGCTTTTTTTCTCGCTTTGATTTTCACCTTCACGGTCGGCACTGAAATTCCTCCCGGAATCCTGTTGCCAATTTTCTTCAAAAGGTTTCATTGTAACAATTTTTTATTAGAAATTAATAATGCAAATATCGTAATTATTTTTGATTTAAAAATCCAAATATGTCAATAATTCACAATTGCGCCTATCTTCCTCGCAATTACAAAAAAATACTAAAGGAAAAAATAATTTTCTCTTTTAGTACAGACTCTTTAAGATACAAATAAGTTTCGGTAATGTTCAGCAAAAAAACACATAGAAATACTCTTTTTTGTAATCTCACGAATTTATTCTTTTATTTGAAAACGAAAAAACATTTTCTGTCTCCTCTATCAGCATTTGAATGGTAGCACATCAATCGTGAATCTACTCACGATTGATGAGCTCCCAAACTATATTAATCTTGTTTTTCAGCCGTATCTTCCAACATTTTAATCTTCTCAAGGACAAGGTTCTTCTCCTCTTTCAACTTCTCAATCTTACGTTCCATTTCCTTAATCAGGCCCTCCGCATTTTTTGATGAGCCAGAGAAGAATCCGATATTATTCTCAGCAGTTGCAATTTCATTGTTAAGAGAATCGTACAAACGAAGAAGTTTCTTACGCTCTCCCAACAACTTATGCTGACCTTTCTCTGCCATATCTTCCAAGTTAGCCTTGAAGACATCCATTCTACGAGAGGTCTGATCAATGTTCAATTTATCGAACTGATTGTCGATAGCTGCCTTATACTCTTTATATACCTTATCTTTTTCCTTGAAAGGCACATGACCTACTTCATTCCATTCTGCAATAAGTGATTTCAACTCCTTGAAAGCTTCGTTGTGATCATCTCCGATTGCCAAAGATTTGATTTTCTCGATCAACTCCTTCTTCTTCTTCAAATTCTCATCCTGCTCAACCTTCTGAGACTTGAACTGTTTGTTCTTCTGCTCGAAGAAAAAGTCGCAAGCTGCAATGAATCTTTTCCAGATTGTATCTGAATGTTTCTTAGGAACAGGACCAATGGTCTTCCAATCTTTCTGCAATTGGATCAACTTATCTGAAGTTGACTTCCAATCCTGACTTTCTTTAAGAGCCTCCGCCTTTTCGCATAACTCGATTTTTTTAGTCAGATTGGCCTGTAGCTTATCTTTTGCTGACTTGAAAAACTCGTTCTTCGCATTGAAGAAACGGTCGCAAGCAGCGCGGAATCTCTCATAAATAGTAACATTATCCTTACGTGGAGCAAAACCTATTTTTTTCCAATCTTCCTGTAAAGCAACGATTTCGTCGGACTTTTCTTGCCACTCTTTGTAAGAAGATAGTTTATCGACATCCATAGCCTCCACCTTTTCACAAATAGCTGTTTTTTTCTGAAGATTGACAACCTCACCCTCACGCATAGTGTCGAAGTAGTCGTGGTGACGTTTGTTCACAACGCCAGAAGCTGTTTTGAATCGAGTCCACAAAGTCTCTCTGAATTCGCGGGCTACAGGTCCGATTTCTCGCCAATCATCGTGCATTAACTGCAATTTCTTAAATGCAGCAACAACATCCTCTTCGTTGGCCAAAGCCTCAGCCTGCTCGCAGAGATTTGTCTTCAACTCCAAGTTTTTCTTGAAGTCGTAATCTCTCAATTCATTATTTATCTTAAGATTGTCATAGAATGTCTCTACATACAACTGATAATTTTTCCATAATCCGGAAACTTCAGAGGCAGGAACCATTCCGATTTCCTTCCACTCCTGTTGCAACTTTTGGAATGCAGGAACTTTCTTTCCGAAATCATCACTGCTTTCGATCAACGCCTTCAACTCTTCCAAGATTTTATTCTTCACTGCAAGGTTATCATTCTTAACCTTCTCAATGCGTTGAAGTTCCACATTACGTTTTTCTTTATATGAATTCAGAATCTCTTTCAACTCGATTTCCAAAGAGTCTACAGGATCTGCATAATCTTCTTCTTGTCCACCCTCTTCAATAAAAGTTTTCTTCAAAGCCTCGTTTTTAGCTTTCAACTGTTTATAAAAGAAATGTTTAATGGCATCTAAAGCGGGTTTTAATGGAGCATACGAGTCGACTTCTCCTTCCATCATGCTCTTTGCCTGAGCAACAAGTTCATCAGGGGTTAAAGAACTGAAACTTTCAATGTCTACATTTGCATCTGCGTCATCTTCTTCCTGTTCGGCAACATTCGCCTCCTTCTGGTTTTCATTATCTACAGATGACAACTTTTCATCGCTCTGAAGCTGTTGAGAATCCTTCTGATCAAGTACGTCCATTATCACTTTTTTGTTTATAATTATAATAATTATCTTTTCACCCTAGATTTTACAAGAGTTATACCGCAAATTTATAAAAACTTTCTAAATATGTACTATTTGTGCAATTTTTTATTTCTTGAGGCTACAAGGAAAACTATCATCTACGATATATCCACAAAACTAATTTACCAGCACAAATTCATCATTCTTAAACTTTCTACTTGATATTTCTTGAAGATATTTAAAATCAAAACTAGTAGCAGAATAGTCAATTTCGTTGATTTTACAATTTTTAAATATAAAATATCATTTCCGTTTCCCATGAAACAAAAGAAGACTTTATGTAACACAAAAGACAGGACAACATTCTTCCAAAAAACTTGTAATCTTAAATATTTAATGGTCTTCTTGGCTTAAAGAAGAGGGAAACCAATTTTATTCTGCTGGCAGAGATAGCGTGTTTTGTGCATATAACAAAGCCATGAGAAAGTCTACCATTACTATTTTTCATGATTATCCTGATTAAAACCATCCCTGAAAAAGCCTTTAAACCAAAAAAAGTCTTCAAATCATAAAAACACTAAAAAAAGAAGCTTACTTCTGGAAAACGGAGATTTTTATAACACTTCTATTTCTTCTAATTTTATATATTTGTAAAAAAAAGAAAAAAAACATGTTAGATATATTACTTTTTATTGGAGCTGGAATACTCATAGTTTTAGGCATTTTAGGTGCTGTTTTGCCAGGATTACCAGGAGCACCATTCAGTTACATCGGTCTGCTGATGATTCACTTCACAGAGAAGATTCAATATTCAACGAAACTGCTCGTCATCTTATTTCTGTTAGTTGTAGTAGTACAGGTGCTTGATTATGTTGTTCCGGCATGGTGCACAAAAAAATTTGGGGGTAGCAAATGGGGCATCTACGGAAGTCTCATAGGCCTTGTCTTTGGCATGTTTATTCCCCCCTATGGATTCATTATCGGTCCATTTGCCGGAGCCTTGATTGGAGAAATGTTGTCAGGACGAGAGACTAACGTAGCGTTGAAAGCAGGCTTTGGATCCTTTGTCGGACTAATTGCCTCCACTGGAGCAAAACTTGCCGTAGGACTTGTTTTTGCGGGCTACTATATTGTGGCCATTTTCGAAGCCTTCTCAAAATAAATCAAAACGGATTCTTTAACAAACCACAGATTATACGGATCACACAGATAGTGGGCGTTCCGTAAACAGGATGACATTTATTTCCGTTCTAGATTTACAAATCACTTATTTGAGTTTGATCCTAAAGTTAACATACCCACAGGGTTTTGTACTTGATCCGTAACCCGTTATTTTTCTTTACTACGGTAAATTAGGGTCAGAACGGCCATCACACACACCAACGAGAGCACATACATAAACGAGTAACGCATACCGTAAGCATCGGCTATGACTCCGATGACGGTAGGTCCGAACAAAAATCCCGTTCCACTGATGGTATTAACCATCGCTATACCCATTCCTGGAGATACACCTTTCTGGCGACCTGCCAAGCTATAGACAATTGGCACCAAGCATGACATTCCTATTCCCGCAAAGAAAAGTCCTATAAACGCAAAATAAAACGCCTCTCCTGAAATCATAACGAGAAGGCCCACCATCGTCACAAAACAACAACCTACCAGAATAAACGAGTCTCGGTAACGACTGCGCACCATATCGCCACCGAAACGGCCCAACGACATAAAGGCAGAATAGATTGCCAGACCCATAGGAGCCCAATTCTCTGCAAAATCTGCCACAGTCTTCATATAGACCGTACTCCAACTGGAAACACTTCCCTCTACAATTCTTCCCAACAAAGCGATAAAGGCAATCAACAATAGAATTCCTTTCGGCAAGAGAAGTTTTATGCCTCCTTTATGCGTTTCGTACGATGGAGTCTCTTTCAAAAAAAACGTTCTTATATAATAGAATAGGCAGAGTGCAAAGACCGAAATCATTGCAAAATGTAAAAACACTGAAATTTCAAACGAGATGAAAGCTATACTCAACAAGGCACCCGAACACATTCCTACATAAAAGAGAGCATGAAACATGGATATAATTGGTCGCTTATATGCATTCTCTAAAATGATGGAATTTCCGTTTACAGAGACATCCGTCATAGAGACACACATACCGTAACAAGCACTCATGAAGTATAAAGCCATAAGATTGGGCATCAAAGCCAAAAATGGAATCATTGCCATATAGACGTAACCCATAGCAGAGAGTGTCTTACTTCCATATTTAGCAAGAAAAAAAACGCACAAAGGCATAGCCAACAGAGAACCTATTGACATGGAAAACGGCACAAAACTCAGCTCCGCGATAGACATACCGTAAAGTTCACGAATGCCAGGATAACGAGACAGTAATGAGGAAAAGATAAAGCCCATCAAAAAATATTGAAGAAACAACGCCCTTCTTGCATTGTGCTTAGGCCTTACAATTGAAATGGTATCCATAAAAAAACACTTTTATCATTTAGAAGCTGTTTCCTTTTTTAAAATTATTATTGCACGAAACTAACTGTAGTTTTTTTGACCCTTTAAAATGATTTATTTGTCAGACAACTCACTATATTTCTTACAAAATCACTAAAAAAGCATCAATAACTCATCAGAAAAAAGCTGACGACATATTCGAGAAAAGCTTCATAAACACTTTAAATAGTACAAAACATGACTCTAACAAAACGCGGCAAAATTAGATAAAAAACATGAGAATTTATTTCATCCGATAAAAATCTTCGATGAATGTTAATGTGTATTATCAACGCATAAAAAAAGCCGTGCCAAAATAATTGACACGACCTCTTTATTATTTCGTCTCTCGTTTACGTTAGGCGTTTCTCGTTGTAAACATTTTAACGTTATCATCGAGCAACAATAAACGATACGAGCAACGCATTATTCTATCACCTCAATCTTCATCTTCAAATCAACCTCGGGGCGGTCACCCGAACGAGTTTTAACAGCTGCAATCTTATCGATCACCTCCAAGCCTTCTATCACCTCACCGAAAACGGTATAATCATTATCCAAGAAAGGAGTACCTCCGAGAGTCTTATAGTCGTTTTTCATCTCAGCAGACAACTTTGGCAAATCCGTTTGTTTTGCAAATTCATCTTCCAACTGAGCAACGATTGAATTCTGCAAAGCCTGCAAACCAGCAGTATCACGAAGCACACGCAAGTTTTTGATTTCATCATTCTTTGTGCGGACAATCTCATAGAAACGAGCCTCCTTTTGCTTATTAAGCATACCCTTCTCCATTCTGTCGAGCTCAGCGTCGCTCATTGTCTTACCTTGAACAATGTAGAACTGGCAACCGGAAGAACGTTTCTCAGGGTTTACTTGGTCGCCCTGACGAGCAGCTGCCAAAGCACCCTTCTTGTGATAATGCTTTGGATAAACGAACTCTGCTGGAACGGTATAACCAACATCACCGGCACCCAACTGCTTTGATGCAGGAGCACCCTTTGAATCGGGATCACCACCCTGAATCATAAAATCCTTTATCACTCGATGGAAAAGCAATCCATTATAAAAGCTGTCTTTTACTAGTTTCAAAAAATTGTCTCTATGCTTAGGAGTGTCGTTATAAAGCTTGATTTTCATCTGTCCATACTCTGTTGTCAATAGAACAACTGGCTCCTTTTCTGCATTCTGTGCACTTGCTGTCATAAATATAGCAATTAAAAATATTGATAATAACTGAATACGTTTTTTCATTGATAATAATTATTTAGCTCTCTATTACCCATTATTTCGGGGTTCAAAAGAGATTGTTCAAACTTTTTATACGACAAATTTAGGAATAATGTTTTTCAGAACAAATTTTTTTATAATTTTGCACCGCCAATTACACATAATGTTACCAATTTAGTAATGCGCTAATTAAAAACAAAAAAGAAAATAAATAACAAAAACATATTCGTCATGAAGAAAGAAATTCATCCAGAGAATTATCGTCCAGTAGCATTCAAGGACTTATCAAACGGTGACACATTCGTTACACGTTCTACAGTTAACACAAAAGACACTATCGAAATCGACGGTGAGACTTTACCATTAGTAAAGCTTGAAATTTCAAGTACATCTCACCCTTTCTTCACAGGAAAGTCTAAGATGGTTGATACTGCAGGTCGTGTTGATAAGTTCCTTAACCGTTACGGAAACAGAAACAAGAAATAATTTTCTGCAATCAGCATAAAAAGGACGCCCGCAAGGTGTCCTTTTTTATTTTATACACATTACTCATTGAGAATCAATCATTTCTAGATCACTCACAATATGTATAAAGTTTTGAACAAGTAACGAGAAATGAACAACGAGAAACGTACTATAACAGAATGTTTTTCTTGTTATTTTTACTACTTTTGTACATAAAAATCAAGACATATGAGAGTCATTATCTTCGGAAATCATCATAGGAAAGAAATAGCTGGTTACACCATAGAATTGGTGAACTCGCTTCACAAAAGAGGCTGCACAGATATCATCATAGAGAAAATCTTTGCCCAATATCTTCAAGAATCGGGCTACGACACCTCCTTTGCCTCAGAGATAATTGAAGGCTTGGACTTCTCAGCAGACATTGCCTTTACTGTAGGTGGTGATGGCACATTCATCAAAAGTTCGGCCAAAATAGGGAAGAAAGAGATTCCTATCATTGGTATCAATGCCGGACGATTGGGTTTCTTGGCCGATGTGCACGGAGAAGAGATGGACGCTGCGGTAGACGAAGTGACAAAGGGCAATTATACGATTGAAGACCGTTCGCTACTCCGTCTCTGCACAAACGACAAATCCTATTCAGACTTCAACTACGCATTGAACGAGATTGCCGTTTTAAAGCAAGATTCGTCTGCCATGATCACCATTCACGCATGGGCTAACGGCAAGTTCTTGAACTCCTACCAAGCCGATGGTTTGTTGGTTGCTACATCAACCGGTTCTACCGCATACTCTATGAGTGTTGGCGGACCAATCATCGTGCCTCAGTGCCGTAACTTCATCATCATACCCGTTGCGCCACACAGTCTGAACGTCAGACCTTTGATCGTTCCAGACGATTGGGAGATCGAATTGCAGGTAGAGAGCCGCAACAACCACTTTCTCATCGCACTAGATGGAAGAAACAACGTGTTCGAGACCAACACCAAGCTGAAGATCAAGAAGGCGTCCTTCTCAACCAAGGCTATTAAACGAGAGAGCAATGATTTCTTCAACACCCTGAGGGGAAAACTCATGTGGGGCGTTGACAACAGAAAATACACTATATAGTTAAGGAGAAAAACTGACGATAAAACATTCGACAAGATGGAAAAGAAAGATTTGAAGATTGTTTACATGGGCACCCCCGACTTTGCAGTGGAACCACTGAAAACATTAGTCGAAAACGGATATAACATCGTCGGCGTCATCACCATGCCCGACAAACCAGCAGGTAGAGGACATAAAATTCAATACTCACCCGTAAAAGAATACGCGATGGCGAACAACCTTCGCCTTCTGCAGCCGGAGAAATTGAAAGACGAAGAATTTATAGAAGAGCTGAAATCGCTCAACGCCGACCTTCAGATTGTCGTTGCCTTCCGTATGCTGCCAGAGGTTGTCTGGGGCATGCCGAAGCTCGGAACCTTCAACCTACATGCTTCACTTCTTCCTCAGTACAGAGGTGCTGCGCCTATTAACTGGGCCATCATCAACGGAGAAAAAGAGACAGGCATCACCACCTTCTTCCTAACTCATGAGATTGATACAGGTAAGATTATCCAACAAGAGAAGATCGAAATAAAAGAGACAGACAATGTTGGCATTATCCATGACAAGCTCATGTACAAAGGCAGCGAGTTGGTCGTCGAGACAGTAGAGGCCATTCTCAACGGCACCATCCATCCGAAGCCACAAGAAGAGCTTTACAGCTCTGAAGCCGACCTGAAAGCTGCTCCAAAGATTTTCAAGGAGACTTGCAAAATCGACTTCTCCAAATCAAAAGAGGAGATTTATAATCTAATCAGAGGCCTCTCTCCCTACCCTGCCGCTTGGGCAGAGCTATCTACAGATAAAGGTCCGCTAGTCATAAAAATCTACGAAACCGAGAAGATCGACAAGGCACATCAATTGCCAATGGGCATTGTTGAAACAGACGGAAAGAAGACCTTTGATGTAGCTGTAAAAGATGGATTTATACGCATCAAAGCCTTGCAGTTACAAGGAAAGAAAAGACTTTCAACCGAAGAATTTCTGAAGGGATTCCGCCCAACAGAAGGCATGAAGTTTATGTAGAAAATACATATATTATCAAGTCCTAAATAAGCGTTACAGGTTTTATTGGACAAACATACTATGATTTATCCATTCCAGCAAGCTAGCTTGCTGGAATGGATATTTTTTTTGATTTGTATTTTTTTATTTTGACA
>Ga0116173_1001768_pt1 | contig 17342 bp, 12 predicted proteins | sample AD_UKC085_MetaG_FD_89800 | JGI IMG/M metagenome (GOLD analysis project Ga0116173, IMG submission 89800) | Active sludge microbial communities of municipal wastewater-treating anaerobic digesters from USA - AD_UKC085_MetaG | ecosystem: Engineered > Bioreactor > Anaerobic > Digestate | place: USA...
ATACTGGGTGCTGAAGCGCATCAGCCGGTAACGAGGAATCCCTATTACGTCACAAATGCCGCCCGCTATTTTTTGTATCTCCAGATGAAGCCGGTTGCTGGCCAATTGCTGAACCTGCCGTTTCACCTTCTCATTGTGGAGGACATTTTTGACAAAGGAAGGCGTATTCAGACCGGACAATTCCGCAATCTGAGAGACGTACTGCACCCGGCGGCCGGAGCCTTTGATCACCAGCGGAATCTTCCAGGTTTTGGCAGCCATCTCGATCGAATAGTTGATGCCGCGCATGCAAGAGTTGCAAAACTCCCCTGTACGAGTAAGAAATGTCCTGAACAACTCCACCGACGTTTTTTTATTCATGTGATAAGACATATGGTCTGCTCTCGACGATGCAAGGGCGCTGGCGATGTTGGTTTTGGCCGGCTGGGTGAGAAAGCCATTGTCGTAGGTGACCGCCAGGCATTTGAGGTTGTAGACCTTGCTGGCCAGATAGAGAGCAAAGGTGCTGTCCTTGCCGCCGCTTAGCGGCACTAGGCAATCATAGGGGCGTTTAAGCTTGCGGGCATGCTCTAGCAGAGTTTCAAATTCGGATTGTTTTCGTTCAGCGATCTGGTTCCAGTTGGCAAAATCCTTTTCAAATTGGCGGCAATAATTGCAGACGCCGTCTGCGTCAAACTTAATCCCGTGTAAAGTATTAGGTAGAATGCAGCGGCTACAACGTTGTTGTAATGCTTATATTGGAAATGGACAAAAAGGGGCATACATTTAAGGTGTATCAGGAACACAGGAGGCCCTCATGTCCGAAAGAAGACGATTCAGTTCTGAAGAAAAAGTCATGATTCTGCGCGAGCACTTGGACAATAATGTCAAAGTCTCCGATCTGGCTGCAAAGTACAAAGTCCATCCCAACATGATCCTGCGCTGGAAGAAAGAGCTCTTTGAAGGGGCTTTGGATATTTTCTCCCAAAAGCATAAGAAAAATGGTCAAAATGCAAAAGAACAGAAACTTGAAGAGAAGATCAAGAAGATGCAGGAAGTGATCACCGAGATTACCACCGATAATCTGGAATTAAGAAAAAAGTACAATGGGGAGATCTGAACGGGCTTTGGATCTCCCCTGAAATTCGCGACCAGATTATTGAAAGGATCAGCTATCTCAAAGAGCGAACCGGGTTGACCATCAGATATTTGTTGCGGGTCCTTCGGCTGCCATCCTCCAAATTCTATGATTGGCAAAAGCGGCTGGGCAAACCCAATGCTCACAATGGCAAGGTTCCACGGGATTTCTGGCTTGAGCCGTGGGAAAAAGCTGCCATTATCGATTTTAAGAAGGATCATCCGGATGAAGGATACCGGCGTTTGACTTACATGATGATGGATCAGGATATTGTCGCGGTCAGTCCTTCAACAAGCTATCGTATCTTGAAACAAGCCGGTCTGCTTAACCAATGGAATACCAAGCCGTTAGGAAAGAACAAAGGATTCACACAACCCCTGCGAGCCCATCAGCATTGGCATACGGACATTTCTTATGTGAATTATCGCGGCACCTATCTGTTTCTGATTTCCGTTCTGGATGGCTTTTCAAGATTCAATCTCTACCACGAACTTCGCCAGCATATGCAAGAGTACGATGTCCAGTTGGTAGTGCAAAAAGCCCGTGAAACCTTCCCGAAGGAGAACCCGACGCTGATCAGCGATAACGGTTCGCAGTTCCTCTCCAAAGACTTTAAAGAGTTCATCAAAGCCAATACCATGAAGCACATCCGTACTTCTGTGCGTTATCCGCAGTCCAACGGCAAAATTGAATCTTTTCACAAAAGCATCAAGAATGAATGTATCCGCCGGCAGAGCCTGCTCAGCATCGAAGATGCCCGTCATAGGGTGGCTGAATGGATACACCAGTACAATTACCAGCGACTTCACAGTGCAATCGGTTATATCACCCCCAATGATAAGATCGAAGGCCGGGCCGAGACGATTTTCAAAGAGCGAGATCGCAAACTGCAGGAAGCGCGCGAACGACGAAAAAAGAACTTTCTCAACATCCAAACCAAAGCTTTTTCGCCCGAATCCCCTCGCGCCAACAGCTGGAGGGGTGAGGGCGAAAAAGCTGCCCTTGCACCAACTTATTATTGATCGCCCATTTGTCCATTTTCCGTTGAACCATTACAAGTGTGAAGATTGAGATTTACACAAAATCGTGGACGCTACCACAAGAAAGATAAAGGCGCTGAAAACCAGCGCCTTTTCCATGACCAGAATTTTGTGACTTTTTTTGTGACTTTTGTGTCAAAAGGTGTCTGAGCCTGAATTATTTTGGTACTTTTTTGGTACCTCTCTGTCGCGTTCTGTCATAATTATGCACTTACGGGCCGGTCGCGGAAAATAAAATAGCCAGTTGGCTGAATCGCTAACTGGCTATTTTTATGCACTTAACTGTGTGCCGGGGGCGGGAATCGAACCCGCATGTAGTTGCCTACGCTGGATTTTGAGTCCAGTGCGTCTACCAATTTCACCACCCCGGCGAAATCAGTAATAAATGTAGGTATTTTCTGCCATATAGTCAAGTTGATTTCCGCGAAATTCCGGGCGCTGGGAGGCTGGAAGGAAGGTGACCGGATTTGGTTCGGTCGGGTCGGCGCGAGAGGGGATTCGGGTTGACACGAGGTTTTTGGGGCGCGTCAGGTTTGGTTGGGTCGGCGCGAGAGGTGGGCTCCATTCATTTTGCTTGTTTTTTTGCCGGAAACAGCTAAATTATAAGATTCAATTCAGCGCATTACTTCTTAACTTTTTATGGTGGAGCTTGATATGGCAAAACTAACCATCGATGATCTGCAGATGAAGGGAAAACGCGTCCTGGTGCGCGTCGATTTCAACGTGCCCCTCACCGCTGATCTGCAGGTGGCTGACGACAAACGCATCGTCGCCGCCCTGCCCACGATTAAAAAAGTCATCGCCGACGGGGGCAAGGCCATCCTCATGTCCCACCTCGGCCGCCCGGACGGCGAAAAAAAGAGTGAATTCTCGCTCAAACCCGTGGCCGCCGCCCTCAGCAAACTCCTCGACAAGCCGGTGGCCTTCGCCCCCGACTGTGTCGGACCTGAAGCAGAAAAGGCAGTCGCCGCCATGAAAGAGGGCGATGTACTCCTCCTCGAAAATGTCCGTTTTTATCCCGAGGAAGAGGGCAAGAAGGCCGGTGTCAAGATGAGTAAGGAAGAACGGCAGTGGTTCATTGACGCGCTCGCCAAACTGGGAGACCTCTACGTCGACGACGCCTTCGGAACCGCCCATCGTGCCCATGCCACCATGGCTGGCCTGCCCGCCAAACTAGGAAAAGGCGCTTCCGGCTACCTTATGACCAAGGAACTGGACTATTTCGCCCGCGTCTTCGACGCCCCCGAAAGGCCCCTGCTCGCCATCCTCGGCGGCGCCAAGATCAGCGACAAGCTCCTCGTCATTGAAAACCTGCTCAGCAAGGTCGACAGTCTGATGATCGGCGGGGCTATGGCCTACACCTTCCTCAAGGCCAGGGGCGTGCCCGTGGGGACCTCCCGCGTCGAGGCCGATTTTATCGAAAAAGCCAAAGAGCTTTTCGAGATCGCCAAGGCCAAAAAGGTGACCCTGCTGCTGCCGGTCGACCATGTCATCGCTGCTCAGTTTCCGGAAGCCGGCAAGGAAGTGAATCCCGCCGTCACGCCCGGAGAGGCCATCCCCGACGGGCAGATGGGTCTCGATATCGGCCCGAAGACGATCGAGCTCTACTGCAAGGAGATCGCCAAATCGAAAACCATCGTCTGGAACGGACCCATGGGCGTCTTTGAGGTGGCCGGATTCGAAAAGGGCACCTACGCGGTTGCCGAGGCCATGGCCAACAGCGGCGCGGTGACGGTGATCGGCGGCGGTGATTCCGCCAGCGCCGTCAAAAAAGCCGGCGTGGCCAAGAAGATGAGCCACGTCTCCACCGGCGGCGGGGCCAGCCTCGAGCTGATGGAGGGGAAACTCCTCCCCGGTGTCGCGGCGTTGACCGACAAATAATCCGACCGCACGAGCGCAAAACCGAAAGCCAGGCCCCTCAGGAGCCTGGCTTTTTTTATGCCTATCAACTCAGAAGAGGTTGCCGAAGGTGAGATAGACGGCCATGTCGTTGTATTGCGAGCGGCCGACGTCGAGGGCGCCGATGAGTTCCTTCTTCCACTGCACATGGAGGCCGGCGCCCTGACTCCATTGGTAGCGGGAGAGGCTGGCCTTCTCGCCCTTGAGCAGCACCTTGCCCCCGTCCGCGAAGAGGTGGCCGTAGAAGGTGAGCTCCTGGCGGAGGATGCGCATGTCGAGGAGGCGGAGGCGCAGTTCGAAATTGGTGAGCAGCTTGGTGGGGCCGACGAAGAGGAGCCTGGGGATGCCGCGTATGCTGCGGCCGCTGCCGAGCCCCTCGATGCGCTGGTAAGAGCCGCTGATCACCGCCATTTCATAGAAGGGGGGATGGCCGGGCATGTGCTCGACAAGGAGACGCTGGGCATAGACCAGGCCCGGGAGCAGGCTGATGTAGCGGCGGTCGGTCACGGTGATGCGGGCAAAATCATAGTCGCTGCCGAGGATAGCGGCGCTCTTTTCGATGAGCAGGTCGCTCCAGCAGCCGGAGGTGGGGGCGGCCTCCTGGTCGCGGCTGTCCCAGACCAGTCCGATGCGCGCATAGTTGCTCCAGCCGCCGGCCATGCCGGGCTGAGGGGACTGGGCGAGCTGGTTGGGCAGGGGATAGGTCGATAGGCTGGTGCGCAAGGCTGCGGCCCCGGCGAGCAGCCGCAGTCGGCCGCCGCGAAGAGGCCACTGGGTATTGAGATAGCCGGCGCTCCAGCGGTGCTTGTAGCTGTAGAATTTCTCGTCGAGAAAGCCCGGCTGATCGGGATCGGTCAGTTCTTTACGGTAGGAGGGGAGGTTGCCGATACCGTAGAACTCGTCGAGGCCGAAATCCTTGTACTCGACGCGCAAATCGAGGCGGCTGCCCTCGCCCCAGAGGTTGGGGAGGTCCACGAAGGCGTAATAGTCCTGCTTCTCCTCCGTGGAGCGGGCGCCGTTAAGGAGAAGGTGCCAGCGGTAGGGCCGGCTCTCCCCGTTACCGAACTGGTAGAAAAAGAGCTTGCCGCCATACTCCCAGCCTTCACCACTGCTGTAGCTCAAACTGGGCACGGCCGCGAAGGCGAGCCCGCGCTCGTTTTTAACTTCCTGCGCATGAAGAACAGGCAAAAGGAGGAATAAAAGAGCCGCAACACCCCGCCACCACGTCGATTTCATATTTTCTCCCGAACCATTCAAAGTAATGCAATCGGTCTGTGCAATTACTGAACACAAGTTACGTAATTAATAGCTCTTATAAAAATGAAAATATTTCATTGTTCAATAAAATAACACTTGACATTGTGGCAGCCGCAAGGTATATTTAATTGAATGGCTATTAATCGCCATAATTGACTCATTTTTAAACGGTGACTATTTTGGGGTGGGGTAATCACAAGAGTGTGATTGAGGACGTGTGCAAATAGTCCGGCTTCCTTTTTTGTTCTGCAACCTGGTCTTTTTCCCTATCAGTTCTGCACTCACTGCTTCGCTCACTTCAATCCATCTCTGCTACTGAGATAACAACGGCGCATGCCGCTTGTATTTCGGCCGGCTATTATTCTATGGCACAGGAGTTCCTGCGGCCCATGGCCGCACTATCCATTTATATGGATACATGGATAATAGGGCCTTAACCTGACAGACTGGAAGGAGGTGTAGCTCTCGCCAATAAATTCATCTTCACCGTAACACCATAACTCACCGGGTCCGGCGAGTGCCGGCCCGAATCTGCCCACCCTTTAATAGCTGTGAGGAGACACTATTATGGGACAGCAACAACTTCTGCTTCTGGTGCTGAGCGTGATCATCGTCGGCATCGCCGTTGTAGTCGGTATCAACATGTTCAGCACGTCCGCCGAATCCGCCAATGTCGAGGCCGTAACCAATGATCTCATGCACCTGGCCTCCCTGGCACAGCAGTACTACATCAAACCCACCAGCATGGCCGGAGGTGGCAATTCCTTCGCCTCGATCACGATGAAAAATCTGATCCCATCGGTCACCGATGGTACCTACACCAATGAAAACGGATCCTACACCTGTGGCACCGGAACTGCTACGCAGGTCATTTTGACCGGAACGCCCAAACGCGGCACCAATGTGGTCACGGTCACAGTCACACCGACCAATGTGACTACAGCGATTGCAGCAGGCGAATAAGGTTAACTCCGCCAGATCGGAGCAGGGCATGAAATCGTAATACTCATGCCCTCCGGCGGTGGAATCGGCTGGCTTCCGTTTTTAAGGGGATCAGCCGCAGTAAATCCGTAAATGCGGGGCCCTTGGTGTTCGAGGGCCCCGCAGCTCCTTTTTTCAATGGTGCAGGTGTGAGGTGAGGGTGTATGGCCGAATTTCGCTACAACGGTCTGAATGCGCAGCAGAAGCGCATTATCGGCTACATCGAAGCGAAAAACATGCGGGAAGCCAGAAAAAAGACGACAGCCCTGGCCGGCCTGCACCATTTTACGCTGCTCTCCATTCAGGAGAAAGCGACCTTTATCTACCGTGTGCGCAAACTTGATGGCACCATTCTCAAGGGCGATCAGGTTGCTTTTTCACGCGATGAGGTAGAAGTGGCCCTGCGCCGCCTCGGTTTTGAGGATGTTCGCGTTCAAAAGATCATCCTCGATCTGCGTTTAAAACCGCCCTTTGCCGATGTCATCACCTTCATCCGTCTCTCCGCCGATCTGCTGCGAGAAAAACTGCCCTTCGATGAAATCCTCGGCCTGCTCGAGAGCGATACCAGCAACAAAGCGATGCGCAAGGTCATCAAGGAAATCCTTGTCGACCTCAAGGACGGGAAGGATGGGGAAGAGGCCTTTGGCAAGCAGGCCTATTATCTCGGGCGTTTTCCCGCCAAGATGCTCGGGGTGGCCTCGAAGAGCGGCAACATGGCGGAGGTCTTTGACAATACCGCCCGCTTCCTCGAACGGGATTATGAATTCCGCAAAAGCATGCGCAGCGCCCTGCTCATGCCCGCCATCACCACCGTCGTCCTGATCGCTTCGGTGATTTTTTATGTCGGCTATATCTTTCCCAAGACCGCCGAGCTCTTTCTCAGCTTCGGATCGACGCTTCCACCCCTGACCAAGATCAGTCTTGATCTGAGCCATTTTCTCGTACGCAACATCTACTGGATCATCGGACTCTCCCTGGCCATTCCCCTGGTACTTTATCGTCTTTCTGTCACGCCGAGGGGAAAGATCTTTGTCAACAAACATATGATCAAGGTGCCGGTGATCGGCTCGCTTCTGCACAAGACCTCGATCGAGATTTTCTGCCGGGTCTTCCACAGCATGTACAGCGGCTCGGGTGAGAACCTCGAGGTGATCCGCACGGCCGCCGAGGCTTGCCGCAATAAGTATATCGAGAAGCAGGTCAAGGAGGTGACTATCCCGATGATGGTCCGCGATGGCGCCAGCTTTGTCCAGGCGTTGAAACAGGCGAAGGTATTCACCGAGAATGCCCTCTCCCGTCTCAATGCCGGTGCGGAATCGGGCACGCTTAAAAGAGTGACCCTGCAAATTGCCAACTATTATGAACGGGAGACCACCTACCGCATGAAAGCGATCATTGACTGGATTCAGGTCATCATCGCCTTTTTCATCATGCTGGTCATGACCCTCCTGACCATAGTTTCATCGGAGACTGCACTCTTCCAGCCACAGTTACCGGGGATGTAACTCATGGTACGCAAGCATCAAATAGCCAGCGCCATTGTTGAAAAGCTGCTGCAGCAGGACACCTGTTTCACACGGGAGAAGCTGCAGCAGGCCGGGAAGATTCTCGAAAACTCGTCGACGCCGCGCACCCTTGCGGATGTGCTGATTACGGATCTCGGTTATGACCGCCATCTCGTCTTCCGCGCCCTCTGCCGGATCTACGCCTTTCGCGAAATCCGCCTCAGTGCAGCCTCCCTGACCGATGGCTGGATAGAGTTTATGCAGAATTTCTACAAAGCTCTGGACGCCAAGACCCGCGAGGAGTTCCTCACCCTCAAACTGCTCCCCTTCGGTTTCAGCGAACGCGGACAGAATATTCGTATTTTTGTATGTCCCGATCCCACAGCGCGCACCATCGAATCCCTGATGCAGCGGGCGGGCATCAAACGCTATGAAGTCGCCTATGGCCGTTATGAGGACGTCAGCGAGATCCTCGCCCGCATCGCTCCGCAGGAGAACGAGTTCCTCAATCTGGTTAAGGAGGTGGCTGCCGAGGTCACCATCATCGATGAGGAGGAGGAGAACAAAGTCGATGAGGAGGAACTCACTTCCGCGCTCAATAAATCCCTGCTGGTCAATCTCTTCGAGGGTTGTCTGGTCGATGGCGTGCGCAAAGGGGCGAGCGACATTCATATCATACCCAAAGATGGCAACTGCACCGAGATTTATATTCGTCTGGACGGACGTCTCATCCTCTGGCACCGGCAGGATGGGATCAAGCCCGAAGCCTTTCTTGCGGTGGTCAAGGACCGGACCAGGAATGTTGACCGTTTCGAATGGGAGATGGCCCAGGATGGCTTTATTCAGCGCCGTGTCGATGCCTTTCTAATCCGCTTCCGCGTGGCGATTCTGCCGATCGTCTCTTCCGCCCTGGGGCGCAAGTACGAGAGCGTGGTCATCCGCATCCTCGACGATCGCAAGGTCATCACCGACCTGGACAAACTCGGTTTTGATGACTATGCCCGCTCCGAGTTCATCAAGGCGATCAAAAAGCCGCAAGGCATGGTCATCCTCACCGGCCCGACCGGAAGCGGCAAGAGCACAACCCTGGTGGCGGCGCTTTCGCACGTTATGACCCCGGAGCTCAACATCCTCACTGTCGAGGATCCGGTTGAGTACAATATCCCTGGCGCCCGCCAGCTCAAGATCGGCAACAAGATGAATTTTGACCAGGCGATGCGCACGATCCTGCGCCATGATCCTGATATCGTTATGGTCGGCGAGATCCGCGATGCCAAAAGCGCCGAGATCGCCATCAAGCTGGCCAATACCGGTCATCTCACCTTCACGACTTTGCACACCAACGACGCCAGCAGCGTGGTTTCGCGTCTCTACAAGATGGGGATCGAATCCTTTCTGATCGCCTATGCGATCAATCTGGTGGTGGCGCAGCGGCTGATGCGCACCCTGTGCAAACACTGCAAGCAGCCACTGCCTGCGGCCGAAGCCGCTATCGCCTCTTCACTGGGCTATACTGCCGAGGAGATCAGCAGGGCCACCTTTTACCGCGCAGAGGGATGTCCCAAATGCCGCAATGGCTATTCGGGACGGATGGGTATTCACGAAGTACTTCCCTTCACGCCGGAGATCCGCCGCATTATTCTCGATGCCTCTTCGGATGTGGATGAGGATGCCATCCGCACCTCGGCGATGAAGGCCGGCATGACCACCCTGCGTGCGGCCGCACGCAGAAGGGCCGCTGAGGGGCTGACCACTCTCGAAGAAGTGGCTGCGGTAACCATTGAATAAGCCTGTGAGACAAGCCATGCGAGATGTACTGATTATCGACTATGATCCAGAGCTGCGCGAGCAAGTAAGTCATGTGCTCAACGGCGGGGTCTACGCCCTCACCTTCGCCAGCGATGGGGTCGAGGCGCTCAAGCTGGTCAAGCAAAAGCGCTTCGACCTGATTCTGGTGGATCTGCTCATGCCGGGGGCGCTCAACGGCATCCAGATTCTTCAGGGGATGCAGCGTCATGCCCCGGCCTCGCCTCTGGTGGTGATGAGCGAACGCAACGGTCATCAGGAACTGGAAACCGCCATGCGTTATGGGGCCCGGGAGGTTCTGCTCAAGCCGGTTCATCTCGAGCTGATGAAGGCGGTGGCAGACCGGCTGACCGGAGGGTTGGTGCGTCCCCGGGAGGGCACAGTCGAACCCCAACTCGAGGCGGTGAAGGGGCGGATTGATCTCGCGGCCTCGGATGTAACCGAGCTCGAAAGCCCAGCAGGAGCTGCGGCTGATGAGGCTGGGGAGGCCCGAAGCCAGGAACCTGCTGCAGCCGTTCATTGCCGGGCGAAGCTTTTCACGGGGCTCTCTGATACAACCCTGGAGGCGCTGATGTCCAGGAGCCGGAAGGTGACACTGGAGGCTGGACAGGAGATCGCTTTCGACGCTTGCCAGACCATGGTCGTAGTTAACCAGGGGGTCGCGCGCTGCTGGTACAAGGGGCTTCTCATCAGCGTACTGGAACCGGGCGACTACATCGGCGAGACCGCACTTTTCAGCAGGGCAGGAGAGAGTCTGCCGCTGATCCTCGATGGCAACAGCGGTCTCGAGGTGTGCCTCCTCTCGCGCAAGCTGCTGCGCAGTTTCTATCAGGAGCAGGGGGCGCATCATCTGCTCCATTTTGCGGCCCGCGTCGTGCAGAATCTGTCGGATCGCCTGCTCCATCTTTATGATGAGCTGAACCATGCCCGCCGCGACGGCGAGCCGCTCTCCGGAGTTGATGAATTCCACCCACTGATGGAAGAATTGTCGGAAGAAAGCGATGAATGGATTTGTTGACAGCGCAAAAGTGGTGAGCCAGGATAGCAGCCTCGAAGGCATCTTCAAGCGCATCCTCTCCCAGATCCCCGAAAACATGGACCTGCTCGAGGCCCAGCAGACCATCGCGGCCGCGGTCAACGCTCTTTCAGCCGCCGACCGCCTGGCGCTGAGGGAGCGATTTGAATCCTTTCTCATCCATATGAGGGAGAAGGAGGCCTCGGATATTGAAATGGGCGGGGTCACGGCCAATTCTCACATCTGGTTTCGCATTCAGGGCAAGAAGATGGCCAGGGCTGAACCGGGCATCTGGCCGATCGGGAACACCGACATCATCGCTCACTCCCTGCTCTCGGAAAAACAGCGAGAACGGCTCTTCAAACGCCGCGCGGTCGATTTCTCCTACACCATGCAGCGGCCGCAGGGGTTGTGGCGCTGGCGAGCCACCCTCTATTTCGACCTCGGCCACCTTGCCCTGAATATGCGCGCCATCGCCGGCCAGATCTATCCCTATGCCCAGCTCGGATTTCATTCTGCCATCTCGCGCGCCTTTTCACTGCGCTACGAAAAACAGGGACTGATTCTGATCACCGGCATCACCGGCTCGGGCAAGAGCACGACTCTGGACAGTATCATCGACGCCAATAACCGCTCGGTGGACGGCCACATCGTCATCATCGGGGATCCCATCGAGTATATTCACAATTCCCGCCTCTGCATCATTCGCCACCGCGAGGTGGGGCGCGACGTCAACTCTTTCAAGGATGGGGCGGTGCAAGCCCTGCGTCAGGACCCCGATATCATCGTCGTCGGCGAAATGCGTGATCCGGATACCATCATGACCTGCCTCGAGATCGTCGACACCGGTCACAAGGTCTTTTCCACCCTGCACACCGGCTGTGCTGTCGAGACCATCGACCGTATCATCGCCGAGTGCCCTGGCGAGGAGCAGGAACGGGTGCGCAACCGTCTTGCTGATGTGCTGCATGTGATCATCTCACAAAAATTGCTGCCTGGCATCAACGGACGGCTCATCATGGCAAAAGAGGTCCTGCTCGTCACCACTCCGGTGCGTGCAGCCATCCGCAACCGCAATGTCCAGGAGATCTATCAGATGATTAGCGAGAACAACCGTCAAGGCATGATCACCCTCGAACAGGATCTGGTCCGCCTTGTCACCGAACGTCTGGTGGACGAAAAGGTAGCACTCGATTACGCTAACAACAAACGCCGTTTTCAGGAATTATTGGGCAATTAGACTATGAAAAACATGCGCAAGAAATTTTCACTCGGGATTTTTCTCGACGGTCAACAGCTCTCGTGCGCCCTGCTCAGCCGGGTGGGACAACGCATCCAGATTGAGCTGGTCGAGAACTTTCATCTGGAGCAGCCCTTTCTTCCTCAGGAACGCATATTGAGCGGGGTCAAGCTCGACGATGTCCGCAAAAAAAAGGGGGGAACGGCAGATGACAATCCCTTTGAGCTGGATGTCGACTTCGGCACAACCGCAGAAAACGTCAAACCGATTTCGGAGGTCTCGACCAATGTCGACGTCCTGCTGCGTGTGCTGCACACCATGTGCCCGCGCGAAAGTCGACTGGCTTTCAGCCTCATCGACTCCTGCGTGCTCTACAAGAACATAGATGGCCTGCCTGCGGCTGCGCCGCAAAAGATCAAACGCGCCATCTGGCAGGATATCTTTGTCGAGGCCCCGGCGGAGGCCAAGCTGGAAAACATCGGCTACCTGCGCAATGGCAAAACCCGTTATCTGGCCATGGTTCACGATGATCCCCTGGTATTTTCCTCGACTCTCTTCGAAGCGATGCGCATCATGCGCTCTCGGCCGCCCCAGGTGGCCCTGATCGATTCCCTGGAATTCTCGCTGGGACATGCCCTGTTCCGGCGCGGACTTTTGCCGGAGACGGAGATCACTGCGGTGGTCTTTTTTGCCCAGAGTTTTACCAAGATTATCTTCTTCCGTGGGCCACTCATCGAGGAGGTGCTGCCGACTATCCATGAAGGGTCGGATTCGGAGCAGGTCTGCAACACCGCTTATGCCAAGATCCTCTTTGAACTCGACTCGGGCAAGATTTCGGCTGTGAACCGGCTTATCCTGACCGGAGATGTCGACCGCACGCGAGCAGAAGCTGCTTTTCAGAATAAATTTGCCAACGTCCAGGCGACGCGCTTTGATTTTGCCGATTTGCCCCTCGGGCATCATGCCGCCAAACTGACCGGACGGGTTGCACCCTGGACAGCGGCCATCGCTCTTGCCGGCAAGGCTTTGGAGGAAAATGTCAACACCCCTTATCAACAGAACTATTTACCCCGGCGCATCCGCGATCGCCAGTCGATTTACCGGGTTGCCTGGCACGGCGTCGCCCTTCTGGCCGTGCTTTTCCTTTGTTTCTTTTTCCTCACCTACAAGACCGTCAGCGGTCAGCAGGAATTGAAACACCTGCGTTCCAGTTCGACGGCGATGGCCATGGACCTCGCCCGTCTCAGTCTGGTCGCGCATGAGGTCGACAGCCTGCGTGCCGTAATCAGCTCCTTCGAGACCGGCACCGCCCTGGTCGATTCTCTCAAGTCTCGCTCCGTGCGCTGGAGCCCGGTGCTGCGGCAGTTTTCCGCGGCTTATTCGACAGCGGGTCCCTTTTTTCTGCAAGAGATCAAGGGAACCTCCGACGGCAGAATCATCGCCGAAGCTGAGGTCAACCGCCGCAGCCAGGTGGCCGAACTCGAAAGACTGATCATTCCCAGCACTGTGCTCAGTGTGGCCAGCGAGGGAGAGAAGTCAAATTCATTACTGGTCACACTGGAGTGCCGGGGAAAATCAGCCGGAAGGGAAGGAGAGTGAGATGACCTATGCAGTCCGCAATACCCTGTTCATCGGAGCCTTCTGGGCGCTGATCGTAGCCGGGGGATTTTTCTTCGTCTATGGTCATCAGGATGATCAGCTGGTAATAGCCAGGAGGGATAACACCCTCAAAAGTCAGCGCCTGATGGATCTGCTCACCCTGGATAGGGATCGCTCTGCGCTGGCCGAGCAGCTCTCCGGGCTGGAGGATTTTCGTCAGGCCAGAGACGGCACCCTGGCCGCCAAAGAGTCTCCGGGCGAGACTTTTGACTATTTGTTGCGGGAGCTCTCCCGCACCAATTCGCGTCTGGAGGTTAACTTTACTCTCAAGAGCCAGGATTCTTTCCTCTCCCTGGCGCGCAGAACCTACGAGATCAAGGGGAGCGGTTCCTTCAACGATTTTTATCAACTCCTCTGCCTGCTCGAGGAGGGGCCGGTTTTCTATGACATTCATCAGATGGAGATGTCGGCGGTGGGAGAGGGGGTCAAGGGTGGTGGGCGAGGTGATGTGACCTTTACTCTTTCTTTCAACGGTTATAACCGGGCTGAAGGACCGGCCATCACCACCATCTCGGCCTCATCCATCAAGCCCCCACAGATCGCTGACCTGGTCAATGGACGCGTACCGGCGGCTAACCGGGGCAGTTTTGTGAAATCCTGGCAGGGGAGAGGTGAAGTGGAGACACCCTCAGTGGTGAAAAAAGAGCCACCTCGCAATACCGAGGGACTGCCAGAAATTGATAGCAGCACCAAGGTCCTGGCCATCATGCCCGGTGCAGCTGTTCTCAAGGACCACGCCGGCCGGACGGTGCGACTGCGTGCAGGGGACCGCGTCTGGGGTGGCACCCTTGAGACCATCAATGCCCAGCAGGGCAAACTTTCTTTTTCCATGCAAGATGAGAACGGCGGGGCGACCAGACTGGTCATCCCCTCCGGCTCGAACTGAAAGGCCGGATATGAGACCCTTTAATGCGGCTGTTCCGCTCCTCCTCATCCTGGTGCTGGCCTCAGCGCTGTGCGGCCAGGAGGGACTAGAGCCCGAATTTACACCCCCTGAAACCCTGGTGTCGCTCAGCAGCAGCCTAGATATCGGCACGGCCCTGGACATGCTCAGCGAATATGCCATCCGCTTTGCCGGCAAGCCGATTTTCGATCCGACCAAACAGACCGGGACGATCAATATCGAAGTCGCGGGCATGCCCTGGGAGAAAGCCCTGCAGACCATCCTGGCCCGGCGCGGGTTGTGGTACGAAAACCGGGAGCACTTTTTCCAGGTTGCACACCCTTCATCTTCAGGCGATGGAGGTGATATCGATCAGCCTTTCGGCGATACCGTCCACTACAAGCCGGGCAGTAAGGAGGTCAAGATTGAGACCATCTTTTTTGAGGGGGACCGCAAAGCCCTCTCCGAGATGGGCGTCAACTGGAGCACCTTTTACAACGGTCAGATCGATGTTTCCGGAGCCCTGAAGTCAGCGGTCGAGGAGGGCGGTTTTTCCGTGCAGCTGGACATCCCGCGTCGTATCGCCAAGATCGACGTCAAAGCCCTTTTCCAGATTTTCGATTCGCGCAATATCGGCCGGGTCCTCGCTCAGCCCCAGGTTGTGGTCACTTCTGGCAATGAGGGCAAAATCCAGGTCGGCCAGGATTTTTCCATCAAAACCAGGGATTTCGCTGGCAATATGATGGATCGTTTCATCAGTACGGGAACCATCCTGCAGGTCACCCCCCATGTCATCGAGAACGAGGGCAAGGTGCCGGTCATCCTCCTCAAGGCTCATGTCGAACGCAGCCAGGCTTATCCCGATGTCATCAGCACCATTATCAAAAAATCCGAGGCCAACTCACTGGTGCAGCTCTACGACGGCGAGGAGACCCTGATCGCAGGTCTCTATTCCAATGAAAAGACAGAATTGCGGAAGGGCGTGCCTCTGCTCAAGGGTCTGCCCTGGTACGTCCTTGGCTTACGCTATATCTTCGGCTACAACCGTTAAGAAGACACCCAGAAGGAATTGATCATCATCCTCAAGGCATCGATTTTTCCTGAAGTCTATGCCAGACAAAGCAGCGGGGCCAATTCCGAACAGGCCAGGGCCACCCTCGAGGAACGGCTGCAGCACTACCGCTTCAAGACCCAGCCGGACCCCGGGGATATCGATCTCTCAAAACCGGCCAGGATAAACAGGAAGCTGGAAACAGCGCCGGGTTCGGAAAAGGTGCCGGCTGAGCAGGAAAAGGCCCTGTCGCAAAACAGCGCCAGACCTGCTGCTTCCCGCACGAACGGGAGGGCAAACAGCTCGTCTGCTGGCAGGATGAATCCTGACCTGGCCTTGCGCAATGGCACTGTCCAGTCGGTTCAGGACGACATGCTGCTCATCGGCTGGGAGGCGGGTTTTGATCCTGCTTCGCTGGTACGGCAGACGGTGACCCTGGTGCGCCGGACCGGAGACAAGGTGACCACAGTTGGCAAGGCCGAAGTGCTGCGCGCCAGTTCGCAAAAAACCCTGGCGCGGCGCATCGCCGGACAGGGCATGGCCGAACTTCCGGTGCGCGCCGGCGACCAGGCCATTGTGCGCTTTCCGGCTTATACTACCCTGGGAGAGAAACAATGAAAAAGAAAATATCCACTCTTTGCGCCCTGTTCGCCCTCTTCCTGGTTTTTTGTCAGTGTGGGGAGGACGGCGATCAGCTGACAGGCAACGAGGTGATGGAGGATTTATGGTCTGAAGCGAATTCTGTACTCGCGGATGGAATCTCCGGACTCGATCTGGTTGCCACTATTCTTGATACCTCCGGGGCGCCCCTGGCTGGTGCGGCTGTAGAGTTCACTACTACCGCCGGGACGATCACTTCCAGAACCTACTCCGACCAGTATGGTGAAGCAGTGGCCCGAATTACCAGTGTGGCGAGCGAAACCGACCTCGAAGTCACCATCACCGCCCGCATAGTGCCGGACGAAAAAGAGCGCTGTGCCGGCTCTTTTCTCGGCTTGGCATCGCGAAACAAGGATGGCTCTGTCGCCTACGCCCTGCAGAAAAGCACGGCTGAACCGGTTACAGAGGCCAGGATGGTAATCGGGTTCACCGGTGTCAGCTTTTCTGCACAGTTGGACAAATCATCACTGTGCGCAGACGGCATCAGCACCGCCCAGCTCCGCATCTCCGTGCGGGAAAGCAGCAGCCGAAAGGGAGTTCCCGGCGCGCAGGTCCTGGTGCGGGGTAAAATCCTTGCTCTGGTTGAGGATGAAAGGACCGATAACAAGGGTAATGCCGTAATCACCATCACCTCTCCAACCCTGGCCGGTGCCGATTCTCTTGTTGCCGAATACGGGAACCTCTTCCGCCGCTCCCTGGTGATCAGCTTTCAACCTCCCAGGCTCACGCTGAACCCCGAGCGGGCGGAACTCGCAGCCGACGGTGTCAGCACCCTGCCCCTGACGGCAGCGTTGCTCTCGCCGGACAACACTCCCGTCGCCGGTGCGGAGATCCAGTTTAGCTGCACGCAGGGTATGGTGACCGGAACCGCCGCCACCGGCAGCAACGGCGAAGCAGCCGCCACCTTCCGGAGCAGCGCCACAACCGCAAGGGGCGTCAAGATCATCGCCAAATTCCATGAGTGGTCCGACACCACGCTGGTCGATCTGGTCGACAGTGTGCCCACCACGCTGCAGCTGAGTGTTGATCGCAATTATATCTGGGTCACAGGCACCGGCCTCGATGACCAGTGCATGGTCACTGCGACTGCTCTCGGCCTCGACGGCAAACCCTTTCCAGAGCCATTGCGCGTCCGCTTCATGCTCCGTAATGGCCCTGGGGGCGGAGAGATGCTCCTGCCCAATGAGGGTGATCCCCTGCTCTCCGCCGTGCAAAAGAGCGCCGGCGGC
>Ga0116173_1001769_pt1 | contig 17338 bp, 16 predicted proteins | sample AD_UKC085_MetaG_FD_89800 | JGI IMG/M metagenome (GOLD analysis project Ga0116173, IMG submission 89800) | Active sludge microbial communities of municipal wastewater-treating anaerobic digesters from USA - AD_UKC085_MetaG | ecosystem: Engineered > Bioreactor > Anaerobic > Digestate | place: USA...
AGACGTTATATAGATAAAACATTTATTCAGCCTGGTGTTGAAATGATTTTTATAGGTCAGTTTATCACCGGGATAATTTTGCTGATAAACTTTAAACCATGCTTCAGCCTCGTTGCCGCATTTCTCCAGTAATCCGTATTTTTCGCTCAAGTCCTGGTTCAATGCGGATGGTTGTTCGGAGGGCTGATTCCGATCACACCCGGCCGAAAATATCGTGAAAAAAAATATTAGAAGAGCGACCCCGTATGTTCTTTTCATTTCACAGAACCCCTCAATCGTCATATCAAGAAGTTATTTTCTGCTCGTCGAATAGATCATAGCATGATTCGTTTTTATTGAAAGAAGAAAAATACAGTGTTTGTTCAGATAACCTTAAAGCCGAGAACCGCTGCTTAAATGAATCGTTGAAAATACTGAACGTATTTGTAACCCGTAAAGAACAATAAAATTTTATGGAAACAGGTCTGTTTTATTTCATTTTTTCCAGCATGTCAGCCATCATTCTATGGGTCAGGTTGATGGCTTTGAGTGGGCGAACCATGACTTTGAATGCTGTAATCTTTCCGTCGGCGTTCCAGGTGAGCATGTCGACGCCGTTAACGGTGATTCCGTCTATGACGGTGGTAAATTCCAGAACGGCATTGTTGCCGGAGGCGACTTCTCTCAAATATTTGAAGCTGTCATTGACGAAAACATGAAGCGCTGCGGTAAGGTAAAGCGTGGTGATCAGTTTTCCCTCCTGGGGCGTGTGAACAACAGGGGAATAAAACACAACATTATCAGCCAGAATGTCATCCAATCCGGCTGCATCTTTTGTTTTGAGTAATTTGTGCCATGCGGCCACGGTGTCTTGAATCATGAGCAAATCCCGCAGAAATATTTTTTCGACGCATCGAGAATCTTATGGACTAAAATATACCTCATTTCGTTTTTTATGCAATAAGAAAATCCTCGTGCGGAGTCGTTAACCGGATAAAAAAGATGCCGTTATTTACATTCGAGCATGGTGCCCCGGCAGTTGGCGGCGCCGCAGAAACAGGCGTATTCTTTTTTGAGTTTTGCTGTTTTACGGGAGTCGATGATCAGGCTGTAATCGTAAGAAAGTTCTTCGCCTGTTTTTATATCCCGCAATGCTTTAAGGAAAACGCGATTGCCGTCCTGTTCTGCTTCCAGATTTGGCTTGCATGAATGATTAATCCATCTCGCGGAATTGCCGTTGTACTTGGCGTCGATGACGTGCCCGTCATCCAGATGAAAATAGAAGGTGTGATGGGGTTGGCTTTTGTCGTGCGGGTGACGGGCCAGAGCTTTTCTCCAGGTGATGATTTCGCCCTTGTATTCCAAAAGCGTTTCACCGGCCTTGATGGGACGAACGGCAAACACTCCCCTGCCGTGAATGCCAGATTGGCGTACCTGAATACGGCGTCTGCCGTTCGATGATGATTTGACATCAACCTTTTTTGTATTTGATCTTCTTATTTTTTCATGTCCCATGTATCTATGACCTGCCGAATGATTCATTTTGTGAGCGTGTATACAAAAGGTAAACCTGATGGTCAAGATGAAATTTGCTTAAAAGCAGATCATGGTCGCGGTATCAGGCTTTTGCTTCTAAAAATCTTTTCCTTTGGCCGGGAGAAAATCTTTCTATTGCATACCGCAGCATGGTGCGGGGCATGGTCCGGCAATGCTTTCGTAAGAAAAGTTCAGCGGTCTCGAGATCGCGTTTGCCGATTTCACGCAACATCCAGCCCGCAGCTTTGTGAATTAAATCTTCCTTATCTTTTAGCAGAATTTCTACGGTCTGCAGCGAATCATCGAACTGATTATTTTTGATGAAATAAAAAGTTGAAAGTACGGCAATGCGCCGCTCCCATAGATTTTGGGACTTGGCAAGTTTATACAGCGGTTTTCTGCTTTTTGTAAAAAGATACCTTCCCACAATGTTGGGCGCGGAAAGATCCACCAAATCCCAATTGTTGATGTAACGTGTATTTGCCAGGTAGAACTCATAAATTTTATTTTTCGCTGATTCATCAGCCGTGGCAAAGGCGTTGACAAGGGAGATAAGGGCGAAGAGCCTGATTTCATGATAAGGTGATTTCAGAAGGAATAAAACTTCTTTGAACGGTAATACTTTATATTCCCTGGCCAGCCTTCTCACCGCGGGAACACGAATACCCAGAAAGATATCTCCTTCGCCGTATTGTCCCGGACCGGTTTTGAAAAATCCCTGCAAAAAACGGGCGTCTTCCTGATTGCCCATTTCCTGCAGGCGTTTGCTGATTTCATTCGCGTTCATGATTTTTGATTTTTCGGCAGATAGTCTTCGCGCACGGGAGAAAAGACTTCAATGGCGACAGCGTCTTTCAGAATTTCGGCGCCGTGCTCCACATTGCCCGGGATGCACCAGCAGTCGCCTTCTTCAACATCGAATACCTGATCGCCGATGGTCAGACGGATTCTTCCTTTCGTGAGATAACCGGTCTGTTCATAAATGTGCGCGTGTTTGGGCAACACCGCGCCGGCATCCAATCTGAATTCGGTAAAAAGAGTCTTCTTCCCGTAAACAAGCGTTTTGAGTTTTATACCCGGCAATACGTCTTTAAATCCATCATCATTTGCTTTGTAAAACAATAGCCGTCTCCTCTTTATTTCCATAATTTCAATGAATGCACAATATTCTGACCGATTATCGGGTTTGAAGAAAGAATTTATTCATATCTTTGGTGACGATTTTCAGCCATTTTTTACGCATGTCTTCTGAACTGGTCACCATGACATTGAATATCCGGCGATGAAAGCGTGTGATGCCGCAGAGACCGAAGATGCAATTCTTCCAGATGGTTTCCAGGGGATCGCCGAAGGTTTCTTTTTCTCTTCGGGTTTTCGTATTTGATGTATTGTAAACCAGCGCGGCTTTAGCTTTGAGTAAACCATTGGGAACGCCTTCCCCCGAATCGCCTTCCAGAAATTCGTAAGCCACACCGGGACGAATGACGCGATCCACCCAGCCCTTCAGGATAGCTGGGGGCTGTCCCCACCAGTTGGGATGCACTATGATGATTCCATCGGCGGAAGCGATTTCTTTACAATGTTCTCTTATTTTCGCGGGCAACGTGGCGTCTTCACGTATTTCTTTTCCTGATAGTAGCGGATCGAATTTTTCTTTATACAAATCGTGAAAAAAAACTTTGTGACTATTTGCTTTCAGCGCTTTCACCGCCGTAAGCGCAATGGCGTGATTGAAACTTTTAGGATCAGGATGGGCGAGGATGACGGAGATTTGCATTTAATATTACCATTAATCTTCATATGGTCCGAGGAATCGTTCGCCGTTGAAATGAATCAAGTGCGTAGGTGATTCGGCAACCCAAACCTCGGTTTCCCAGGAAATGTCTGTTAAGTATTTCAACATGGCGTGTCGATCAAGAAAAGCTGTAACAAAAACCAGGCCGGCTGAAGATTTGGAAAACAATTTTTTTAATTCCTGTCTTCTTTTGGGATTAACCGGCCCGTGACTGGTTACAGCTTCAATGAGAACGAGCCAGTTCTTTTTTATATGATGTACAACAACATCAGGCATCTTGCCGTGTTCTTCTATCGTGACACCTAATGTTGCCACAGCTTTTGCGTCGTAAAGAGACCATTTTGATTGAGTATCTCCCACATATATAATTTTGCCGCCGGGAGTAAACAAGGCACAGAAATCCTCAATGATTTTCTTTACCAGAACATTTTGCCCACCCGGCGAAAGTTTGATTTTCTGGCCATCCGGTAGAATGACAGGCAAACGCTGCATTTCTCTTTCCCGCTCGTAAAGTTTTGTAAGCGTTTTTACTTTGCGTAAGTATTTCTGGAGATTTTTATTCCATCCCGGCGTATCGAAACTCCGCAGCAATTTCAGAGCAGACAGCTCAATTTGATAAACAGCTTTGGGGCTGTTTGTTGGTCTGGATGGTTTGTCCGGATTGGCAACTATTAACGCGGCTTGCAGAAATTGATGAACAGTTTGCCGACGTACTGTTTCACGGGTATTCGGGGCATATTTTTTTCCGTAGTGTTCAGAAAAGAAATCCATCATAGGCGTGATACCCATGAGTGGTTCACCTGCGTCCACCCATTTGCTTTCAGGCTCAAGGGCAAGCAAAGAAAGGAGTGTCAGCGCCGATCGTTCATTTAGCTGTTGCCTGGGCAAGCCCAGGGCCGTAAGTATATTTAAAGCGTCCTTTATTTTTTGTTCGGTTTTTTTCTTGTTCACTTTTTTAGGCACAGTTTCCACACTCCTCTTTTATGATGTCGTCAATAGCCTTTTGATCCGGCATTTGTTCCCGCACACAATCTCCAAATTTTATAAGCTGTTTTTCAGTAGGATAGGGAATCTTACGTAAATCTGTAGCGTTAACCTGCGTATGACCGCTAAATAGTCTAAAATATTGATCAACAACCGAAGAGTTCAGATAGAGGGCAAGCCCTTTTGCCAGTGTTCCGGGTAAGCCTTTGTCATTCCGATGAAAATAATTAACGTGATTCTCAAAGCTTACAAGAGGAGCATCAATTCTTGAAGGATCGAATATGGCTGCCATAAGACGGCGTTTCTGTTCTTTTGAGGAGAATCTTTTGATTAGAACGTAATAACCCTTTTCTAAGAAAAGATCAGACGTCTCATCCGATTTAATGATGGCATTTGGTTTTTTACCTGTTTTCAGAGGCCAGCTAATGAAGCCTTCTTGAAAATGACCGGGATATATTAATGGCGCGGTGTTTTCCTGTGGGTGCTGACGCAGATATTCCTTTGCTCTGAAATCCACAGTGCGTCCAGTAGAAACACTTAAATTCAGCTTGTCCAGAGTTGATTTGAAACACTGCATTTGATTCATAATGTTGATAGTGCTGTCATCAATGCCGAGATGAATAAAATAATCCCGATCATCTGGATGTACAATTTGGTCATAAGGGATGGTGAGAGTGTTCGCGTTATTGAAATCGTCGCTTTCCGATGCTGAAACGATAACCTTGTTAGGATTACTTTTGTTTCGTATGGCGTAATAGATAATATTCTCCTGTAAAACGTTATCATCGCCGAAAACCTTATTACGAGAGGTAAACACATGAATGTGTCTGAGATTCAACATATCCAGAAAAGCAATACGAAATTTTTTAAAATAAGGCCCGTTACAAAAACTTCGCGGTGTAATGGCGACTATCTGCCCATCCGGTTCAAGTAAGCGCACAGACAGCCACACAAAAGCGGCGTAAAGATTTGCTACCTCAATGCCTGCTGAATAGAGCATAGTTCTTGTTTCTGTCTCGCCGTTGATTTTCTTGTAGGGTGGATTAAGGATAACGTGAGTGAATCGGTTGATTGGTGCCGAAAAAAGTGATTCTTCTGTTTCGGAAATTGCGGAAGAAATAAAATCATCCTCGTTGATCATTCCTGTGAAGGGCACTTTTTTATCTTTACATAACTCTGCGCACTGATTCATTGTTTCTTGAAGATAACGCAAAATAGCTCTATCTGTTTCATAGGCAGCGACTTCTATAGAAGCCGGCAGTGCTTTCTGTGAAAGTAATTTCTTCACACAAGTTGCAAACAAAACGCCTGCGCCTGCGCCGGGGTCAAGAATTCTGACTTTTTTTGTTCTTGGTTCAAACAAGGATGACATGAAATCGGCAATTGGGACAGGAGTGAGGAATTGGCCAATCTCCAAACGATCAGTTCTGCTCGTCGCAGCATTAAATGATTGACGAACATAATCCAGCTTATTTAAAGATTCAGTCTTCATAAAAATCACTGGATTCCCGATCAGGTCGGGAATGACAAAAAAAGAATATGCGTATTTATTACTTAGCCAGCAACTTTTCCAGCGCGGGAAATACTTTGCTCAAATTTTCCGGCTGGGAACCGCCGGCCTGGGCCATGTCGGGACGGCCGCCGCCGCTGCCGCCAACCAGGGGCGCCAGTTCCTTGATGATGTTGCCGGCATGATATTTACCGGTTAAATCCTTGGTCACCATGCAAAGCAGCATGACTTTTTCGCCGGCCTTGCTGCCCAGAAGAATGATGCCGGAGCCCAGCTTGTCGCGCAGTTTGTCGCCGAAATCACGCAATGTTTTGGCATCGGTGATGTTGACTTCCGTCGCCAGCACTTTCACGCCGCTGATTTCTTTTGCCTGACCGAGCAGGTCGCCGGAATCCTTGGCGGCGAGCTTTCCTTTGAACGTTTCAATTTCTTTTTCCAGTTCTTTAACGTGTTTTTGCATTTTTTCGGCGCGGTCATAAACTTCCAACTGACTCGCTTTGAACAATCCCGCCGCGCGTTTCAATTCTTCTTCAGCTCGTTGGAAGTGTTTGAAAGCTTCTCTGCCGGTGACGGCTTCAATTCGGCGTACGCCCGCTGCAATGGCTGATTCATGAACAACTTTCAAAAGACCGATATCGCCGGTGCGTTTCACATGCGTGCCGCCGCAAAGTTCCATGCTCATTTTGCCCATTTTCACAATGCGCACAGTTGCGCCGTATTTTTCATCGAACACGGCCGTCGCGCCGGTTTTGAGCGCATCTTCGAGCGCGCAGACTTCCGTTTTGACATCCACATTTTTACGGATCATCTCGTTGGCGATTTCTTCAATCCGCTTCATCTCCTCATCGCTGATTTTGGAAAAATGGGTGAAGTCGAACCGCAATCCTTCCGCCGTGACCTGCGAACCGGACTGCTTGATGTGATCCCCGAGAACCGCTTTGAGGGCAGCCTGCAAAATATGCGTGCCGGAATGGTTGGCGGCAATGGCTTTTCGTCTTTCTTCGTCAACAACCAGTTTTGCCTTTGCACCAACTTTAATTTCACCCTTGCTGACCACGCCTTTGTGCACGATGAAATTCTCGACGGGCTTTTTCGTATCTTCGACGGTGAAATTAAATCCGGCCCCCTTGAGGAAACCGGTATCTCCGGTCTGACCGCCGGCTTCTCCGTAAAAAGGTGTATTGTCCAGAACGATTTCCGCCTGCTGACCTTCAGCTGCTGTTTCCACCGGTTTGCCGTCAACAAATATCGCCCTGACTTCCGCATTGTCTTTTTTGATTTTTTCATAACCGCAGAATTCAGTGATAACACCGGAACTGGAAACTTTGAGATAGCATTCAGCCACCGCTTCTTCGCCGCTGCCCCTCCAGGCGCCGCGGGCTCGTTCGCGCTGCGCTTCCATTTCTTTTTCAAAGCCTTCATTGTCCAGCGTAAAACTGTCGCGTTTGACGATATCCGCCGTCAAATCGGTGGGGAAACCGTAGGTGTCATAGAGTTTGAAAACCAGTGTGCCGGGAAGAACCGATTTGCCCTCTTTCTTCAGAGCTTCCGTTTCTTCATTCAGAATGCGCAGACCTGCATCAAGTGTTTCCATAAAACGCTGTTCTTCATTTAAAATCATTTTGGTGATGAAGGAGGCTTTCTCCACCAGATCGGGATAAACGCCTTTCATCATGTCAATGACGACCTGCGCGCATTCATTCAGGAACGGTTTATTGATGCCGAGCATTTTGCCGTGGCGGGCGGCACGGCGCAGAATTCTTCTCAAGACATAACCGCGTCCCTCGTTGCTGGGCGTGATGCCGTCGCCGATTAAAAAAGTAACCGCGCGGCTGTGATCGGCAATGACCCGGATGGAAATGTCGTCTTCAGTATTCTGGCCGTAAGTCTTGCCCGATATTTTTTCCACAAACCTGATAATCGGTGTGAACAGGTCGGTGTCGTAATTGCTTTTCTTGCCCTGAATGACGGCGGTGAGCCGCTCCAGACCCATGCCTGTATCGATGTTGGGTTTGGGCAAAGGGGTCAGCTTCCCGCTCTCATCGCGGTCGAACTGTGTAAAGACGAGATTCCATATTTCCAGATGACGATCGCAATCGCAGTGGACATCGCATTCCGGACGGCCGCAGCCTGTGCCTTCGCCTTGATCAAACAGGATTTCAGAACAGGGGCCGCAGGGGCCGGTTTCGCCCATCATCCAGAAATTGCTTTTCTCACCCATGCGAACGATGCGATCCGCGGGAACGTTCATCTTTTTATTCCAGATTTCGAAAGCCTCATTGTCATCTTTGAAAATTGTTATCCAGAGTTTTTCTTTAGGAAGTTTGACGACGTCAATCAAATATTCCCATGCCCAGGCGATAGCTTCTTCCTTGAAATAATCGCCGAAGGAAAAATTGCCGAGCATTTCGAAAAAGGTATGATGACGGGCGGTGACGCCGACGTTTTCCAGGTCGTTGTGTTTGCCTCCGGCGCGCGCACATTTCTGGCAGGTTACCGCCCGGGTGTAGCCCCGGTTTTCCAGCCCCAGGAACGCATTTTTAAACTGAACCATGCCCGCGTTGGTGAAAAGCAGCGTGGGGTCGTCTTTGGGGATCAGCGATGAACTCGCCACGATCGTGTGCCCCTTGCTTTCAAAAAATTTTAAAAAACTTTCCCTGATTTCATTGCCCGTCTTCGCCATCAATATCTTCCTTTTTTATCATCCTTAGTTTATTTAGAATCAGTCCCGGCGGGAAACCTCGTCCCATCAGGCTCTGAAAAATCTTTTGTTTTTCCTTAACATCCAAAGCAGCCGATTGGTTTTTTGCAGTTTTCTTTTTAATTAATATTTCAAGCGCTGCTTCTTCCGGCAACTCCTCACGCGCCTTTTCAATGGATGAATCGGTCAGTTCGGCGGCGACACCTTTTTCCCGCAAGCTCGCGATGATCTTCTTGTTTCCCCAGAGTTTGTTGACGGCAAGATTGCGCGCCCACTGGTTTGCAAAAGACGCGTCATTGAGATACTTCAAATCGTGGAGTTTTTCCAGTGTTTCTTTAATGACAACTGCGGGAAAACCTTTTTCCCGCAGCTTCTTATCCAGCTCTTTTTCCGAGTGCGGCCGCAAAGACAAAAGACGAAACGCCTTTTGCTTTGCCGCCTCTAAATCCAGAACTTTCACTTCTCCTCTTCCTGATCTTTGGGCAGGGCGCCCAGTTTGACGCGGACCTCGTTTTCGACCTGCGCCAGCACATCGGGATTCTCCTTGAGGAAAATTCTGGAGTTATCCCTTCCCTGGCCGATGCGGTCGCCCTTGTAGGAGTACCACGCGCCGCTCTTTTCAATGATGCCGTTTTCCGCCGCCAGATCCAGCACGTCGCCTTCCTTGGAGATGCCTTCGCCAAAGATGATGTCGAATTCTGCTTCCCGGAAAGGCGGGGCCATCTTGTTTTTGACAACCTTGACTTTAGTTCTGAAGCCGATGACATCCTGACCGTTTTTGATGGACGTCATCTTGCGGATATCGAGGCGCTGGGAGGAATAGAATTTCAGCGCGTTGCCGCCGGTGGTCGTTTCGGGATTGCCGAAAAAGACGCCGATTTTCATACGCAACTGATTGATGAAAATCACGGTGGTTTTGGATTTGCTGATCGAACCGGTGAGTTTGCGCAGCGCCTGCGACATAAGCCGTGCCTGCAAACCCATCTGGGCATCGCCCATGTCGCCTTCCAGTTCCGCCTTGGGAACCAGCGCGGCGACGGAATCCACCACCAGCACATCCAGCGCGCCGCTGCGCACCAGTGTTTCCGCGATTTCGAGTGCCTGCTCGCCGGTATCCGGCTGGGAGATCAGCAAGTCGTCGGTGTTCACGCCGATTTTCTGGGCGTAGCCGACGTCCAGAGCGTGCTCGGCGTCAATGTAGGCGGCGATGCCGTTCTTCTTCTGTGCTTCGGCGACGATATGCAGCGCGAGCGTGGTTTTCCCGCCGGATTCCGGTCCGTAAATCTCTACCACACGGCCGCGCGGAACACCAAACGTTCCCAGCGCGATATCGAGGCTCAGCGAGCCGGTGGAAATCGCCGGAACATCCACTTTTTCCGAGCCGCCCAGTTTCATAATAGAGCCCTTGCCGAACTGTTTTTCTATCTGAGAAATCGCCAAATCAACGGCCTTTGATCTATCCATGTCTGCCATAATGCAATGCCCTCCTTCATCCTGTTATTTTTTATAAATTAAATTTACTTATTTTTTCAATTATTTAGTCATGCCAGCGTAGGTCGGCATCCAGTTTTATTCATCGTTTAACTTAAACTCTGCCAGTTTTGTGTAAACAGCGCCCTGCGGAGAAAGATTGCTTTGAAATAAAAACAATTTATCGGCGGTAAATTCTCCGGCTTTGAATGAATCATGTTTTTTCAGCGCTTCGCTCATTCCCGTGATGTCGCGGGGATCTTTAATCCGTGCCAGCGTCAGATGCGCCTTGAAAGATCGGTCTTCCGCGGGGAAACCGATTGCCGCGAAATCGCCATCGAGTTTTTTCTGAAGATTGATAAGACGTTCCACATCGCCGGTAATACCGCACCAGAGCACTCTTGGCCTGCGTGCATCGGGGAAGACACCCAGCTTTTCAATCCTCAGATTTAGTTTCTGTTCGGCAACCACCCGTTTCTGCACGGCAACACGAATGCTATTGATATCCTCTTTGGAAGTATCGCCGAAAAATTTCAAGGTCAGATGCTGGCCCTGCGGCCTTGTCCAACTAAGCCTACCGCTGATTTCCCGTTTTAGTTTTTCCTGCAGACGGGAGATTCCATTAAGAATATCTTCCGGCGGTTCAATGGCCAGAAAGGCGCGGATATTTTTTTCGTTATCGGTCATAAACTACGTCTTTCCCTGAAGGTAATCTTTCAGCAAAAACAGCGCCGCTTCGGAAAATACTTCCTTGTTCATTTTACGATCCCATCGGTATGCGTAATGGCGGCAAATCGTTTGCTTGGAGTCTGCGACGGCCAGATAAACCGTGCCCACGGGTTTTTCCGGGCTCCCGCCGGTCGGGCCGGCAATGCCTGTGGAGGAAAGTCCCAGATCGGTTCCGGCAAGTTTGCGCACGCCTTCAGCCATCAGCCTTGCTGTCTCTCCGCTCACCGCTCCGTGCTTTTCAATAATTTCAGCAGGCACATCAAGCATGCTGATTTTGGCGGCGTTGCTGTAAGTGACCAACCCGCGTTCCAGATAATCGGAACTGCCGGAAACATCAGTGAGGCGACTGGTGATCAGGCCGCCTGTGCAGGATTCCGCCACCGCAATGGTCAGTTTCTTTTCGATTAAAAGAGCGGCGATTACTTCTTCCAGTGTTTGTTCGCCATAAGCGAAAATATAATGCTGCAGCCGCGCCGTGACTTCGTCCTGCGCTTGTTGCAGATTTTTCTGCGCTTCTTCCCGATGGTTGCTTTGCGCGATCAGAACGATATGATTTTCGGGAAACACCGGATAAAAGCCGATGCTGACACCCAACGACTGAAAATCGATATCCTTGACTTTGTCGTCCACGGCGGCTTCGCCCAGTCCGAAAGTCCGGATGGTATGCTTGACGATGTGCCGTTCGTCTTGCGGAAAATATTTACGCAACAGAGGTAAGACACCATTGGTAATCATGAGTCTGGCTTCGGCGGGCACCCCGGGAATCACAAAAATCAGTTTCCCATTTATCGGCAGGCAGAAACCCGGCGCCGTGCCTCTGGCGTTGGGGATGACTTCCGCTCCCTGCGGGAACATAGCCTGCTTGGCGTTGTTTTCCACCCAGCGGAAGTTGAATTTGGTAAAGATGTCTTTAATATAATTCAGAACGTTTTCATCCGTATGTAACGGAAGATGGAACGCTCTGGCGATGGCCTCGGTAGTAATGTCGTCGGCTGTGGGACCCAGCCCGCCGGAACAGATGACGGCGTCAGTCATGGCCAGCAGGTAGTCCAGACGGTTTTTGATGGCGGCGAAGTCGTCGCCTACGGACATGATGGCTTCCACGCTCCATCCCTGCTGATTAGCTTCGCGCGCGATGAAGGACGCGTTGGTGTCCGCAATGCGGCCGTTCATTAACTCATTTCCGATGGTTAGAATTCCGATTCTCATAAAACACCCCAAAACATCAAAAGCCACATTATCGCAGCGGCATAAATACCGGCGGCTACATCATCCGCCACGATTCCCCAACCGCCGGGGAATCCCTGCATGTTCTTGACGGGAAACGGTTTCCAGATATCAAAAATTCTGAAAAGGACGAACGCAGCGCATAAATTCAGGACATTGATCGCCACGGGCAGCATTGTTATCTGAAAACCGATAATTTCGTCAATGACGATACGCTGATCGTCTTTTCTTTTATAGATTTTTTCTGCTTGATCGGCGACGTAAAAAGAAAAAGCCAGCAATGCCAGAACAAACAATAATCGTAAAATCCAGGGCAGGGGAATGAAGGGCAGGCAAATCAACACGCCGACCAGCGTGCCCACCGTTCCCGGAGCGAAAGACGCCAGGCCGGAGCCGAATCCCGTTGCCAGAAATGTAATCAGTTTTTCGTTCAAAATTCCTCCGGATTATTTTTTTCTGTAGTCTTATGTCTTCGTGCTTCCACAATCCTACGTCGCTTCGCTCCTAGGATAATTTCCAATTCCGATAAATCGGAATTGGATAGTTCGGCTTACGCTTCATCCTCGTTGCACTCGTCTTCAGCTTGCCTCACTACGACTTGCGCTTCCAACTTCACTTTGCTCGTTTTCAGCGAGTCTCATTATTTTTTTCTTGACAATAGAACGATCGTTCTATATCATAGATTCCATGAAAGTCAAGCGAACTTTACAGGATGTGGAGAAAAAAATCACCGACTTTTTCCTGGATAACGGCCGAATGCCTAGCTATTCGGAAATGGCTGAAATCATTGGAGTCCGTTCCAAAAGCGTCGTTCATTTCTGGGTGGCAAAATTGCTGGACGCCGGCATTTTGCAGAAAGATTCCAAGGGGTTTTTATCTCTGACGCGCAACCCGCGAGCATTAAAACTGGCCGGTGAAGTCTGCGCGGGTATTCCAACCTCCGCGGAACAGGACCTGCGGGGAATGGTTTCTTTTGACGAATATCTGGTCAGAAATCCGGAAAAGTCTTTTTTGCTTTCCGTCACCGGCGATTCCATGATTGACGCGGGCATAATGGAAAAAGATATGGTTATTGTCGAAAGCAACCGCGAGCCGAAAAACGGTGATATCGTTCTGGCGGAAGTGGACGGTGACTGGACAATGAAATATTTTTTCAAGAACGGGCAAACGGTTACTCTGGAAGCGGCCAACTCCAAATACGCCACGATAATACCACGAAATGATTTACGCATTGCCGGTGTGATTACAGCCGTGGTCAGAAAATATCATCAGTGAAGCATAATCGCAAATTTAGATGTCTCAGAAAGAGGAGATAAATTCAGGTTAGGACCCACTTTTATCATTTTTTATTTTGCGAGAAATGATGCAAACGCTGCAAATCAACGGCACGCTCGAAATAAAAGGTTGCTTCTTGCTTTTTATTTAACTTATCAAATAACTCTGAAAGACGATAGTGAACCACAAAATTTTTTGGTTCCGTAATCAAAACTTTCTGAAGATGATAAATTGACTTGTTTAAATTGTTATTTTCATACTCTATTTTCGCTAAATAAATATTAGCGCTGGAATTATAAGAATTAATGGCCAACGCTTTTTCAAAATTTATCAATGCTTCTTCTTTATTACCATTTTGATATAAATATTTACCCAATCGCCAATAAATGTTTTGTTTAGCAGGATCATTTCCTAAAGTGGAAATTGTATGTGAAAGCAAAGATTCTGTGTTCGCCCATACTTTTATTTGGTTAATACTCAAAATACTTAAGATAGAAATAGTAATTATTAATACAGAAATAGAAGATATGTAAAAATATTTATTCCTGATTATTGTAATGATTCCAAATGCAATAAGTATTGATAGGCATATAGAAGGGAAAAGAGAATACCTGTCAACAGGGAAATGAGGATGTTCAAAAAAGCCCATCACTGGAATGATTAAGACAATATAAGCTAAACATAGTACTGCCATTAATGGTATTCTCCTTCTGAAAAAAAAGAGAACAATAGATGCTATAATCACGCATAATGCGCTTGTTGTAAAAGGTGTGGATAATGGATTAAAAGAAACCAGTGTTGTGTAAACCGGCGCTAAATCAACTGGATAAAGATGCCGCCGCAGGTAATATAAAACAATGTACATAGCTTGTATGATGCGATCAACCAGCCCAAATTCTGATAATGAAATAGGTGGATGGCTAAGCCCTGCCGATTTGACACGTACTACAACGGACATAATGCCTGCAAAAACTGCAGGTATTGCAAATATTAGTTTTTCCATCAGGACTCTTTGGGTTGTTTGAATTTTCCACCATTTCCTTGTTCCCTTAATTCTTTTAAAAAGAAAAATATCTAAGATAAGCAAGACTGCAAAATAAGTTATCCCAATTGCTTGAGAAAGTATGGAGACCGTATAAAAGATGAAAGCTAATAAGATTAGGTAAATATAACGGTTTTTATCGGCTTCCGAAAGAATTGCTTTTATATAAAATAGGGTTGAGAGAAGCAAGAAAAACAAAGCTTGATTATGCCCCGATGCCGCTATCCAGGCCACTGGCTCAACACGCAGGGGGTGAATGGCCCAAACAAGAGTTGCAAACGAAGCCGCAATATTTATATTCCATTGAGTCAGGGTCATATTTTGGGAATGTTTTAAATAGATAGTAATAAAACTTCTTATTATTAAGAACAATAAGCCTGAGCTAAGACCATGGAAAATCCAATTAACTAGATGATAGCCAAACGGATTAAAATCAAAAAAATGATACATAATAATTTGACTAATGGAATTCAAGGGACCATATCTACTCATGGAATCAAAATCTGTAAAAGCCATGTTCAAGCTTTTAAAACTAATTCCGCCACTTTTTTTATTCATCAACATATTAATGTCATCATCCCACATGACAAAATCAGCCGTTAAGACTCCGGAAAAAATTGTAAGAACGATTACTGATACTATGATGAAAAAAATAGGAGTATAGTTACGGGGAAGGCCTGTTCTGTTAGATGTTGTTGTTTTCATATGAATTTGAGTATTGCATAATATGTTGAATCATAAAAAAATCATTAATAGCTGTAACCACTATCTCAATTGTCATCGGATTTACAGGAATTAGCGACAAATTCCTTTATTTTTAGCCGAATCTAATATCGTGCAATTTCCAAGTTCACAAGCTTTTTGCGCATCTTTGCAGCCGGAATTATCATCACCCATCTCGAAATAAACATTAGCTCTGTTGTTGTAGGCATTAGCGTAATCCGGCTTCAGGCTTATTGCCGTCTTAAAGTCTTTGATCGCATTCTGGTATTGACGAAGTGCATTAAACGCCAATCCTCTATTATTATAAGCTTTTTCATGCTTAGGGTTAATATTAATAACTTTGTTAAAATCTTCAATCGCCATCCGGTACTGCCCAACTTGGCCGTAAATTCTTCCCCTGTTATTATAAGCTTCAATGAAATCAGAATTCATCAGAACGGCTTTATCATAGTCTTCGATGGCCAATTGGTATTTCCCCAGATGGGTGTAAGCCATCGCTCTGTTAAAAAAAACCGATGAATAATCATGTTTCAGTTGAATGCCTTCATAATAATGAATTGCCTTATTATAATCTTTAATGGCCAGCTGAAACTGCCCCATCTGAGAATAAGCCATTCCGCGAAGTTCATAAGCTCGATAGTTATTATTCGTAACCTGCGCAGTGTGACTAAAAATTTTTATGCTATTCTTCCAGTAACTGCATTGGAGCCATGTTAAGGCAATTGAAATAAAAAGGATCATTATTACTGCGGGAAACAAAATCTTCTTTCTTAAATTTTTGTTTTTTATGAATCTAGGAATCCCCCATGCCAGCATTATAGCGATTCCTATAGAAGGCAGATAGGTATATCGATCAGCCATTCCTTGTTTGCCGGTTTGCACGAGCCCAATAACCGGAAGCAGTGTGCCTATATACCAGAGCCAACCGACAAGTAGAAAAGGCATTCTTTTTATATTATATAGAACAAAAGTGGTAATGATTATAAGAATTAACACCGGGATGAAAATTTGCAATAAAGAAATTGAAAAATTATAAGGATAAAATATGGCTAGGTTGATAGGCCATAAGGTTTTTTCCAGATAAATAATATAAGAAGCGATAGCGTTAAATATTTTTGTACTAAAAGGCAGAATAGAGGCTGAGGATATGGATCCAACTGTTTTTTGGGCCCAATATGTTATTATGCATATGGCAATTGTCAATAAAATAAAAGGCGTTTTCTCCCAGGCGAGTTTGGTCAGAGGTCTATCGCATTTTTCATGAGGTGCAGATGACCTGGTTTGACATCGTTTGAGAGGCCAGTAATCGAGAAGCATCAAAACAAAAGGTAATGTTACCATCGTGGGTTTGGACATCAGGGCAAAAAGGAATAATATTAAACTTAAAATATATGTATATAGTTTGTATCTTTCAACATAAAAGGCGTAAGCGTAAAGAGTAGCAATACCGAAAAACATGCTCAGAACATCTTTTCGTTCCGATGCCCAGGCCACCGATTCCACTCTCAGAGGATGTATGGCAAATAAAGCGGCAACAAAAGCTGCAGGCCAGATGTCGCCTGTTGATTTGTTTAAAAAGAGGAATAACAATATTACAGTTCCAATATGAAAGAGTAGGCTAACTGCATGATGACCTCCGGCTCTGGAACCGAAGATGGACCAGTCAAGAATATGAGAGAGCCACGTGAGAGGAATCCAGTAGTTATGTTCTATGGTTGAAAAGGCCCAAATAATACTTTCTATATTGAATCCCGATTGAATATGTTTGTTTTCAACCAGGAATCCTGTATCATCAAGGTTAATGAAATTATTCTCCGTTATGCAGCCAAAAGCGGACAAACAGACAACAATCAAAAAAACAATGATCAGTGATACAGTCTTTTTATTATTCATTTTATTAGTATAATTTTTCTTAATATTTAAATAAATATTAATTTTCTTATAATACTGAATTAATCACAGATCTTTTTTCCGGTTGCCCAGATTAACGTTTGGCAATTTCCCAGCTTGCAGGCTTTTTGAGCGTTGGCGCATCCCTGAAAATTATTTCCTGCCTTCAAATAAATCAAAGCCTTGTTGTTATAAGCGTTGGCATGGCCGGGCAAAAGGTGTGTGGCTTCATTGTATTGTTCCAGGGCATGCTGCTGCAACCCCAGCGTTTGATAGATGATACCCAGATTAAAATAAGCTGCGGCATAGTCGGCTTTTTCATGTATCGCTTTTTTGAAATAATCGATGGACTGCTGATATTGTTCCAGACGATAGTAAATAATGCCGATATTGTAATAGGCCGCCGGATAATGATTGATATCGATAGCCTTGTGATAATGATGCATGGCTTTTTCAGTTTCTCCCTTCTCCAGCAGG
>Ga0116173_1001787_pt1 | contig 17239 bp, 21 predicted proteins | sample AD_UKC085_MetaG_FD_89800 | JGI IMG/M metagenome (GOLD analysis project Ga0116173, IMG submission 89800) | Active sludge microbial communities of municipal wastewater-treating anaerobic digesters from USA - AD_UKC085_MetaG | ecosystem: Engineered > Bioreactor > Anaerobic > Digestate | place: USA...
ATGCCGAGACATGCACGGTTCTTCCCGCCAAGCGCAGTTAATGGAGGGCAAGTAATGGACCGCGACAGAAGGCTGGCAGAGATGATGGGGCTGTGTAAGCACCGTGGGATATGGGGCGGGCAAGGATGGGTATGCTACAAATGCAAAGAACATATACGTCTGCAAAATTCACACGGCGAACTTGACCCCGACTTCTCCCTCCCCGAGTGGCGGGCGAAGCTGATGGACTTCTGTGCGGGGCAGGCGTGGTGGAACGAGGTCAAGGACTGGAGTTGGGACAAGGCTCCAGATGACGATAATGATTGGGTTGCCTACCTCTGGCGCAACCTCGCAACGCTGATCGTGGAGTACCACGGGGAGGGGAGATGAAGCCAAGCCTTAAGGATGAAAAGTGCCCTCATTGTGGCAAAATTGGCGGTCTGTTCCGTTGCTCGTTTGGGTCCATAAACTGCGCTGATTGCATGCAGTACGTTGGGCCATATAGCGAGTGGATGAAAAAGAATGTCAAGGTTGTTGTTTCCGGTCCCATCTACGGACCGCATAAACAGGGAGAATAATAGGGGGGAGCATGAGTGACAATATGTGTGAGCATGGCGGGCTTGATGGTAATTGCCTACGTTGCAAGGACGCCACCATCACCCGCCTTGAGGCCGAGAACGAGCGGCTGAAGGAAGAACGTGACGATGCGTTGGCTACGCAGATTCCTCCGGATAGTGGGGCAATCCGTAAGTTAGGTGAAAGGTTGGCTGACTTGTTGGATGAGGATGATTGGAATAATGCTGAGCCATTACTACTGGCCGCACAGCAATCCATCACCACCGCTGAGCAGGAGAACGAGCGGCTGCTGGGGAAGGTGGAAGCTTATGAGCCAATAGTGGCTGCCGTAGAAAGCCACCTACAAAGGGCGATGCAAATCCTGAAGGGAGGGAAAGAGGTAGTACCTGCTTCGAGGCCGGTACTCACCCCTCGAGGACCAAAGGCCGCCCTCCATTCCTCTTTTGAAATGGAAAGGAAAGGATAATGTCCAGAGTTATAGAATGGCTTTCGTTCTCCGACGTGGTAACCGGCCACGTCGAGAACTATACCGTGAAGCAGTTCGGCGACCTACCAGACGACAGCCTTTCGACCTATACGGTCGAAGACTGTCTCAGAGCCATCAGCAAGTACGTAACCCGCAACATGCGGGAGAATAGAAGGGGTCATAAGGAGGCCATGCGGGACATGGTGAAGATAGCGCATTATGCCGCCGCTGCTTTCTGGAAGATGGCCAAACACTCAGCGGCCCCAGAAATAAAAGACATAGAAGAAGGGAGGTAGCTTCTATATGAGAGACTGGAAATACTTCGCAGCACTTAACAACAACCTGCTCGAGCCCAAGTATACGACGCAAGAGCGGGCTCGAGACGCCATAACAAAGTTCGAGCAGTTTGTGAAGAATGGCCTCCGAGCCAGAAATATGCATGAGGACGAATGGTACTACTTTTGCCCCATCACGGGCAAGCAGTGTCGCACAGATTGCGTCTGCTTCAAAGAGCACTCCATCATTCCGCGCTCTTCACGACAGCCCTCCTCCTCAGGAGCTTTCGTAGAGGAAAAATGGTTCTCGGTGAAGAACTGGGAATGCACTAACGTCCAAGTATCAGGAATCGTTTATATAGAACGTATCTGAAAAAGGAGAAAAACGATGGCCGAACGTAAGACCTGGCAAAGGCGGGCCGGCATCATGCTCTGCTATCCTTTTGAGGAGAAGAGGCTAGCAAAATGGCAACCGCCTTTCATAATCCAACCCAAACTGGATGGAGTACGGTGTCGTGCTATCATCAACGAGAACGGGGACGTTCGCCTGTTGTCGAGTGAGATGCACGAGATCGTCTCCGTTCCCCACATCTCGGCGGCCCTCCAACATAGCGGTCTTCGCTCCATAGAACTCGATGGAGAACTTTACATCCACGGAAGATCGTTCAATGACATAGTGAGCATAACGAGCAGAGAAACGAATATAAGATGGGACTATGACGAGATGCAGTACCACGTCTTCGACATAGTATCTCCTCTTGTCCAGGCGGAACGCACTCTCCTCCTAGAAGGAGATATAGGTCCCACCTTAGAAGGAGAAACCATCAAGATCGTAACGTCCAAGCTGGCAGACAGCGTAGACTCCATAATGGACAGCCTCGATAATTATTCTTCTTCCGGCTACGAAGGCATCATAGTACGAAACTCATTCGGCCTATATGTCAGACGGCGAAGCACAGACATTATGAAATTCAAACCGACACGAAGCGACGTTTGGAAGATCGTCGGCTACCAGAGAGAAATAGACAAAGACGGAAACCCGAAGGAAGCTCTCGGCTCCCTTCTCTGCGCTTCTGAAGAAGGAGAGCCATTCTCTATAGGAAGCGGCTTTACGAGGCGGCAGAGAGAAGAATTCTGGGCACACCGCGACCTCTTAATCGGGCTCTACGTCCGTGTTAAGTATCAACATTTAACGAGCAGTCGTGGAGTGCCGCGCTTTCCGATTTTCTTAGAGCTCACGGAGGCGTAGACGGAACGGAGGCGGAACGGAGGCGGAGATGATTTTCTGGGATCTAGACGGTGTAATCCGCGACATTAGCAAGGCAACCTTCGGCTATCATATTCCAACGTGGGATCATCGAGATGCACTTGGAAAGAATTTGGTGCAGAAGGTAAACGACAACATCCATATTCTGGTGTCGGCGCCGCCGACCGAGTATAAGGATATGATAGAAAATGCCTATAGCATCCTCGACGAACCTATTCATATCCTTACAGTACAGCCAAGAAGGTGGCAGGCCTACACAAAACTCTGGATTCTAAACCTCCTTCGCAACGTTGAGGCGAAAATCACTATGTTCCAAAACGTAAGTGATAAGTATAAGTACTTCGCCGCCATTGAGGATGCCCTCCTGGTCGAGGATCACCCCTGTCTTCCCTCATACAAAAGAGTCGTCTTGGTAAGACGACCATGGAATTCTTCTGTGAATCATGCACACAAGGTTATTAACAATGTCTCAGACATGCATTTCTTCTTGACAAAGGAGGTCTTAGGTGGAAAAGAAGAAAAAGAAGACTAGAGCAGAACGTCGTTCCCTGAGAGAAGAGCGGTACGCGCTCCTATTCTCTACCATCCAAACCTCTTACGATAAGAACCCGGACTTTGATATGCAGATCTTTCTCAAATCACTTCCGTCCGAGTTCAGAGGACTAGCGTGCCTGGCAGAGCGGGACTTCCTAAAGATGAGAAAGGAGCGAAAAGTATGACTACCAAGACGTTGAAACCAAGACCGCAGGATGCTGACTTCCAAACCAGACTCAAATCCCTGTGCCTCGAGTACGGCATCTCATTTCATGTGTTCGCTGGGGAGTATGAGAAGACATCCGTACAGAAGGAGGGCCGCGCCGTCGTATCCCTAGCTGGATCTGTGGAGAAGATCCTGCGCCTCGTTGATGCTCTAAACTACCTAATGCCAGGAGTCATCGTCAACGGCGTGGTACGAGAGATCAGCAAGATTACCTGCAAGGACTGTCCAGACAGGGACACCTGTCCAACAAAGGATCTATTGACAGAAGGGAGGCGGTGCAATGCCTAAACCATACCCAGTACCCGAGCACGAGTCGTGGTACATCCACGATTCTTCCAAGATTCAAGAGTACCTCGAATGCCCACGCATGTATTTTTATCGTTATGTAATGGGCTGGACACCTGACTCTTTTAACAACCACACCTACTTTGGAGAATGCTGGCATATTGGTATGGAGCATCTCATCCTCCACGGCTATTCCACGAAAAGCGTGGCGGAGGCTGCTCGCCTTCTAACAGAGCATTACAGGAAAAAGGTGCCAGAAATAATGGATCCCTCTTATGCCCCCAAGAACCCCGGCAACGCGCTCGTTGCCCTAACTGGATACATAGTGGAGTACGCCGGTGAAAGATTCGACACTTTATACACAGAGATCGCGGGTACCGTACCTATTAACGAAAGGAACGTTCTGCATTTCAGAATGGACTCTGTCCTCAGAGACGATAGAGGCTATTTTAGCAGGGAACATAAAACTGGTTCGCAACTTAGCCGAATGTGGCTCGATCAGTGGGCACTATCGTTCCAATGCGGGACGTACAATCACGTTCTTTATTGTCTCTTTTCACCAAACGAAGTCTGGGGAGTGGAGATTAACGGTACGATCTTCAACAAAACCAAGATCCAATTCCAACGCGTTCCCTCCAGACGAACGTTGTCAGCTATGCAGTCATGGTTCTGGCACGCCAACGAGTACGTTGCGCGCATCGAAGAAGACTTTGCACGCCTCAGGGAAGCCTCGAAAGACGACGAAGTCTTAATGTGTTTTCCTCAAAATCCGACAGCGTGCACAAAGTACTTCGGCTGTCCTTATCATGGCTTTTGTACAGCGTGGAGTAATCCACTAAAGTATGCAGACGAAGCACCACTTGGCTTCCATATCGAATGGTGGAATCCGGCCGATCAAGAAAGAAAGCCAAAGCATGTCTTCGACTTCTCTAAGAAGGAAGTTAACTTTATTTTAACAGGAGGTGTATAATGTCAGAGGTCAAGCGTCTTACTCATCACAGCGTCAGCGGTATTATAGAAAACCTAGAATACACTTCGTTGAAGTGGGATAAGATCTTTGACGAGGTCGTTCTTCGCCTGGAGGATGGCGATCGCCGGCACGTCGTCCCTCTCAGGAACATCAGCCGCTTGACGTACCGCCAGTCACATGTGGAGCCGGCCGCGGCAGAAGATAAAAAAGGCGAAGGCAAAAAATAATTGTTGACAACTACGGAAAATTGTGATATGATCTTCAAATAACATAATCGAGAGGAGGAACTATTATGGCAAGAACAATCATTATCGAACCCTGTCTCAACGGCTTCGTCGTCAAGGTAGGCTGCCAAACCGTCGTATTCAACAAGTTAGATACGCTGATGCGCCTACTTTCGGAGTACTTCGTCACTCCAGACCTCATCGAACAGGACTTCATAAAGAACGCTCCGACGTGGGCTCCTGGCGTTCCCGAAGAATCCCTAACCCCAACCGATTCATCCTGCCCTAGCATCATTAGGAGGAGGTAAAATGCCTTTAGACATTCAAAAAGAGCTATCAGAGATTAAGCAGTTGTATACCTCCGACGCTCGACATAAGTCCTTTAATGCTATCATATATGGAGACTCCGGCTCTGGTAAGTCCTACTCTCTAAGGACAGCCCGACGCCCTGTCTTGGTCCACTCCTTCGATCCGGGAGGGCAGAAGGGGAATAGGAAGTGCGTAGAAGAGGGGTGGTTCTTCGTAGACAGCAGGTGGGAAAACGAAGATCCCATGCGACCTTCTGTATTCCAGGCGTGGGATAAGGAGTATCATCGCCTCCTTCATGGCGGCATGTTCGAAAACATAGGAACGTTCGTTCTTGACAGCGCAACTACCATGGCTGGTACTGCCATGAATGTCGTCCTGCAAAAAGCTGGCCGTACCGGAGGACATCCGTTTCAACAGGATTACGCACCAGCTGTGGCCATGCTGGAGGCGGCATACAAATCCTTCACAACCCTACCGTGCGACGTTATCTTGATCGCACATAGCGACGTCGACAAGGACGAAGCAACTGGTAGGATGTTTATCGGCCCTCTCTTTATCGGTAAGTTGAAGATGCGGATACCTCTGCTCTTCGACGAACTCTATTACGCCCACACGAAGGAGTCTTCCGCCGGTATTAGGTATGAATGGCTAACGCGCTCGACAGGCCTTTTCAAAGCGCGAAGCCGCCTCGCCGCAGAAGGCAAGTTAGAGACTTATGAACCCCAGGACTTCAAGAATATCCTGAGAAAGGCGGGACTTTCCGATGCTGACCGTGCAGGAGTATAGTGAAATTTTGCGGATGACGTTTATGAAGAACGTCGAACGTCAGACTTCATGGGGTAGGGAACAATTAAAGATCATGTTTATGGAGACACTGATCGAGGCTAATAACATCATGCTCAAGGAGTGGTTCCGGCGAGCGGGAGGAGGTGAAAAGCAAGAGTAGCGGCTTGAGGTTCTGCACAAATAACAACAATTGAACAATTGACCTATTGAGAGGAGGTTCTTTGACATGAAAAGTTGGCTTTTGATTATCGCTGCGGTTGTGTCGTTTGCTTCTCCGGCCTATGCCTTCATGGACACCATCAACAACGGTCCTCAGGCAGAAGCAAATGTTATCGACACCAACATCAACACCAACACGAACGTGAACACCAACACTAACACCAATGTGAACGTGTTGGGACAGCAGCAAGGGCAGTTGCAGGGACAGGCACAGAAGCAAGCGCAGGGGCAGTTGCAAGCGCAGGGCCAAGCCATCATCGGGTCGGCCAACACTAGCAACAGCAACAATTCTTCTCAGGAAGTGACCTTCATTAGCCCCGAGAACAAGCGCGAGCTGCCTGGCTTCTATGGTTATCAAGCCCCTCAAGGGTTTGCCTACCGCGGCCCTTTCGAAAAGGGAGTGGCTGGGAAAGCCAAACCCTGGCGTATGAGCAAGAAGCAGTGGGCCTCGGCCGAATTGGACGGCTTCTACTCCGCCTGGGACAGCGCCAAGTGCAAACTGTTCCAGATCAGTCCGGCCAAAGATGCATCCGAGACACTGACTATTGGGACGAAGGACGTTCCTATTGCGATCCTCGAGTGCGAGGGCGCAAGCGATTTAGAGATTTGGGGTGCTGCTGGGAAGAAGGCTCTGGAAGCCGGTGCGAAGTTCATCGAAGAAGCTGCGTACGCTGCTACGTTTATTAACAAGAGCAGTGGTTGGAACCTCGGCTTCGGCGGCGGCGTGACAGCCGTCAACGGTGGCAACGACGTGTATGGTGCCTCCGTAGGAGGCGGTACGGGCATCGGTTCTGCTTCTTCTGAGCCGATCGAAAAGATCAAGGTCGTCTTTTTCCTGTTCTAACACAATCTTCTGTGAACCATTCACATAAGGTGGGCGCAGAAGAATAAAACACCATAGGAGGTTTTAGTATGAGCTTCATTGAGCAGATTGATTTCACAGGCGTATTTGAACCGAAGGTTGTCCCGGCCGGCGAGTACCAGCTCCGCATCGTTTCTGTGGAGCGCAAGGTGTCCGAAAACACGGGCAACGTATACCTCAACGTACGTTTCGAGATTCCTTCCGAGCCGCAGTCGAAGGACGTCTTCGAAATGCTTAACCTGCCCATGCCGAAGGATGACCTGAAGACCGCCAACATGAAGAAGTCGGTCCTCATGGCTTTCCTCAAGGCCTTCGGCTATAATCCCGCTGAGCCTATCGATGGCGATCGCCTTCGTGGCCTGATGGGCTGGGCTATTCTGAAGGAGGAGAAGGACAACACGTACGGCGACAGGAACCGCGTGAAGCAGTTTGTCGTTCCTAAGTGATCGGTCCTAGCCTCACAGAAGGGGCGTCTATCTGACGCCCCTTTTATTGAGGCTACTGCCATCAAAGGAGGTGATAAAACATGCGGCGCGTTTCTGTTAATGTCGAAGATGAACTGTTCACCAAGCTTGCCATAATCCCTTGGGGAGCGAGGCAACGAATTCTTGTGAGAGTCCTCGAACAGGTTGTCAAAATGATCGAGGAGCATGGAGAGATAGCTATTGGTGCTATCATGTCAGACCGCCTATCACTAGTGGAGGTATTCCATCATGGCTCGTCTAGAGGATCTTCGCCACTCCATTCTATATCTGCCTCCTTCGGAAGCAATCAGAGTAATCAGCGGCGTCAGAGCGAACCGACGGATTCCGAAGAAGGTAGCGTACCAGAAAAGGGTGGAAGGGGCGGAACCAAAACGTAAAGCCGTTGCGAAGAAAGCAGTCAATTCCACAGAGAACCTTCTAGCCGCCATCAATCCTGCACAAGCAGAAGCTTTGTTGGCTCTTCTTCAAGGAGGTAAGAAGTGCAACTAAGTACTATACCAAGATCAGCAATCGTGTTTGGAGAACGCTTTCGTGAGGACTATGGCGATCTTAACGAACTGGCGTCTTCAATTAAAAAGGAAGGAATTATTCAACCACTCGCCGTTCGATACGACGGCGACAATAAGTATACGCTCTTAGCCGGCGGGAGGAGGTTTCGTGCCGCCGAGATTGCGGAGGTAGATGAAATCCCGGTCCGCATTTATCCTGCGTCTATCTCAGACCTAGAAATGCGCTCCATCGAACTAATGGAGAATGTCTGCCGTAAGGATCTGACGTGGATCGAAGCCGCCAAACTGCGGAAGGAAATTCACCGCCTTCAAGTACAGATCCACGGTGAGGCGAAGAGTGCTACGGGTGAGGGTTGGTCGCAAGATAAGACCGCGGCCCTTCTCGGCGTCGACCGCACCACTATTAGTAAAGACCTCCAACTCGCCGACGCCTTGGAACATATTCCTGTTCTAGAGCGAGCGAAGACGCGTGCTGACGCCGTGAAGTTGCTAAAGAAATTAACAAACGAGGTAGAAAGGGCTCATTATGCAAGGCAGATAATGACCCAGCAAGAGACCTCTCCTCTTGACCGCGTACGGCGGGAGATTGCGAGCAGGTTTGTTGTCGGTGATTTCTTCGAGATGGTAAAGCAAGTCCCCAACGGCAGTATTGACTTCGTAGAAATCGATCCTCCTTATGCTATCGAATTGCAGGACAAGAAAACCGCGAACTCAGAAGGTCTCGAATACTACAACGAAGTTGATAAAAAAGACTACGTCGATTTCCTGATTGGGACTTTACAGGAAACTTGGAGAGTCATGGCCGAGAACAGCTGGATGATTATTTGGTTTGCTCCTGATCCCTGGTTTGAACCGATCTACCTCGCTATGAAGGCGGTCGGCTTACGTGGTAATCGCCTTCCTGCTGTTTGGGTCAAAGGTACTGGGCAGTCACTCAATCCAGAAAGGAGCCTAGCAAACGCGTACGAAATGTTTTTCTATGCAAAGAAAGGAGACCCCAAACTTTACAAGGCGGGCCGAGTTAACACTTTCATGTATAAACCGGTGTATAGCAGAAGAAAGATCCACCCAACCGAGAGGCCGATCGAAATGATGGAAGACATCCTCATGACCTTCAGCCCTATGAACGGACGAGTCCTCGTGCCCTTTGCGGGTAGCGGGAATACCATTCTGGCCGCCGCCAACAAAGGTATGACTGCTTTTGGTTACGATCTGTCTTCTCAATACAGAGACGCATTTGTACAGAGGGTATTTGAGAGTCGTCCTCCACACTATAAATCCTACTCGGAGGTTCTGGAAGATGCAGGTTAATCCTACGAAGCGCCTCGTTTATGGCGAGGGCGATAAAGACGCCTCGATCGTTATAGTAGGCGAAGCCCCTGGTGCCACGGAGGTGAAACTTGGTAGGCCTTTCGTAGGGCAGTCTGGCCAAGTATTAGACAATCTCCTTAGCAACGCGGGAATTCCTCGTTCTGCCTGCTATATCACTAACGTGGTAAAAGAACAACCGCCGAACAACGACATAGAAGTCTTCTTTAAAACGCAAGGACAGCGGGTGTTCTGTACTCCTGAGTTCAATGCATATGTTCGTGCGTTGCATGAAGAACTCTGGGCCACAGATGCCAACGTCTACGTTGCGGTAGGCAATACCGCCCTTTACGCCTTAACACAGCGGCACGGCATTATGAAGTGGCGCGGTTCGATTCTCCAGGGATTCTTGGAACATAATGGGCAGTACCGCTTTATAAAGGTCGTTCCAACAATCCATCCGGCGACCGCTCTGCGTCAGTACATCTTCGTTCACTATATCTCCTTCGACCTTAGGCGTGTGCGAGAGGAAGCAACGACGCGGGAAGCACAGTTGCCAGAACGCCACATACGCCTCCGTCCTTCTTTCAACGATTGCCTCTCCTTTCTCGAGCGATGCTCGGCGTCACAGATGCTTGCTTTCGACATCGAGGTCATGAATGGTGAAGTATCATGTATCTCTTTCGCCTACTCACCTACTGAAGCTATTAGTATTCCATTTATGGAGTCTGGCTATCGTGACTACTTCACTCTGGACCAGGAGTATGAAATCTGGCGTGCTATCGGAGCTATTCTTGAGAATGAGAACATTCAGAAAGTAGGACAGAATGTGGCTTTCGATGCGACGTTCCTATTTCGTAAGTACGGCTTCGTAACCCGTCCTATTCAGGATACTATGGTTGCACAAGCCATTCTCTATCCAGACTTCCCAAAAGGCCTTGACTTCATAACGAGCATTTGGACTAGGGAACCTTACTACAAAGACGAAGGAAAGAAGTGGTTCCGCTTTGGTGGTAGCGACGAGGACTTCTGGCTATACAACGCGAAAGATAGCGCAGTATGCTTAGAAGCCTTCCCTAAAATCTATCGGGAGCTTCAGGCCCAGGGCAATGTGGAAGCCTATGAACGCCAACTAAGAGTAATCGAACCCTGCATTTTTATGCAGGAGAAAGGTATTCTTGTCGACGTGGAAGGCTTAACAAAAGCGTCTGTCGAGGCTGAAGAAGAGATCAAGTCTCTGACTGACGAGCTCCGCACTTGCTGTGGGTATGACGTCAATCCCAACAGCCCTAACCAACTAAAAGATTACTTTTATGGCAAGAAGAAGGTACAGCCTTACATCAACAGAAAGACTGGTTCCGCAAGCGTTGACGGTCAGGCCTTAAAGCGGCTTAGCAGAAGAGGCTTCAAAGAAGCAGACCTTCTCCTACGCCTGCGTAAACTAACCAAACTTAAAGGCACCTATTATGACGTTACGCTTGATGACGACGGTCGTTTACGCTGCTCTTTTAATCCAGTAGGCACAACTACTGGAAGATTGTCGTCATCAGAAACCATCTTCGAAACAGGCACGAATATGCAAAATCTTCCTCCGGAGATGCTGCGCTTCCTGCTCGCTGATGCTGGCTACATTTCGTACCTAATGGATCTTTCACAGGCAGAGAATCGGACTTTGGCATATATCGCTCCAGAACCATCCATGATTAGAGCGTTCGAGAATGGTATAGATCTTCATCGCCAGACAGCCGCCCTCATCTTCAACAAAGCACTCGACCAAGTATCCGACGAAGATGGGAGCGCGCCAATCGGTGGAGGTACATTCAGCGAACGCTTTTGGGGAAAGAAAGCAAATCACTCATTGAATTATGACTTCGGCTTCAAGTCGTTCGCACTCCTGTACGAAATACCTGAAGCGGATGCGAAATTCATAGTCGACCGATACCACACTGTCTATCCCGGCGTGCGTGCGTACCACGCTTGGGTACGCAGTAAGTTATCTAAGACTAGAACGCTAGAAAACTGCTTTGGTCGTAAGAGGCTTTTCCTCGATAGATGGGGCGACGAGCTATTTAAGGAAGCATATGCCTACATTCCGCAGAGCACTGTCGCAGAGAAACTAAATGACCACGGCCTCTGCTTCGTCTATTACAATCAGCAGTGGTTTTATCCAGTCGAGCTTCTAAACCAGATCCATGATGCCTTAGCATTTCAGATCTCGACAAAGCACGACTTCAAAATCCACGCAGAATGTATTCTTCGGATCAGAGATTCCTTGGAGTCTCCTATTTCTTGGGGGGCGACCCAGTTCAGTATCCCCGTTGATTTGAAGGTAGGACTTGGGATGGATAAGAAGAAGTCCAAGGAGGTTAAACTTCGTGAGTACGCGACAGTTGAAGGACTGGCTCGACTCTTATCTGATCTACACGGAGAATACCGAGCCTCCATTCATGTATAGGCAGTGGGTGGGCATCTCAACCATTGCGGCGGTCCTTCAACGAAAGTGTAGTATGCGGTGGGGAACCATTACGTTCTATCCCAACATGTACGTAGCACTTGTAGGACCTGCAGGAAAGTGCCGCAAAGGTACCGCGATGAGTCCAGGAGCCGCCATGTTAAAAGACCTTGGGGTAAAACTCGCCGCGGAAGCTATAACAAGGGAAGCCCTAATTCGTGAACTAAAAGAAACGACTAACACAGTCGTAGACCCCCTCACAGGGGTCATCTATATGCACAGTTCATTGACAATCTACTCTCAAGAACTTACAGTCTTCTTGGGGTATAACAACCAACAGTTGATGATGGACCTAACAGACTGGTTTGATTGTCGAGATGTCTGGGTCTACCGCACTAAGCATCAAGGCACCGATGATATTATAGGCGTCTTCGTCAACTTGATTGGTGCTACTACCCCCGAATTACTGCAGAGTACATTGCCTATGAATGCCATAGGTGGCGGCCTAACCAGTCGAATGATCTTCGTTTTTGAGAAAGAGAAAGGAAAATCAGTTGCGACGCCCTTCCTCTCTGAGGAGGCAAAACGCCTAGAAAAAGCGTTACGCCTCGACCTCGAGCGTATTATGATGATGTCTGGAGAATTTAAAGTGACCGAGGAGTTTCTTGGGAAATATGTAGAATGGTATACCTTCTTCGATCAACAGCAGCATGAGTTGATAGATCCCAGGTTTGCTGCATATTTCGAAAGGAAGCCAACGCACTTAATGAAACTCTGCATGATCGTGAACGCTTCACGAACGAGTAGGATGGTTATCGAAGGCGAGGACTTTGACAGAGCTCTGGCTATCATAGATAGGACAGAGAAGAATATGCAGTATACCTTCGCCGGCGTTGGAAGATCACAGGCCGCTCCTCTGATGAATCAAGTTCTAGCGGTTCTCGGAACACGAAAGAAGATAACACTCGCGGAACTATCCCGAATGTTCTACCGCGACGCCTCTGCGAAAGACATGGAAGCCGTTATACAGACCCTCGACTCGATGCGGGTTATCAGAAGGGTCTTTAATGGCGAAGAGGTTATCATAGAATATCTAGGATGGAAAGGAGGAAAAATCTATGGAGACACAACTGACTCCTAAGCAAATGACTCTGCTCATTAAGCAGGCACTTGCAAATGGGAAGATTACAGAAGAAGATGTCGAACAGGCAAGAAGGAAGGAGCCGTCTGAGACGCTAAGGTATCTAACAGAGAAGCTCCACTTCTTAATCTGCTCCGGCCAGCACGACTTCCTTGATGATCCTACCTACTGCGGCTTTTTGCAGGAGGGGCTATTGGACAACGAATGGGAGCGGCCCTACCATCTTCAATGGTCGGATTATACAGAGCTTCTTCTAAAGTCGTACGAGATGAGTGAGGAGACTTTAAAAGACGTCTTCAACGATCTGCTAAACATCATCCTTTCTATCGAGGAGATAAAAAGAAAGTATGGACCGAACAGTGCACGGTTTGCTATTGATGTTGTGAGTAATAGCCTGCCGCCTAAGCCGGCGGTACAGCTCTCCTTCCTAAAAGGCTAGAGGATAACCGAGTGGGGGGCCGGTTAGTCTGGCCCCCCAATCTTCTGTGAATCATTCACCCTCGATCGGATATTCCAACTGCAACATTGCTCTACGCCCCAGCTCAGTTCGAAGCATCCTTCGTTGCATCGGTGTTAAGCCCCTCAGGCGCGCCTCCCTCCTGACACTTCCAGGAGTTACTCCGAGGAGCTGCATTTCGGCAATAAGTTCCGGCGGCACAGGCTGCCCTCCTTCCAGCGCCTTTACGTAAGTATCAATAACCTGCCCTTTCTTTTTATTGGTTGCCGCCTGTCTCCTATTTAGAATCGCCTCAGCTACTCTTATTCTACTGCTTTCTAAAGGTTCCGCGCCGGCGGCCTCTTTGAGATAGTCAGGCCATTGTAGTCTATAAAGTTCTCTACCTCGGTCGTCCTTGATGATATAATCCTTCTGTCCTTTAGTCATCAGTCGGTCTATAACCAACTCCGGCCAGTATCGAATAATAGGAATACTTCCTTCAAGGGACTTCCAAGCTCCTCTTGCAACGCCGCCCTCTCCTCTCATCATAGGCTGAATTACTTCCTTATTTATCCGCAGCAAATCGGAAAGGAAAGGTCCGGCCCAATCCTCTACCCTCGAAGGCAACTGCATTGTTGCAGCAGCAGTTACGTCCACTCCCAAAGCGCCACCTATGCCCCTTGAGGTACGTGCCGCATGCTTATTAAGCCACATCTCCGCATCATCCAAGGCGGCCCAGGCCCCCAGCAGCGGCAGGCTTTTAAGAAGCATCAATAAACCTCGCGGCCCACCCATCGCTAGTTGAAAGGCCATATACCTTACTAGCTCCTGCCCACCTAGCTGTCGGATGAATTCAACCTCTTTTAACATATAGGGTTTGAATTGCCCTAACAACCTTCCGACAGGGGTGCGAAGAATACGAGGTAACGAGGCGGCATTGTAAGTGAATTGTGTAAACCAGTTCTGCCTAATAGCATACTCCTGCGCCTCTGCTTTGTTAAGGCCCAAATTTTTAAGGGCGTGAAGGTAGGCTGCCGCCAAGGTAGTTTCTCTGTTCGGCATTTCCGCGGCCTGGAACATTCCCAGAGGATGCCACAGAGACTCTTTCGGCTTGATCCTTCCCGAGGCGTCAGTTGCATAAGAAACGCCCATGTAAGGATCGACGAGTTTAAGGAACTCCCTTCCTTCAGGCGTTTTAATAAAGCGCTTGGCATCGAGGAAGCTTTCCGTTCCAAACTTAACCCATGTATGACCTTCACCCGACAGTCTATTGATAAAGGCAGCGACGGGCCTGTAGGCAAACTTCATCATAGCCTCGCCCTGCTTTATCTTTGCTATTCCTCTAGAGAAAGCAAGCGGAGAAGCCTCAACATTCAGGTTTCGTAGGAGCGTATCAACAATTCTATCGGACATCCAGTAACGTCCCTTAGTATCCTCGATTAAGTTAGACAGCCACTGCCTACCCATAGGATCATCAATACCTTGCAATAGCCGCCTAGCCTCGTTAATAAGCGGATCGAGGTTAGTCTTCTTTTCAATAGACATAGCATATGCAGGTAAGACGTCGAAGATATTCTCCTCCCCCTTTAGGATGTCCTTTCGCTCCTGCAGGTAAGGAGAAAACTTCTCAGACGGTCTTAGTGTAAAGGCCCGCCTTACAGCCCTTCGAGCTATGTCGCTCTTATTTCCAACGGCCTTCCCTAGCTCTTTCTCAATCCAGGTAATATCCTCCTTAAGAGCCTTTCCTAAATCTCTAATAACTCTGTAATAAGAGCCTCTAGGAAGAGCAGTAGCTAAATCATAGAGCATCCCATTACTGTCAATAACAAGCGAGCGCTTATCTGGATTCTCTTCGAAGTATTTCTTTGCCTTTCGAAGAGCATCCTTCCTCGATACCGCGTTCGCAACTATCCGTCTCGAAACCTTCCCATCTTCTCCGACGATTTCTTCGATGAGGTGGTATTGCCCTAGCTCGTGCTTCGTAACATATTCTTCTATTTTCCCCTTTGTCTGCAGATCGCGGTAGTCCTTGAAGATCTCCTTCATAACCTCCGCCTGCTCTCGCGGCATACCTTTCAACACTTGCTCTTCCGAAGCACCCTCTTTAAAAACCTTAACGAACGCGCCGTACTCTTCCTCCGAGAGGTTCTGCTCATACACCTTCTGCCTGCTCTCCACTACTTTATTCCACATCTCGTCGTAGAAGCTACGAAGCTTTCCATAGGCTGCTTCTTCTGCCTGAGTTTGCGGCTTCTTTGTACCTTCTAGAATGTCCCGCATTCTCAGTTGCTCTTCTTTCGTAAGGGTCTTCTCGACGTCGCGGAACAGAGTAGCATGGTTCTTGAAGTTATAGGAAGTAATATTATCGGCCTTCATCAAATCGGCCCACCAGTTTGAGACGTCCTTTCCCAATCTTTCTGCCATCCTACTGGGGTCAACGAACCATTCAGAGAGCGGGTTGATCTTCGCTTTTTGCTCGGCCCAAGTAACTCTCTGTCCTCCTTCAAGCGTTTGATTAGTAGAGCGTTGGAACATCGACGTCTTTTCAAGAGCCCTCATAATGCTCTCTTTTAGAGCCGATAGACCGGCGCCGGAAAGGCCTGCTGTAGCTACTTCGGGCATATTCAGCTCCCCCTTCTGAAGCATGCCCTTCAGCTCATCGGCCTTTCTTCCCTGCGCTTCCATGAAGTCACGCAACTTATAATAAGCATAGGAGCCTAACGCAGCTGTGCCTGCGAGGCCGAGAACAGTTGCTAAGAGACCAACAGCCGCATTACCCTTCTCCTTTTCTCGGATCTGTGGAATGTCTTCGTCGAATATAACATAGTTACGCTCCCCAGACGTCCGACCAATATAGGTATTCCCCTTGAAACCTGCGTAGTCACGCAGGAACATGGAGGCCCCTCTATCTCCGAAGAGGGTTTGGAGAGCCAGCTGATATTCGTGACCCATATTAGGTTTGGCCTTGGCATCAATAGTAGCTGACAGCTCACCTGCCACCTGAGCGATCTTAGACGCGTCAGTACGCTGAGCCCACTTAGGCGGTGTAGCCATAGGGTCAATCTTTTCACGATATAGATTCCTGAGACCGTCTCTAATAACCTCCAACTGCGAATGGTCGAGGCGTTCGTCAAGATCTAAAAGCTTAAGGTCGTCAGGTAACTCCACTGTGTAGAGCCATTTTTCGGGCCCTTTTTCTTTAATGTCGCCGAACTTTAGGTCTTTGTAAACTTCTTTGACTTTTCTTATTTGTTCCAGTTTTCCTCGCGAAGACAGATCGAGATCGATGCTTCCAAAGGCGGCGGCCCGATTAGCTGCGCCTTCTCCAAAGAATGAAAGGACTGGACTACTACTCCAAGAGATTGGCTCTCCTCTCTTCTTTGCTTCGTAGAAACGGTCGACCTCCTGCATAATGTAGTCGGTTAAGTAAGAAGCCTTGGCGCGCAGCGTTTTGAGATTTTCCTTAGCGATCTCATAACCTTTTGGAAGGTCAGACAACTCGGGAGCACTCAGTATCGCATCCAAGAAATTCTCCTTGAAGTTCTCAACGTCTACCAGGCCCCTTCTCTCAAGCTCGGAGAACGAGTTAAGAATATCTTGCACCTTCGGAGCAATTTCATCATCAGGAAGCACGTAGTGCTCCAAGCGTCGGATGGCCTTATCGTCGTACTCTAAGATTTGACGCAGCTTGGCATTGAAATCTTTTTCACCCTCCGCACCTGCCAAATCACGTAGGCTACTTACCAAATTCCCTGTGGCTTGTACCGGCTTTCCTTTAATCAGATAAGCTGGCCCTTTTACAAGCTGAAAGCTTTCAGGATCTAGTTCGCTGATACGTTGAATAGCATCTACAACATTTCTATAGTCAATCTCCGCCTCCCGCTCGAGCAGTGGGTCTTTCTGTACTCTTCGGATAGATGGGATCATCTG
>Ga0116173_1001824_pt1 | contig 16996 bp, 13 predicted proteins | sample AD_UKC085_MetaG_FD_89800 | JGI IMG/M metagenome (GOLD analysis project Ga0116173, IMG submission 89800) | Active sludge microbial communities of municipal wastewater-treating anaerobic digesters from USA - AD_UKC085_MetaG | ecosystem: Engineered > Bioreactor > Anaerobic > Digestate | place: USA...
CCCTTTCCGCAGTGACACAGGAAGGGATTGACTGTGATTTTACTGCCGGGTTAAGTCTTGGTGAATATTCTGCACTTGTCAAAGCGGGCTCATTGAAGTTCAAGATGCGGTTTCAGTTGTAAGGCAGCGCGGAAAGTTCATGCAGGAAGCAGTTCCTGCGGGTCGCGGTGCGATGGCGGCAGTAATAGGAATGCCGATAGATAAGTTGAAGGAATCTTTAAGGCAGGCATCAGTGCATGGAATAGTCGAAATAGCAAATTTCAACAGTCATGAACAGTTGGTGATATCAGGAGAAACTGCAGGAGTCGAAGCGGCAGTCAAACTTGCACTCGAAAACGGTGCGATGAAGGCGGTGATGCTTCCTGTAAGTGCCCCGTTTCATTCTTCTCTTCTTAAGCCCGCGGCTGAAAAACTTCATGAAGTGCTTAAAAATACTGAAGTTAATCCACTGAATAAGCATGTTGTTTCGAATGCCGATGCATTGGTGCTAAAAAACCATGAAGAGGTTGTTCCGGCACTTGTCAAGCAGGTGAACAATTCAGTTCTGTGGGTTCCTTCGATCGAATTGATGATAGATGAAGGGGTTGATTCTTTCGTTGAGATCGGTCCGGGCAAGGCATTATCAGGATTTGTGAAGAGAATAGCAAAATCAAAAGGGGCAAAAGTCGATATTTATAATGTTGAAGATATGGTTTCATTTAAAAATTTTGTTGATGCAAAAAATAAGGGGGGCAACTGATGACATTAAAAGGAAAAACGGCTGTTGTGACAGGCGGTTACAGAGGTATAGGAAAAGCAATAGCTATAAAGCTTGCGTCAATGGGTGCAAATGTTGTGATCAATGGTATAGGAGCTCCGGAAACTGCAGATGATACAGTCAATGAACTCAAGTCGTTCGGTGTCGAAGCTCAGGCAGTTTCTGCAAATGTAACTGTTGAAGAGGAAGTGAACGGCATGATCGCAAAAGTGATCGAGAAGTTCGGACATATTGATATTCTTGTCAACAATGCTGGAATTACAAGAGACGGACTTTTGATGAAAATGAAGGAATCGGACTGGCAGAGCGTTCTTGATGTCAATCTGAAAGGGGTATTTCTATGCACGAAAGCTGTTGTCAGACCAATGATGCAGCAGAAAGGCGGAAGTATCGTGAACATTACTTCTGTTGTCGGGATAACGGGTAATGCGGGTCAGGCAAATTACAGTGCATCAAAAGCCGGTGTGATCGGTTTTACCAAATCTATTGCAAAAGAGATCGGAAGCAAAGGTGTGAGAGTGAATGCAGTTGCTCCCGGTTTCATAAATACAAAAATGACAGAAGCACTTCCGGAAGAGGTTAAAAAAGCATATATGGCAAATATTCCTCTTAAAAGATACGGTGAGCCGGAGGAAATTGCAGAAGTTGTTGCGTTTCTGTGTGAAGACAGATCCAGATATATGACGGGTCAGGTTTTAAAAGTTGATGGTGGAATGGCTCTTTGATGAGCTGTTAATAATGTGAATAATTTATGTGAGGAGGTTATTATGTATTTTGAAAAGATCGTTGAACTCGTTAAAGAACATCTTGCACTTGATGACGTTTCCAACATTACGCCGCAGACATCACTTATGGGTGACCTTGAAGTCGATTCTCTTGATGCGGTTGAGATCGTTATGAAGATCGAGGATACTTTCGGGATCGAGATTCCTGATGAAGATGTCAACCAGTTCAAAAATCTGGGCGATATCGCAAATTACATAAAGGCGAAGAAGGAAGCTTAAGAAAAATTTTCCTCAAAAATTAAAGTGAGGTAGGGGAATGAACAGGAGAGTTGTAGTTACCGGTATGGGTTGTGTTACTCCGGTCGGCAGCGGATGGAAAAATTACTGGGGAAATCTGCTTGCAGGAAAGAACGGAATATCTCTTATCACGGGTTTTGACACGACTGATTTCAATTCAAAGATAGCCGGAGAGATCAAGGATTTTGACATGGGTCTTTATATTGATAAGACCGAGTACAGAAGGATGGACAGATATACGCAGTTCGCAGTTGCGGCGGCTAAACAGGCGATCGACGATGCCGGCATTGATATTGAAACAGTTGACAAAGACAGTTTCGGTGTCTATCTCGGATCGGGCATAGGCGGTATGGCGACCCTTGAGGAACAGCACCGGATACTCATGGAAAGAGGCCCTAAAAGGATAAGCCCTAACTTCATTCCGATGATGATCTCAAACATTGCAACGGGTCATCTTTCGATCCTTTTCAATGCGATGGGGCCGAGCATGACAACGGTAACTGCATGTGCTTCTTCAACAAACGCAATAGGCGAAGCGCTAAAATGCATTCAGCGCGGTGATGCTGACATGATGATTGCCGGAGGAAGCGAGGCGTCAATTACTCCGCTTGCGATAGCTGGTTTCACATCGATGAAAGCTCTTTCGACAAGAAACGATGCACCTGAAAAGTCAAGCCTTCCGTTTGACAAGGAACGGGATGGTTTTGTAATGGCGGAAGGGGGAGGAATGCTCATTCTTGAAGAACTCGGTCATGCTTTGAAAAGAGGGGCGAAAATATATGCTGAAATGGTTGGATACGGCATGGCGGCAGATTCATATCATGTTACAGCGCCTCATCCTGAGGGGAAGGGAGCACAGCGGTCAATGGAAAGGGCCATTGCCGATTCAGGGATGAAACCTGAAGATGTTGATTATATCAATGCTCACGGAACAAGCACATATTTCAACGATATGCTTGAAACCAAGGCGATAAAGAGTGTTTTCGGCGAACATGCATATAAATTAGCGGTAAGCTCGACAAAATCAATGACGGGACATCTTCTCGGCGGAGCGGGAGCAGTTGAAGCGATCGCTACGATCTGTGCAATTGTTCATGATGAAATGCCACCCACGATGAATTATGAAGTTCCCGATCCAGAATGTGATCTGGACTACATTCCGAACGCACCCAGAAAGAAAGTTGTGAATTTCGCACTTTCAAATTCACTCGGATTCGGCGGACACAATTCCACGATCGCTTTCAAAAAGTATAAGGAATAACATTTAATCCTTTAATCTATTCCCTTTCTTGAATCTTTTACGCTCTTGTGATATAAACCAATTCGTGTGTCAAAATTAAGTTCTTGGAGGATAAATTGAAAAAGATTTTTATTATTTCAGTTGTTTTTGCGGTTTTTTTTATTGTGTCATGCGGAGATGACAAGAAAGTGGAAAACGATGATGAAAATGTGAATGATGCTGATGAATTGACTGATGATGAAGGGATAACTCCGATCTGCAAGACCCCGGGGGATGGGCCTTATGAGCTGAAATTCACGGATATTACTGAAGAGCTCGGTCTGAAGGGGATGGATGTTCTTGGAAGTCAGATAACAATTGCCGATATTGATGGCGACAGATGGTCTGATATTTATGTCACTCTTTCTTCAAAACTTAGAGAAGATCCATCCGCTCCGAAAGGTCTTTACAGATTGTTGAAGAACAAAAAAGGCAATGCTTTTGAAGATGTTACATTCACAAGCGGGTTGTTCAAAGATAAGGAAGGGACAAACGGGCTTGCTTCAAGTTATGTTGTTTTTGCCGACATGGATAACGACGGTGATCTGGATGCCCTGAATGTAGTATATGTTGATAAATCATCTTATACAACTGACGGCTATATGGATGACAGGACGAAAGTATATCTCAACAACGGTGACGGCACTTTCAAGCCCGGACCATTTTACGATTTCGGTCCTTCGATGTATGAGGCATTTGCCGGAATATCATTCTTTGATTACGATCTTGACGGGATTCTCGATATGTTTGCAGGAAGACATTATAACGATTACGGTGTGCTTGATTCATGCGAACAGGATAATCTCTACAAAGGACTTGGTGACGGAAAGTTCAAAGAGATGACAAAAGGAAGCGGTGTCGAAACACAGAAAGTGAGTGATGAAACTCTTGCATCAGGAAAAAATCATAAAGCGACATGGGGAGTTGCCTCTTGCGATGTTGACGGTGACGGATATACAGACATCATGACGACTACTTACGGCAGGTCGTTCAATATGTTCTACCGCAATAAAGGTGACGGCACTTTTGAAGACCTGTCCATTTCTTCAAATTTTGCAAGTGACGGTATTGAGGATTACAGCGATGACCAGTTTTTCAGATGTTTCTGTGCTGATGCGGCAAATAAGGATACTGAGTACTGCAAAGACGCACCAAGTCCTTCAATAACCTGCGGAAGTTATTCGTGGACGCCCGGTTTTTCAGATCAGCCGCACCGGCTCGGCGGAAATTCTTCAGGAACTTTGTGTGCCGATTTTGACGGTGACGGAGACATGGACATGTTTGCGATCGAGCTTGCCCACTGGCATATCGGTTCTGCAAGTGACAAGTCAATGTTAATTATGAATGACGGATTTCCTGAAAAACCTTTCAGACGGGTTGACGAGAAGGAAAGCGGAATAACAAGGGCAAGAACAGGCGGCTGGAATGACGGAGATCTTGGCGGACTGGCGGCAGATTTTGATAATGACGGGAAAATGGACATTTATATTTTAAGTTCTGACTATGACGGAACAAAAGCACTTCTTTTTCAGCAGCAGCAAGATGGAAAATTTAAAGAAACAGGAAAAGATGCCGGAGCACAGATACCGAGAGCTCACGGCGGAGCATTGGTCGATATTGACAGGGATGGCGATTATGATCTGATAGTCGGTGTTTCAATGATGAGGTGGGGAACAGATACGGCTGATTATAACAAAAGACCTGAAAAACAGTGGGTTACAGTGCTGAGAAATGATACAGGGGCCGATGCCAATAAAGTCATTATCAGCATTACCGGCTCAAAAGCGAACAGATCGGCAATAGGAGCAAGGATAATCGTGAAAGCAGACGGGAAGGAATTCATCAGAGAAGTTCAAAGTTCTTACGGACTTACAGGTTTCCAGAATGACTCTCTCCAGATAATAGGACTTGGAAATATCTGCGAAATAGAAGAAATTGAAGTCCGCTGGCCCGACAAAGACAGAACCGTTACAAAATATACAAATGTGTATGCAAATTATCTTCTTGAGATCGATCAGGAAAAAGGACTTAAACACTATACTTTGGAAGATTACTTTTCAAAAGAGTAAGCCATTACACCTGAAATTTTTAATTTCCCCGTCTTCGTACAATTTAGGAATCCTTTAAATAATTTAAAATGATTTGAGGGTCGATTTCAATCCTTGAAAATGCAAACAACTTTTTTCCAAGATCTTTGAGTGAGCCACCGATATGATAGATAGTTTTTTCATCAATTATAAGAAAACGGTCATGTGATTTGCCAAAAACCTTTATTTCAACAGGTGCATACTGAGCGTTGTGTTTTTTAAGATCAAGAGAAAGTTCTTTCGAAAGATTAGCAGTGTAAATACTCGCTTTTACTTGATCTTTCCGTTTTGAAAGCATCGAAAGAACTGTTTCATCAACATAATTGTCAACAAGAACAATAGATCTTTTCGCTTCTTTTATGAATGAAACGACAAGCTCATAAGCATCGAACACCTGTCCTTCAAAAAACACTCCTTCTTTTAGTGGAATTGCCTGCTGAATTATGAGTTCAAACTTTTTATCATGTTCAAAGAGTTTTTCTTCGATATGCTCGATCCGCTGGTTGAGTGCATACCCTTTCATAAGATAGTCTTTCAGCACATTGTTTGCCCAGATTCTAAACTGTGTTCCCCGTTTTGATTTGACGCGATAACCGACTGAAATTATTACATCAAGGTTGAAGAAATCCACTTTTCTTGACACCTTCCTGCCACCCTCAATTCGAACTAGTGGGAAATTCCCACGAGTTGAATTTTCATCAAGCTCGCCCTCTTCATAAATGTTGATAATGTGTTCAGTGATAGTTGATCTGTCCTTTTCAAAAAGTTCCGCCATCTGATTTTGTGTGAGCCACACAGTTTCGTTTTCAAGGCGAACTTCAAGGGATGATAAGCCGACTTCCGGTTGATAAATAATTATCTGATTTTGCATCTTTTCCTCTAACTTAAATTAAGCACTGTCTAATATAATGATTCGCATTATTTTCGTCAAATTATTTATATTGTTTCTTGATTAATTTCTGATTTTGAGATAATCTGACCTGTTAATTATTTGATTTTTTAGGGTTTTATGAAGGTTGCGATTCTGATTTTCACACTTTTTCTGTTTTCCTGCACTTCATGCAATGAAGGGAACAGTCAGAACCATGATTTTGACCAGGATTCACAGGATTTTGACCATGATTCACAAGATTTACAGGATGAGCAGGATGAAAAAGATAACGAAACGGATAATACCGAAAAACCGGAAGAAACTTCTGACATTGACAATGCGGAATGTCTCCCTGCACACATTGATGCAGGATATCCGTATTACCGCAACGACGGAAGCATTCACTTCTGCCGGGCATGTGATAAACCGACGAATAATGATCCTGACTGCATCGCAAATCTGTGGGTTGACGGGAATAAAAAACTGTTTGCTGAACACCCTGATAAAGATTGTCTTGGATATCCCTGTATGATGGAGAAACTTGAACCTTTATACGACGGTGAAGAAGATCTTGTTAACGGATTGGTATTCATAGATAAATGTGACATGGAGCTTTCAGCAAAGAATCCAATCGGCTGGCAGACAGGGATGGTCACATTCAAACATTATAATCTTTCTGAGGGGAAGGTGGGGCTTGTGATGAACCATGTTTTAACGACTGATCTCACAACCCCTCTTTTTAAAGCGGTAGAGTTTGATATTGAAAAAAGATCTTACCGTTTTGTCAGACCCGGAACTGCGAATGACACACTTACCTATCATAACGGAGCTTTTTTTAACACAGTTTCGGATAGAGGATTAAAAGAAGATGACGACAGCTCGCAGCAATATCTTGTTTATTCAGACAGTTCAGGGAAAATGAAGGTTGTTTACAATAAGCCGGTTTATTTCATAGTCTATAACCCCAAGATAAGTGACAAGTGGGTGTTTGTGAATATCCGTGAAGTTGAAGGCGGACCTTCAGAAATGAAATATGCAAAGATTGGTGAGTGGAAATGGAGAAAGCTCGGGGATGGGATCGGGTATCATCCGCAGATAGTGGGAGATAAACTTGCATTATATGTTGATTCATTTGACGGGTATATCTGTGATCTTTCAAAAAGCCCTGAAAAACTTGAATCATGCCTTAAAGTCAACAGGGATGGAGAGGAGATAAGGCATCCGAAAATGGATGTTGAAAATCCTCAACTGGTTTATTTCAGTCCGGTAAATATGGTTGACGGATTTATGAAACTTGATCTTTCAAAAAATCCTGCTGAATACAGTGAAATAAAGCTTGACGGCCTCTTGGAAACAAGGTTTTCTGTTGCATTGAACAGCGTAAAAGGAAAAATAATATTATATACAGACATTTCACTTCCTGACCCTCAATCTGACATGCGTGAAAACCGTTTGTGTTACTACAGGACAGACCTGAAAAAGAGTTTCTGCTCACTCCCCACACCCCATGCAGAAGGAAAAATGGAATACAGACAGGCATACGGAGAATTTGAAAACCATTGGCTTGTCTGGCAGGATTCAGTCGGACCACTGATGAAAGTAAGAGACATGGAATGTTACTGCGATCATCATCCTGAACTCTGCCCTTTTGATGACTACACACCTCAACCCGAAAATCCCAAAGATGTGAAGACGGGGAAAAGGGTGAAGGAGTGATTTCTCACAAATCAACACAAATCACAATTCAGAAAGAAGTTCTTTATAAATCTCATACCTAAAATTGTTTTTTGTACCGCAGTAATTATAATATCTGGTCATTTATTGATTTTAAGGTGTGTGAATGAATAAAGTGTTTTCAATGCTCAACTTCAAGGACGATGAAAGAAAGCGGGCGGGGCTTCTTTTTATTTATCAGTTCCTTGCGGTTGCGGTCATGGTTCAGGGAAGGATCGTAAGGGATACTCTGTTCCTGAAAAGATATGACACATCCAAACTTTCACTGATGTATATCGGTGTCGCGATACTTGTTTCGACTGCGACATATCTTTATATCAAAAGGAGCTTCTTCTACCGTCTGGACAAGCTGATAATCGGCACTTTTTTCATCGGGATATTTGCAACGATCATATTTGTTTTCCTTGTCAAGGCGAATGTGAAGATCAGTTTTCCGATGCTTTATATCTTCATTGAGCTTCTCGGCGCGTTCATGATGTTCCAGTTCTGGTCATTTACAAACGAACTTATCGATTCCAGAGAGGCGAAAAGGGTTCTCGGTTTCATCGGAGGAGGAGGTATCCTTGCCACGCTTATAATCGGCGGAAGCATTAAACAGTTCGTGAATTTCATGCCGGTTGAGAATCTTCTTATCATCAATGCCGTTTTCATGGGAATATGCATGAATATTGTAAGGTCGATGGGAACAAGATACCAGATGCGCCTTCAGAGAGGCATCGTCGCAAAAACGGCAACCAAACTTACCGGAAAAACCAAGATAAGCATATTCAGATCGCCTTATGTGAAGTACATCGCACTGATGACAGCATTCATATTTGTGGTTACTACGCTTGTTGATTATCAGTTCAAGATCGTTGCAGGCAAAAATTTCAGCGAAAAGGAACTGGCGACATTTTTCGGTATGGTATATGCAATTTTCGGTGGCGTTTTCTCCCTGTTCTTCCAGTTCATTGCAACATCAAGGCTTTTAAGATGGAGCATTTTCGTATCGCTGGGCATTCTTCCTGTCATGATGACACTGTTCTCTGTCTTTTTCATCACTCTGCCTGAAACACTTATTCTGTTCTCATGGTCTGCGCCACTTGTAGCCATAACAATGGCGAAAGCCAGCGACTATGCGTTCAGATACACTATAAACGATGCCGCAATGCAGCTTTTATACATCCCGCTTGATCCCAAAATAAAAAGTCGTGCCAAAGCATTGATAGATGGAATAATAAAACCGACATTCATAGGTATTTCCGGCTTAATTCTCTATGCAGTGAACATGACGAAAACCAATGAAAATTCAATATCTTGGTTTGTTGTAGTGATCGGCATCGTCTGGATAATTGTGATAATCGGAATAAGGAAGGAGTATCTGTCAGTCCTTATCGACAACATTAAAAAGAAAAGGTTCGGCACAAGTGACCTTGCCGTTAAACAGAACATTTTTGAAAATATCATTACCAAAGCCATAGAAAGCGGTGACGAAGAAGAGATACTGATGGCGCTTGATATGATAGAAAAAGGTAACCTTTACGGCATGGGAAGGAATTTCATTCCTCTTTTAAGCAATTCGAGCTCAAGGATAAAGGTCAAGATACTTGCACTTTTAAGAAGTATGGAAAGCCGGTTTTATACATATGACATTCTCAAACTTCTTAAAGACAAGGACGATGATGTTGTAAAAGAGGCCGTTCTTACATACGGTTATATGCAGATGGAAAAGTCGATCAATTACCTTTCCCAGTTCCTTGAAAGCGACAACATTGTGATAAAAAGATCTGCAATAACCGCCCTTATAAAATTCGGCGGAGTCAGCGGAGTCATGGTTGCCGCACCTTATCTGAAAGAGCTTACAGACTCGGGTGATGAAGTGAAGCGGTACAGTGCGGCTTACATTCTTGGAGAAATAGGTCAGAGGAACATGCAGCAGCAGGTTTTCAACCTTCTGAACGACCCAAGCCCGAATGTAAGAAGGGAAGCCGTAAAGGCGGCATGCAAGATCGGATCAAAGATATTCATTCCCAAGCTTTTTTATATGCTTTTTGATAAGAATGTAAGTTTTGATGTGTCAAAAGCCCTTTCTCAATTCGGAGAGAAAGTGCTTCCTCCTGCGGCTGATATTCTGAACAACAGTCTTGAAAGTTACCGGCTGAAAAGTGAAGTTGCAAGAATGCTCGGAGATGTATATTCACCTAAAGCAGTTCATCTTCTCATGAACACACTTGACACCAAGAGCGATGAAATGAGAAATATTGTTCTGAACAGTCTGAAAAAACTGGTGTCAAAAGTAGATAATATTTCACTCAACATCGAAGATCTCAGGATCATGCTTTTCAAGGAGATATTCCAGTATTTTCAGCTGCTTTATTTTGCTGTTAAGATCAGGGAGCGGCTTAAGACGGGACATCTTTCAACCGTTCTTGAGACCAAGCTCCAGAACTGTTATCAGAGAATTTTCTCAATTCTGTCTCTGATGTACGGAAATACGCTGTTCGACAACATTTACTTCAACATCACTCAGAAATATGTTTCAAATGCTCAGCGCTCGAATGCTCTTGAGATAGTTGACAATATGGTTGACAAAGACCTCCGGCCGATCATTGTTCCCCTTATTGAGCTTAAAGACGAAGAGGAAAAGCTCAAGCTCGGGTTTGCATTCTTCAAAATCAAGAAGATCGGTTTTACCGAGATAATAGAAACATTTCTTGTTGATGATTCAGAGTGGGTGAGGGCGATAACCATATCTGTGATAGCAACTGAAAATATAATTGAATTTGGTGAGAAGATAGAAATGTTCCTCTATGATCCGAGCCCCATTGTCAGGGAATCGGCTCTTCACACTATGGAGCTCATGGGCATCAAAGTTCCTGACGAGGATATAAAATGTCTTCTTGATGATCCCGATCCGCTTGTAAGGAAGTACACGAATTATATTATCCAGCCGAAAAACAGAAGAACCACGATGATATTAGAGAATTAAGGAGGCATTTATGCTGACCAGAGTGGAAAGAGTCCTAGCTCTTAAAAATGTTGAGCTTTTTCACGACATTCCCGGAGAAGTGCTTGCGGATATAGCGTCGCTTCTTGAAGAGGAGATGTTTGAAAAAGGGCAGTATATTGTGAATGAAGGAGATCTCGGGAAGGAACTTTTCATAATTATCAAGGGTGAAGTGGAAGTGGTTTCAAACGGCAACAGAATCGACATAATGAGATCAGGAGCAGGTTTCGGGGAGATGGCTCTTATTGACAGTCAGCCGAGAAGCGCAGATGTAATAGCACTTGAAGATGTCCTTGTGCTTAAAATCGAAAGAGATGATTTTCATGAGATACTCAAACAGCGCGAAGAGGTTGCCATCGGGGTAATTAAGGTGCTGAACAGAAGAATAAGGAACCTCAACCAGCGTCTTGTAGAAAGATCAGGCGAAAAGATTAAATAAATTTAAGGAGATTTTAATGAAAAGATTTTTCACAGCATTATTTGTCCTTATCATCTGCTCAATGCTTGCGGGTCAGGATAAAAAGGCAACGCTGACAGTCGTTCTTAAAGGACTTAAAGTACAGGGAACTGTTTATGTGAGTTTGTATGACAAGGATAACGGATTCCCGACAAAGTCCCAGAATGCTGTTAAGAACAGTATCAAAAAGGTTGCCGCCGCTACGGAAAACATATTGTTCAAAGATCTCCCTTTCGGAGAATATGCTGTTTCGGTCTGGCATGATGAGAATGGCAATGGAGAAATGGAAAAGAGCTTTATAGGCATTCCCAAAGAAGGGATGGGTGTTTCAAACGATGCAAAGGGTAAAATGGGTCCACCCAAATTCAAAGATGCAAAATTCAATATTGACAAAGAAGCAAAGACTATTGAGATCAATGTAAAATATTAATCTTTAGGAAGTTCCATTTCCTTGGGATAGAGTTCTTTTCTGATCATTTGGATTATCTTTTCGTCGTGAGTTTCTTTTTTATATCCCATTACATAGCTTTTTCCGAAAATGAAAAGAGGGACTCCGGGGCTTTCAATTTTGAATTCCTGTATCTTTTTTATAAGCAGTTCCTTGTTATCAAAATTTCTGCTCACTTCAAGCTTCTCAAATTTGATCTCAGGATATTTCTTTTCAAGTGATTTAATGAATGGCTCTGCATGAACGCAGTGCGGACATGATTCTGAATGAAAAAAATAGAATACGGGTTTTTTGGTATTTGATGCCGAGATCAGAAGAAATACCGACAAAAACAACACGATCTTTTTCACGGTTTTATTCTCCGAAATATATACAATTAAGCTCAATGGTCTGTTTTGTGTCAAACCCTTCATTTAAAATAAGTTCGGGTCTTGGTGATTTGTGTTCCCCTGATCTGAAAAGAGCTTTCGCCGCTTCGGTTCCTGAAGCCGGATAAAAAACCTCTGTTCTGTTCTGGCCCTGTATCTGAAGCTGTGCAATGTAATCAGATGCACCTGTTACAGCCGAACTGTTGATCTTTACTGTCGTTGAGTATTCTGTGATATTGAACGAAGTGTCGACAGTTTTATCTGAACTCATACTGTGTGACACAAGAAGCGGTATTCTCATAAAACTTTTCTTTTCTTTTTCTGAACTTGTGAAGAACAGGTCAAGATAGGCATTGATCGTAAGCCCCGATATTACTTCTCCGTGCCAGTCACCATCGGTCGGTTTTACAATATCAATAAGATAGTTTGCAGCAGTCTTGTCAGGGTTTACAACAATTTGATAATCATTCAGAGTTTTGTTGTTCTGAGCCCATTCTTTGAAAGGTGTGCCGTTTATACTGAGACCCAGTACGATCTTTGAAGTGGTAATGCCAAGTGTCTGTCCCGACATATTACCTGTAACATTCAGATTTCTTTCAATATATGTCTTGAACTCGCTTCCAAGAACCCCTTCACCTTCATAAATAACATCGTATTCTCCTGTTGGAACAAGAAATGAAAAGGTGCCGTCACTGAGTTCGGAAAGATTGATGACAGGTGTTTCAATTCCGTTCAGGTCACGGATCTTTATCAGGTCATCTTTTTCAGTAGTGAATGCTGAACCGTTGAGCGTTACAGTGCCCTCAACAAGCATCGGTGTGATATTGAAATTGATCTCTTTTTCAAGCACATACTCTTCAGCGACATTCTGGAATGTGAAGTTTGAAACAGGAACGCTTTCACTGTTTAGATATTTAAGCGGAAGGGTGAATGGTGAATATTCAAAAGCGCCTTTAACATTGTTGAGGTGACTTTCAAAGTTCATGGTATAGGTCTTCGGGTTGTAAACCACTTTTGTTCCGTCAGGCGGATTTTCAGGGTCGGGAACGATATTTTTTGTTCTTCTTACAACAAGAGCATCATAGGTCAGATCTTCCCCTGTTGTACCAAAATCCTTTATCACGAGTGATGAATAGTCAAATCCGGCAAGCTTGAGTTTTCCTCTAGTGCAGTCTGCACCTGTGCATTCTGATACTGAAGGAAGTGATGCGTTGCCAAGGAATGTTACTGTTCCATGCAGTCTTGCAAAGTCAAGGATGATATCATGTGTCTTGCCTGCTGAAAGGTCGTCCCAGAGCTCAAGTTTGATGTATTTTACAGGATAGCTGTCTGTTTCAGGAAGATAGAGGACATTGAACTGTGCTCCTTTGGTCATTGTGACTGAATATGCTTTTGTGGCAAGGTCGGGAATGATCACAGCGCTTGGATTGTCAAAAGGAGGATTCTCAACGATTATTATCTGACCGGTAGAAACATCATATCCTTCGTTTACGGCATTTCCGCTGAAGGTGACAGTCTCGACATTGATACCGGAATCTACATCTTCTTCTATCTCTATTCCGTTTGTTGAAGAAAGGATCGTTCCTTTGAAAACGCCCTGTCCTGATGCGAGCTGCCCTTCAAAGTAAACCGAATATGTGCCCTTGGGGACTACGACATCAAACGCTCCGAAATCTGAATAAGGGATGATCTTTTCGTAAGTGCCTGATTTGAGTTTAATCTTAGTTGCATCTTCCATGCCTGCTTCAACTGTGAAAGCGGCTCCGTTTTTAAGGACTGAGCCGGTAAAACGGAAAAGAGGAATCTCGAAGTCGAGGGTTCTGTCACCCGAAGCCATGTCTATATTTTCAAGAAGAGTGATCCTGTTCTCATAAGATGCCGATTTAAATAAAAAATCATATCTGCCGACAGGGATCTTGAATTTTTTGCCTGAAAGAGTTCCGTCAATGTCTGCTATCTTGAATTCGCTCAGAGTTGCTTTGTTCTCACCCCAGAGTTCTCCGGACAGGTTTGTGTCGTCACTTTCTCCGTTAATAGTTATCTCGCCTATAGTGAGATTTTTTGTCTGGACATTTATTTCAAGCGTTCCCCCTGCTTTAACTTCTGTGCAGTCACCGGTATAGGAAGTGCTGTCATCATCACTGCCGCTTTCGTCATTTTCAGAGTCATCATCAGCAGGATCGGTATCGTTCTTCGGATCTTCATCGTAATTCACGATCGTGTCTTTATCGGGATTTATCACTGAGTCTTTTTCACATTCCGATCCATTCCATGTGTATCCTTCGGGACATTTGTCGTTTTTGTCCCCTCCGCCACAGGAAACAGAAATAAGAAGTGCTGAAACAACGATAAAAATCAAAAAAAATCTGTTCATTGGAACCCCCGGTCATGTTGTCAACAATAAAATTACAGTTAATTATAGACCTCTTTATATCTTTTTCAATAAATAAATTGAGCGTTGAGGGTGTCTGAATAGTTTAAGGGTTGATTAAAGCTCAAGGAAAAGCTGAAACAATAAATTTTTCATCATTCCATCCCGCCGTCAGTAATTGTCCAGTTGAAATCGCTGATTATCTTTGCCCTTGCCGCTTCTGCCGCTGAACTGTATTTTGAATTTCCGCCGTCAAAGTTGACATTGTTCTGTAAAACCAGTTCACTCCAATTATTAAGAATTGCATCATAGTTGGCGGTGGAAAGAGTGACGCCATGGAACATATTATTCATTGAAGTTACATCCGACACATCCCATTTTGATAGATCATGGTCAAACTTTGCAGCTCTAGAAAACATGCCTGTCATATTAGTTACATCTGAGACATCCCAGTTTGAAATATTCTGATTGAAAGATTCCGAAAATGTGAACATGTAGTCCATGCGATTAACATTTGACACATTCCAGTTTGAAATATCTTGATTAAATGCTTTTGTCAATGCAAACATACCATTCATTACTGTTACTTGTGATACATTCCAGTTTGAAATATTCTGGTTAAACAAATCCGCACCATAAAACATGAATCCCATATCAGATACGCTTGAAACATCCCAAGATGAAATATCCTGATTGAATAAAACAGCTCCTTGAAACATGCTGTTCATGGTTGTGACATTGGAAACATCCCATTTTGAGATATCCTGATTAAAAGATCTTGCTAAAAAGAACATGTCGCTCATATCAATAACATTGGAAACATTCCAGTTAGACAAGTCCTGATTAAACATTTTAGCATCACAAAACATGATGCTCATGTTTGTAACTTTTGAAACATCCCATCCTGAAATATCGCCGTTAAACGAATCAGCAAAATAAAACATCATACTCATGTCTGTGACATTCGAAGTATTCCAGTCCTTCATGTTCTGATTAAAAGATTCTGCTCCGAAAAACATGCCGCTCATACTTTTAACATTTGAAACATCCCAATTTGAAATGTCCTGATTAAATGATCCTGCACCGTTAAAAACAAAGTTCATATTCTCAACTTTCGCTGTATCCCATTCAGAAATGTTCTGATTAAAATATGATGCGCCTTTAAACATTGAATTCATGTCAATTACATTTGAAACATCCCATCCTGACAGATCGCTATTAAACGCAACTGCAGATTCAAACATGTGACCCATATCTGTAACATTTGATACATCCCAGTTTGATATGTTATGATTGAAAGGTGTATTGCCAAACATGTGACTCATATCTGTTACTTTAGAAACATTCCAGTTTGATATGTCCTGATTGAAATCCGATCCCCCGAAAAGTCCTTTCATGTTTGTAACATTCGAAACATTCCAATTTGAAATATCTTTATTAAACGCAGTTCTTAAGAACAAATAACTCATATCTGTAACATTTGACACATCCCAGCTTGAAAGATCCTGATTAAACCATTCTACTCCCTGGAACATTCGGCTAAGGTTTGTTATGTCTGAAACATCCCAGTCACTGAACATTGATCCTATCGGAAAGATATTTTCGCATTCGGCAAAAGCACCCTTAAGGCTTTTAGTTTTGCTTAGATCAGGAGAATCTGTTGCTGTTATTTCAAGATTAGAACATCCTCTGAACTGATTTTCTGTATCACCGAATGCCAGAGATCCCCATTGAATGATTTCAGATATTTCTTCAGAATCACTTTCATCGCATTCTTCATTATTCTCATTGTAATCACAAAACTGCCACCCCTCGATAATTCCATCAATTATAACAAGATACTGCTGTCCGAATGATTTGTATTCATATTGATGGGTCTTAAAATAGTTCGAATTTGTTATTTTTTCAATTATGCCGTCACCCCAGTCCACCATAAAATCGTAATTGCCGTTTTTAACCAGCGGAAGTTGAATGGTGTTATCGCTATTGTAAATTGTCCAGATAGACATAAACAGCTTTGAAGAATAGCACCTGTTGAAATAGCATCTGTCAGACTCAGGACAGTCATTGTTTGAATCACATCTGATAATTTCGATTCTGTCATCGTCTTCATCATTTATAACATCTTCATCAAAGGCATCATCATTATTGGCATCATAACCGTCCGCGATGTCATTTTCAGAGATTTCATCATCTGATTCCGACTGTTCTTCATCATTTTCCGCAACATGTCTTTCAAACTTCTGAAGTTCGCAGGAGGTGAATAAAATTAATCCGGACAGAATAATCACAAAAAGATTCTTTTTCATTTCCGAAACCTCTGTAAATAGAGTTAAAACGGTGAAGTTTAATATAAGCTGTGTCTAATTGTCAACAAAAAGAAGAGTAACGGATATTTACCTGTCGAAATCCTTTTCAAAGCCGACTTTCTGCAAAAGTCGTTCTTTTTCAAACCATTTTTCTTCGATTCTGACAAAGAGTTTAAGTCCGACTTGACAGCCGTAGATCTTTTCAAGTTCAAGCCGTGCTTTTTTTCCTATATTTCCGAGTGTTGAGCCCTTTGCGCCGATGACGATGCTTTTCTGGGATTTTCTTGCAACATGTATTGTGGCATCG
>Ga0116173_1001835_pt1 | contig 16933 bp, 12 predicted proteins | sample AD_UKC085_MetaG_FD_89800 | JGI IMG/M metagenome (GOLD analysis project Ga0116173, IMG submission 89800) | Active sludge microbial communities of municipal wastewater-treating anaerobic digesters from USA - AD_UKC085_MetaG | ecosystem: Engineered > Bioreactor > Anaerobic > Digestate | place: USA...
CACAAATTGCACAGACTGCTTTTAGTCACAACATAGAATATTTTTGTTTTTTGCGCTGTCTACTTGACAGGGGGCGGGTCAGTGAGAGCACCGACCACTGTATTTATATATGAATGTTCCGTTATACGGAAAACAAGAATGCAATATATGCGGCTGCCGGAAACATCAGCATAAGCATGAACTCTCCTTCTCATTTTTTATAGTCAGTATATCTAAAAATGAAAGCCCTCGATGCCTAAATGGATCAGGACCAGAAGAACTACAGTTATCAGCAATACTGCGAAGGACTTCCGCTTTCGTGCTATGAACTCACCGGGAACTATATACTCTTCGGGGAATACGGGATTTATCCTGAGAATGATCGAGTCGTCTTTATCATAGATCGAGGAATTCGACCTGACGATATGCTGATACTCGACGCCGCTGTAAGTATAGACAAAGGTGTATGTGAAGGTAAACCTTCTTTCCTCGCCGGGGATCTTCAGAGTGCTTGTATCCACATCTCTGAGTGTGGCTTCCACCTCATCGGTGTAGCACCTGTATTTATAGAATACATCCAGCCCATGATAGATAAATAAGCCAACAACAGCTACATCAGCAATAATTGTCTGCATACCCACAGTAATCCCCTCCTTTACATTCTCTTTCCGATTTAACTTTATTATTGTCATTGTATCACAGATCGTGGTTTTTTTCAATATTTTTCAGCAAACAAATGCCGCAAGCCGCTTGACAATTCATATAAAAGTGGTATAATAATAAAAAAAGGGAGCTTGTGAACAGGCTGAGAGGGAGTTGTAAACTCCGACCTTACCTGATTTGGATAATGCCAACGGAGGGAAATACTTTTGCAATGAAGGTGTGTCTCTCTTTGCGGGCACACCTTTTTTCAATTCATAATTAAAAATCCATAATTCATAATTTTGGTGTCCGCTTACGCGGACAGAACATAATTATGCCTTTAATATCGTATCGGCGACATTTATTATGAATTATGAATTATGCATTATGAATTATCAAAAGCGGGACACCGGGGGGCACCACCTTGTCTCGCTATACAAAATTAATGCTGGGGAGAGATCCCGAAATTACCGAAAAGGAGAAATGTACATGAAAACAGCATTAACGATCGCAGGAAGCGACTCCTGCGGAGGCGCCGGCATTCAGGCGGACATTAAAACAATGACCATGAATGGTGTTTACGCTATGAGCGCTATAACCGCTCTCACAGCCCAGAACACGACCGGCGTAACAGGTATTATGGAGGTAACGCCTGAATTTCTATCCATGCAGCTTGACGCTGTGTTTACGGACATACGTCCCGACGCAGTAAAGACAGGCATGGTCTCCTCCGACAAGCTTATACGCACCATTGCTGCAAAGCTCCGCGAATACAAGGCGGAGAACATCGTTGTAGACCCCGTTATGGTGGCTACCAGCGGCTCAAGGCTCATCGCCGAGGAGGCTGTGGAGACTCTCAGGTCGGAGCTTCTCCCCATTGCCACTGTGGTGACTCCAAATATCCCCGAGGCGGAGATACTGGCGGATATGAAAATATCCTCGCAGGAGGACATGGTAAAAGCCGCAGAGATCATAGGCAGCAAATACAGCTGTGCAGTGCTCTGCAAGGGCGGTCACAGTCTCAGCGACGCAAATGACCTGCTCTGGAATAACGGCAAAACTGCATGGTTCAACGGAAAACGTATCGACAATCCAAACACCCACGGCACAGGCTGCACTCTTTCCAGCGCCATAGCCTCAAATCTGGCTAAGGGTTTCGGCCTTGAGGAGTCTGTAGAGAGGGCTAAGGAATACATATCGGGGGCTCTGGCTGCAATGCTGGACCTCGGAAAGGGCAGCGGTTCCATGGCTCACGCTTTCGCTCTTACAGGCAGATTTGCCCTGGAGGCTGAGTGATGGAACAGAAGCGCACCTCAATATATGAAAACGGACTTATCTGGTTCGGCGCAGGTGTATCCATTGCCGAGATAATCACGGGAACATATTTCGCTCCCCTGGGCTTCGGAAAAGGTCTCCTGGCAGTCATCATCGGTCACGTCATCGGCTGCACCATGCTTTTCCTTGCGGGACTCATCGGCGGCAGAACCCGCAGAAGCGCTATGGAGACCGTAAAGATGAGCTTCGGCAGCAAGGGCGGTATCTTCTTCTCAGCCCTGAACGTGCTGCAGCTGGTTGGCTGGACGGCTATCATGATATACGACGGCGCTCTGGCCGCAAACGGCATTTTCGGCGCAGGACGCTGGGTGTGGTGTCTGGTCATTGGCGGACTTATCATACTCTGGATACTCATCGGCATAAAAAATCTGGGCAAGGTAAATACTGTCGCCATGGCTGCTCTGTTCGTACTTACGCTCATACTCTGCAAGATAATATTCTTTGACGGCAGCGAGCTCCCCATCTCCGAGGAGAGCATGAGCTTCGGCGCAGCTGTGGAGCTATCCGTGGCTATGCCCCTTTCATGGCTGCCACTCATAAGCGACTACACGAGAGAGGCTGAAAAGCCTGTGGCAGCTACAGCTGTCAGCGCCATCGTCTACGGCATTATAAGCTGCTGGATGTACGTTATCGGCATGGGAGCTGCTATATTCACAGGCGAATATGACATCGCTCAGATAATGGTGAAGGCAAGCCTCGGCATTGCGGGTCTCCTCATCGTGGTATTCTCAACAGTTACCACCACCTTCCTTGATGCCTATTCCGCAGGTATCTCGGGAGAGTCAATCTTCGCAAAGCTCAAGGGCAAATGGATAGCTGTAGCAGCTGCGGTCATCGGTACTGCGGGGGCTATTATCTTCCCCATGGACGATATCACTGACTTCCTCTATCTCATCGGCTCGGTGTTCGCGCCTATGATAGCCGTTCAGATAGCAGACCATTTCATTCTGAAAAAGGACAGCTCAGACAAGAGCTTCGACATAATAAGCTGTATCGTGTGGGTGCTGGGATTTGCGCTGTACAGGGTACTTATGAGGGTGGACATTCCCGTGGGAAATACTCTGCCCGACATGGCGGCTACTATTATAATGTGTGTTGCCGCAAAGAAGATATTTGCAAAAAAACAATAACTGGAAGCCGGGAGACAGGAGCATGACATGCTCCCCCGCGCTCCCGGCTCCATACTATATGGAGGAAATAAAAATGAGAAACTACAGTACACAGATGGAAGCGGCAAAGAAGGGCATTATCACTCCCGAGATGAAGATAGTCGCTGAAAAGGAATATATAAGCGCCGAGGAGCTCCGCGAGCTGGTGGCAAAGGGCGAGGTCTGCATCCCATGTAATATCAATCACAAGTCCATTTCTCCCGAGGGTATCGGCACAAGAATGCGTACCAAGATAAACGTGAACCTGGGTATCTCCGGCGACGCCAAAAACTATGACGTAGAGATGGAAAAGGTTGATATGGCGCTTAAATTCGGTGCCGAGGCTATCATGGATCTCTCCAACTACGGCAAGACCAATACATTCCGCACCGCTCTCATAGAAAAGTCGCCTGCTATGATAGGCACAGTTCCCATGTATGACGCTATCGGCTACCTGGAAAAGGACCTCCTTGAGATAACTGCCGAGGACTTCCTGAGAGTTGTCCGCGCTCACGCTGAGGAAGGCGTTGACTTCATGACTATCCATGCAGGTATCAACCGCCGCGCTGTTGAGGCATTCCGCAGAGACAAGCGCAAGATGAACATAGTTTCAAGAGGCGGCTCACTCCTGTTCGCATGGATGATGATGACAGGCAACGAGAACCCCTTCTACGAGCACTATGACGAGGTACTGGATATACTCCGCGAGTTCGACTGCACTATCTCCCTGGGAGACGCTCTCCGCCCCGGATGTATCGACGACGCTACAGACGCAGGACAGATCTCCGAGCTCATCGAGCTGGGCGCTCTCACAGAAAGAGCCTGGGCTAAGGACGTTCAGGTAATGGTAGAGGGCCCCGGTCACATGGCTATGAACGAGATCGCCGCAAATATGAAGCTCCAGAAGCGTATCTGCCACAACGCTCCATTCTACGTCCTGGGACCTCTGGTAACCGATATCTTCCCCGGATATGACCACATCACCTCCGCTATCGGCGGTGCTATCGCTGCTGCAAGCGGTGCGGACTTCCTCTGCTATGTAACTCCCGCAGAGCACCTCCGCCTTCCCGATACAAATGACGTTAAGGAGGGTATAATCGCAAGCCGCATAGCTGCTCACGCTGCCGACATCGCAAAGGGCATACCCCACGCAACAGACCGCGATAACGCTATGGCTGAGGCTCGTCACGAGGTAGACTGGGACAAGATGTTCGAGATAGCCGTTGACGGCGAAAAGGCAAGAGCCTACTTCGAGAGCACTCCCCCCGCTGACAGACACACCTGCTCCATGTGCGGAAAGATGTGCGCGGTAAGGACTACAAATATGATCCTCAACGGCGAAAAGGTAGAGTTCTGCTCTGAAAAGTAAATACCCAAAGCACACCTGACTTTTGTGCTGATATGGAAGTTCTGCCCCTGAGCGCTGAAAAGTGTCCGGGGGCATTATGTTTCTCTGAAGCCATTAGCCTTTAGCTTTTAGCCATCAGGAAGCGGCCTTGCCGTTTTATTATCGGGCGGATAATATCCACCCCTGCATTATGCTAACGGCTAAGTGCTTAACTCAGTTTTTTCTTTGCACAGGCAGGCTCAGACTTCGTGCAAGAGCACAATTTTGTCTGTTCGTTTTTGTAGGAATTGCATCAAATTCCCGGCTCTTGTGCAAAAATGAACTTCCTTCCCTTGATTATTCTTCACCAATGTGCTATAATGTAATTTATACTATGGATAGTTATGCTCTTTTCTGAACAGCTGTCCCGAAAAATTCTCACCTGAGGGTGAGAGTTTTCAGGCGCTCATGCGTCTAATTATTATAAGACTGTTTTCGGAGCTTACTGCTCCGTGGAAGGGAAAAGGTAATAAAACATGAAAAAAGTCATTATTATCGGTGCGGGACCTGCGGGTCTTACCGCTGCCTATGAGCTTCTCAAGGACGGCTCAGGCGAATACGATGTCACTGTACTCGAAGAGACCTCTGCTATCGGCGGTATCTCAAAGACCGTAAACTACAAGGGCAACCGTATGGATATGGGTGGCCACCGTTTCTTCTCAAAAATACCCGAGGTAAATCAGTGGTGGAACAATATGCTTCCCGTTCAGGGCGTTCCCTCATCGGACGATAAGTTCCTCAAGAGACACGTAAACGTTGAGGAAGGCGGTCCCGACCCCAAGCACACTGACCGCGTTATGCTCAAGAGACACAGAGTGTCACGTATCCTTTTCAACGACAAGTTCTATGATTACCCCGTTTCGCTCAAGCCCGAGACTATCAAGAATTTCGGCTTCTTCACAACTATGAAGGTGGGCTTCAGCTACCTCAAGGCTGCTATCCACAAGCGTCCCGAGAACAATCTGGAGAACTTCTACATCAACTGCTTCGGTAAGGAGCTCTACTCCATGTTTTTCGAGTACTACACCGAAAACCTCTGGGGCAGACACCCCAGCGAGATCGACGCTTCATGGGGCGCACAGCGTACCAAGGGTCTGTCTATCGTGGGTATCATCAAGGACTTCTTCGGAAAGCTCTTCAAGGTAAAGAACCGTAAGGTAAATACCTCTCTCATCGAGGAGTTCAAGTACCCCAAGCTTGGTCCCGGACAGCTCTGGGAGGTAACTGCCGATGAAGTCAAGAAGCTGGGCGGTACCATCATCATGGAGGCTGCCGTTAAGAAGCTCCACAAGGACGAAAACAACAACCTCACAGGCGTTACTTATATAAAGGACGGCAAGGAGGTAGAGCTCAGCGGCGACTGCATTATCTCCTCAATGCCTGTCAAGGACCTTGTTGCAGGCATGAACGATGTTCCCGAGGACGCTGCAAGGATCGCCGCAGGTCTTCCCTACCGTGACTACATGACCCTCGGTGTTCTCGTTCCCAAGCTCAAGCTCAAGAACAAGACCAATATGAAGACCGTCGGCAATATCGTGCCCGACTGCTGGGTATACGTTCAGGACAGACGTGTAAAGATGGGACGTTTCCAGATCTATAACAACTGGTCTCCTTACATGGTAAAGGACCTTGGCCATACCGTATGGGCAGGTCTTGAGTACTTCGTTACCGAGGGCGACAAGTTCTGGAACATGACCGAGGAGCAGTTCTCTGATTTCTGCGTAAAGGAAATGGTAAAGCTGGGTCTTATCGACAGCGCAGACCAGGTCATCGACACCCACATGGAAAAGGTGAAGAAGGCTTACCCTGCTTATTTCGATACCTACGACGAGATGGACAAGCTCATCGAGTACCTCGATACTATCCCCAACCTCTACTGCGTAGGACGTAACGGTCAGCACAGATATAACAATATCGACCACTCTATGGTCACCTCCTTCGAGGCTGTCAAGGCTATCAAGAGCGGCAGCACCGATAAGTCCGCTATCTGGAACGTAAATACAGAGAAGGAATACCACGAGGAGAAGCAGAAGTAATGAACGAGATAAAACAGATCTTCCGCGACAAGGACTTCAAGAAGCTCTTTGTGGGAGATACAGACAATACCCTCATACAGTTCTTCCGCTATATCTTCGTCGGCGGTCTTGCGACTGTCGTTGACTGGGGACTTTCCTTCGTTCTTTTCAAGTTCGTCTTCGGTGAGCGCTTCGCCGTCGCAGCAAATTCCCTGTCATTCGTGGCAGGTCTCATCGTCAACTATCTCATCAGCACCTTCTGGATATTCAAGACCTCCAACGTCAAGAACAAATTCGTGGAGTTCCTCGGATTTGCTGCCATAGGTGTTGTGGGACTCATCATAACCATGGGTATAACCAAGGGCTTTGAGGTATGGCTCAGCGATAAGACCAGCGCTTATCAGATGATAGCAAAGGTAGTTTCTACTGCCGTATCCTTCCTGTGGAACTTCTTCGCAAGAAAGATACTGCTCTACACTAAAAAGGACAAGACATAATTTATTATAGCGGGGCGGCGTGATGCGCCCCCCCTGCCTTTTATGGAGGAAAAATATGGACGACAAGACTAAAAAGGCTGCCGACAGCGTAAAGGACGCAGCTGAGGAGGTACTTGACTTCACCGAAACTGCTTCAGATGCAGCCGAGGAAGTCATCGACCTTACCGAGACTGCTGCCGAAGAAGCTGCGGAAAAGGCAGAAAAGGTCGAAGAAGCAGCCGAAAAGGCAGTGAAAAAGGCTGCCGGAAAGGCTGAAAAGGCTGCGGAAGGTGCTAAAAAGAAAAGCAGCGACAGCAGCAAGAACAAAAACGGCAGCAAAAAGAGCTCTGACACCAAGAAGTCCGGTAAAAACACCGATGATAAAAACAAGAGCGGCAAGTCCGACAAGAAGACCGAGGAGCCTGCCGAAACAGATGAGCCCAAGACACTGGCAGAAAAGCTGACAGCTCTCAAAAGCCGTCTCCGCCTTGATATTCTGGGCAAGATAGCTGTCTGGGTGCTCACAGCTGCACTGTTCCTGGGTGTCTGCGCTGTGACTATCTACTACGTTACCACTGCTTCAAAGGCTGAATTCCACGCCGACTGCACCGACACCATCGTATGGGCTGAGGCTTCCGTGGAAAGCGGCCGCACCTATGATAAGGATTTCTCTTATGCCTGCTTCCTGCCCTTCAGCACAAGCACCATAATGATACCCCTTATCCATATGTTCGGCTACGGAATGACTGCTCATATCGTGGGAATGATGTGCTTCTTCGTACTGCTCACGGTATTCATGCTGTTCATGATAAGAGAGACGACGGGAAGCTTCCCGCTTTCAATGGTGGGAACAGCAATATTCCTTTCTATCACCCTCTCCACCAAGAAAATGCGAGAGATATTCTGGGGACACACAATTTACTACTCCCTGGGAATACTCTTCCTTCTCATAGGCGCATTCCTATACTTCAGGCTACTTACTGTTGGCGGCAAGTCGTCCGCTCTGAGAAAAGAGGGCAAGGACGCCAAGAAGACATTTATCCACAGGATCATCATATTCCTTCTTATCTGCGCATTCATGGTATGCACAGGTCTGGACGGCATCACAGGCTTCACCCTGTTCGTTCTCCCCTTCGCAGGCGCTATATTCGCAGAACAGTTCGTTGATGCAAAGACCAAGCTTTTAAGCAGCAAGACCGCTCTGGTAGCTTTCAGAGCAGTTGTGTTCCTTGTAATGGCTGTTATCGGCAATCATATCAACGGCAAGCTCCTGGGCGATATGACCGCAGGCTATCAGGAAGCAAACTCCAATTTCTCACCTATGGAGGAATGGCTTGAGCACTTCCAGAAGCTCCCCTTCGCATGGATGAGGCTTCTGGGCGTTGAGAGCCTTACAAACGTCAAGTTCGCCAGCAAGGAAGGCATTCCCAATATGCTCTGCCTTATGACATCTATCCTCATTGCTGTGCTCCCCATCGTTGCGACCTGCTTCTACAAGAAGTTCGGCGACGACCGCAGAGCAAGAATGATGCGCATCTGGATATGGATGCACTGGGCTGTTACAGCTGTAAACATCATGGGCTATGTATTCGGCGTTCTCTCAGCTGCTGACTGGAGAATAATCCCCATGATAGGCACCTCACTCATCGTAAGCATACTCTTCCTCACCTGGGCTGTCTCCAGAAAGGCAGACGTTGCAAGACTTGCAGTGGTGCTCTTCGTTCCCATCTTCGTAACCGGCCTCGTTCACTGCAATGACGTCAGAAAGATGAAGAAGGACGCATACAAGACTACCACACAGTTCATGCTGGCTGACTTCCTTGAGGAACAGGGCGTTACAAAGGGCTATGCTACATTCTGGAATGCTAACTCAGTTACTCTTATCACCAACAACAAGATCAAGGTCTATGATATAGATGTAAACGAGAACGGCGCAAGCATGAGAACATACCAGTCCTCAAGAAGATGGTATGAGACAGATCCTTACCAGAAGGATTACTTCCTCCTTCTCTCGGATTATGAGTACAGCCTGTTCCAGCAGTCCAACTCCTACGCATTCGATCCGCCTCAGCGTATCGCCAATACAGTTATCAACAATGTTGGCTATACACTTCTGGTATACGATCACAATATCATCGAGATATAAAAGAAAAAAAGGCACCTTCGGGTGCCTTTTCCTTATCATATCAGCCTGAAAAATTATTCAGCAAGCTTCTTGTTGATAGCATCAACAAGCTCGTCTGCATTCACGCCGTGTACCATTGCTGCTTCTTCAATGGACTCGCCCTGTGATGCAGGACATCCGAGACAGTGCATTCCTATGCTGAAAAGAATAGGTGATACGTCCTTGTCAAGCTGGAGAAGCTCGCCTATCTTTGTATCCTTTGTAACCTGTGCCATTTTAACGACCTCCGTTATTTTTTACTTCAGGGACTTGACAAATGTCCGCCCCTTTGTTATAATATTATCATAGTATTTGACAATTGTCAAGGAGCTTGAACCAACTTTTACAAAGCGAGGTATTTTGTCCATGTATCAGGGAAGCAACAAATCAGCATTACTCTCTCAGAAACTCATCTCAGAGGCCCTTCTGCGGCTTCTTGAGGAGAAATCCTTCAGCGAAATAAGCGTCAGCGACCTCTGCCGCGAGGCTCAGGTATCACGCCAGACCTTCTATTCCCTGTTCGGTACAAAGGAAAATGTTATAATGTATGAGCTCAGCCATAACTGCTGCTTCCTCCCCGAGGAAAACGATACATCCTGCCACTCCGCTGTGTTCCGCAGCTTCTGCGAGGGCTACAGCCGCTATATAGTGGATAAAAAGCACATTATCGGGCTCCTTGTAAAAAATGACATGATACACTTCCTCTATGACGTGCAGTACAAGTCACTGATGGACTGCAAACACTTCATCAGCGATGTCCCCGATGACAGCAGAGTATTCATCGTGGACTTCATTGCCAGCGGCATGAACAGCATCGCAAAAAACTATATCCTCACAGGTGCTAAAGCGGACATCGCCTTCCTTGAAAAGCTCATGTTCAGCCTCTACGGCGGTCTTTACTTCAAGAATTACAAATAACCGTTCATTACAAGCCCGCGGCAGTCTCACTGCCTGCGGGTATTTTTTCGGCTTAAAAATTTGCAACACAGCCGCAGCCGTGCTATAATATATGTATGACACGGAGATGATAACATGAAAAAAGATTTTTCGGAAGGACCGGTCTGGAAGATAATCCTGGCTCAGGCTGTACCTCTGATGCTTGCCCAGCTGATACAGCTGCTGTATAACGTTGTTGACAGAATTTACATCGGACATATGAACGGCGGTGACGGTACCGCTCTCACAGGCATAGGCCTCACCTTTCCCGTGGTGACATTTATAGTGGCTTTTGCTGCGCTTTTCGGAATGGGAGGCGTGCCGCTGTTCTCTATCGCAAACGGTGCAGGAAAGAACAACAGGGCTGAAAGGATACTCGGCAGCTCATTCCTGCTGCTCATCATCAGCGCTGCGCTGCTCACCGCAGTCGGTGAGATATTCTGCAAGCCCATTCTCTACTTCCTCGGTGCCAGCGACAGCTCCTACGGCTACGCTGCAGAGTACCTAAGATACTATCTGGCAGGTACGGTATTCTCAATGCTCAATACGGGACTGAATGGATACATAAGCGCCCAGGGCTTCCCTAAAACAGGCATGATGACAGTGGTCATAGGTGCGGTGCTGAATATAGTCCTTGGCCCTCTCTTTATTTTCGTCTGCGGACTTGGCGTTGCAGGCGCCGCTATAGCTACGGTGATAAGTCAAGCGGCATCGGCACTGTGGATACTCCGCTTTCTCACAGGCAGAAAAGCAGCCCTGAGGCTCAGGCGGAATAATATACGCTTTTCACCTGACATCGCCCTGAGCATAGTCAAGCTGGGAGCCTCAAATTTTGTTATGCAGGGCACCACCTGCTTCGTGCAGGCTGCCTGCAACTCTACCCTTCAGATCTACGGCGGCGATGTTTACGTCGGCATCATGACAGTACTCAACTCTATCAGGGATATATTTATGCTGCCCGTTCACGGACTTATCAGCGGCTCTCAGCCTGTTATGAGCTTCAATTACGGGGCAGGCAAAAATCAACGTGTAAGGGCTGCAATCCGCTTCAACACCCTTGCAGGAGCCGTTTACACTATGGCCGCATGGCTGGCTGTGCTGATTTTTCCGCGGTTCTGGTTCATGATCTTTTCAAACGACGCCTCATTCCTTGAACACGGTATCTCCGCTATCAGGATATACTTCTTCGGATTTGTATTCATGTCATTCCAGTTTGCGGGACAATCGGTATTCCAGGCTGTGGGCGACGCAAAACACGCCATTTTCTTCTCGCTGCTCAGAAAGGCAGTAATAGTAGTACCGCTGACCCTGCTGCTGCCACGTCTTGGGCTCGGAGTTGACGGTGTGTTCATTGCGGAACCTGTCTCAAACACTATCGGCGGTCTCGCCTGCTTCATAACCATGCGGCAGACAGTATACAAAAGACTCAGAAAAGGCTGCTGAGTTCTTCATCTGCATTTTATCCACCAAGCATAATAATATTATCCATACAGGCTTATGTGCTCCCGTTGATGACGGGAGCTTTTCTTTTCAGCACAAAAGTTATATTTTTTCGTACACAAAGCGATAATTTAAGGTATATAAAGAAAAGCTCTCCTGTAAGTTCCAGTTCAAAAGCAATATTATTTAAGAAAATGTTATAATTATATAATAATCATTCGCAGTCATTTTGTCCACCTCGCAATTTTTGGGCAGTACAAGTAAACAAATTATCATCGCAGTCGAGTACAAAGTAAAAATATTGGTAAAATGCTTTGATGAACAGCAAGAAATTGCGGTTTTTCTGACCAAATCTTGCTGAGAAGTAGTCAAAAATTGCCGTCTTGTTAATAATTACTTTACAAATTCACGGTTTTATTGTATATTAACATCAAAGATAATAAACAATAATGCCAAACTAACCGAAGGAAAATTATCTATTTTCACCTAACATTTATGATGAGGAGGGATCGTAAAAACAAACTTCACGGCATTATTCAATGAGGATGTTTTTAATTAAATTATTCAGGAGGGAATTATGAAATCCAAGAAAATCACTTCGCTTTGTCTCGCAGCTCTGGTCACTTCCGCTGTTTTCGGCAGCTCAACCGCTGCAAGTCTGGCAGCTGATGACGAAATCGCGACTCTCATCGGAAGCAGCTTTGAAAGCGGCGAGGACGGCTGGTCGGGACGAGGCGCCGCTTCCGTTTCGGTAAGCAAGTCTGTTGCACATGAAGGCTCAGCTTCTCTTGCAGTCACAAGCAGAACCGCCGCATGGAACGGTGCTACCATACCGCTGGATTATTCTTTCTCGGCAGGCAGCACCTACGGCTTTGAGGCTTATGTAAGATTCGACTCCGGCACCGACTCCGACAACTTCAAGCTGTCGCTCCAGTACAACGACGGCACTACCACACAGTACGCCGACATCGCAAAGGGCGTCGTAAAGAAGGGCGAGTGGACAAAGCTCTCCAACGATAAGTACACTATCCCCGCAGGTGCTTCGGATATGTCATTCTATGTTGAAACTGAGGACAGCACTATTGATTTCTTTGTTGATGATGTGAAGGTAACAGGCGCTAAGGGCGCTGCTCCTTCCATACCGTCAACACCGACAGTATCCTCATCGGGCAAGCCACAGCGCGGTGATATGAACAAGGACGGAGTCGTTGACTGCTTCGACCTCATTACTATGAGGCGCATAGCTCTCCAGTCCGAGTACGACAAGGACTCACTCAAGCTGGGCGACCTCAATAACGACGAAAAGATCGACGGCTCAGACATCAAGGAGCTCTCCTCATTCGTCAGCGGCGATGAAATAGAGTTCCAGCCCACTAATATACAGGACGGTCCCGGGGATTATCCCAAGAGCTACGACTTCCCTGCTGTAAGCCAGCTGAAGAGCTCCAATGACGTTCCCGATCCCTTCATCTTCATGGACGGCTCAAAGGTACAGTCCGAGGAGGACTGGTGGAGACGTCAGGCTGAGATCAGCTGTATGTACGAATACTATATGTACGGCAAGTGGATCGACGGCTCAGACGACGAAACCTCCTACAAGATCAGCGGCAACAAGATGACTATCACAGTTAAGCGCAAGAGCACAGGCAAGACCGCTTCCTTCAACATGGTCATCAACAAGCCCGCAACTGTACGCCACGAGGGCGGTGCTCCCGTTATCCTCGGTATGCACAAGGGTATCGCAGAAAGCACTGCTACCTCAAAGGGATATGCAGTTATCACCTATGATGCTGACGGTATGTTCTCAGCTCCCGGTACTGCACAGGACAACAACCAGCACAAGGGCGCATTCTACGACCTCTATCCCTACGGAAACAGCTTCGACACCCAGACAGGTGAGCTCATGGCATGGTCATGGGGACTCAGTCGCTGCCTTGACGCTCTCTATGCAGGCGCCGCAAAGGAACTGAACATCAACCCCGAGAATGCTATCTGTACAGGCGTTTCAAGATACGGCAAGGCTACTGCTGTATGCGGAGCTTTTGAAAAGCGTTTCAAGATGTGTGCTCCTTCCTGCTCAGGTGCAGGCGGTATCGCTCTGTATCGTTACACATCACAGGGCAAGACCTACGACTTCAGCTCAAAGGGTGCTTCAAGCTCCTACAGATACACTGAGAACGAGCCTCTCGGAAGTCTCCAGGCTTCAGGCGAGCAGGCATGGTTCAACGGAAAGTTCATGGAATTCAGGAACGTAAATCAGCTCCCCATGGATCAGCATATGCTGGGTTCGCTCTGCTGTGATCCCGACAGATACCTTTTCATCATCGGCTCTTGTGTTGGTGAGGACTGGGTAAATGCTCCTTCAATGTGGATGAGCTACTGCGGTATGAGACACATATGGGATTACGTTGGTCTCAGCGATCACCTTGCTATCAATATACATAAGGAAGGTCACGCAGTAATTGCCGAGGACGTTGAGAAAATGATCCAGTTCTTCGATTACCACGTTTACGGTATCCAGCCCAAGATGGACCTCAAGGAGCTCCAGACCTCAGTTTTCGAGCTTCCCAAGAACAAGGATCCCTATCAGGATACCTTCACATCAAAATGGCTTTATTAATAGAGACATTTAGCCTAAGTAGAAAGTTTCTGCATATAATGTAACAGTTTTACCGCTTTTAAGGTTAGTTTAAGATTATTTTAAGAATTATTTATTATTATATAATCATCTATTAATAATAGCCCCCATAGCTATTTAGGAGGATGATTGAAATGAAAAAGAAAAGTTTACTGGCAGGCATCCTGTCTGCCTGTATCCTCAGCTCGGCAGCCGTGGCTGTTACCTCGGCTGCAGGAGCGCCCAATGATATAGTATACGGCGACGCAAACTGCAACGGCACACTTGAGCTGTCAGACGCTATACTTATCATGCAGAGCCTTGCTAATCCCTCAAGATACGGCCTGGCAAGCACTGAGGAGGGTCATCTCACCCAGGAGGGCAAGCTCAACGGCGACGTTTATGAGCGCGGCGGCGGTATAACTGCCAATGACGCTCTCTCCATCCAGCGCCGTCTGCTTAACCTGATCCCCAGTCTGCCCGAGTCATATGACCCCGGCTACTCAGGTGAGATCACCACTACCGCTCCCATAGTAACAACGACACCTGTCACAACTACAGAGCCCATCGTTACCGTTCCAAAGGAGGACGTGGAGACAAAGATCCACCTCAATGGTTCATCGGCTACAGTTGAAGGTAAGTACGCTACAGCCAACGACTCAAACGTTGCTATCTCACATTCGGGAAGCTACTACATCGACGGTACTCTCAACAACGGACAGATCTACGTTGAGGTCCCCGATGACCAGGCTGATCCCGACACGGTAAAGCTCATCTTCAACGGCGTAAATATCACAGGAAACAGTGCTCCTGCTATCCTGATCAAGAACGCTGACAAGACCTCTATCACCGTTTCCGACGGCACAGAGAATACTGTCTCTGACGGCACTTCGGCTTATACAGGCGACAACGAGGGCTGCGCTGTTATCGAAGCCAAGGACGATCTCACTATCAAGGGCGGCGACGCAGGTACAGGTACTCTGAACATAAATGCTAATGTTCAGCCCGGCGTTGTCTGCAACAACGATCTCAAGATCACCGGCGGCAACATCAATATCAATACCCTTAACGAGACAGAGGGTCAGGACGCCATCAAGGGCAAGACCTCAGTTACAGTAAAGGGCGGCACTGTCATCATCGACTCTAAGGGCGACGGTATCAAGTCCTCAAAGGGCAACGTTGACATCGAAGCAGGTACAGTAAGCATAAAATCAAGCAAGGACGCTATCCAGGCTGAGACCGACCTCAACATCTCGGGCGGTAATATCGGAGCATTCGGAGACAGAGGTCTCACAAGCGTTGGTACTATCAACGTTACAGGAGGCAGCCTCCTTGCTACAGCTACAGATAATCAGTACGAGGGAACTCTTACCGCTCAGCAGTCAGTGCTGGCATTTGACTTCGTAAAGGAGTGGTCAAAGAACAATCCTATCGCTCTGACAGATCCCTCCAAGAAGATATTCTTTGAGGAGAACACACTCAAAAAGTACAGATATGCAGTGGTTTCATCTCCCGACCTCAGCACCTCGGGCGACTATAAGCTTTTTGCAGGCGGTATCAAGATGAAGCACAGCACAGGCAATACCTTCAAGGGCGGCACTCCTGCAAGCTATACCGAAGTAAACAACGATATGGACGATCAGGATCAGCTCTACGGCAGCCTCTTCAACCAGAAGCTGGTACACAAGATCGAAGTTAAAATGTCAGATAATGACTGGAACAACTTCACGAAGGTGGCTCAGAATGAAGAGTGGGCTCCCTGTGATGTTGTCATCGACGGCGAGGAGTTCAAGAATGTCGGCATCAGAACCAAGGGCAACAGCTCTCGTATGATGGTAAACAACGGCAAGTACAGCTTCCGCTTCAAGATGGATAAGTACGATAAGTACGCCAACTATCACGGTCTTACAGAATTCTGTCTGAATAACTTCTATTCAGATGCTTCATGCATGAGAGATACTATCTGCTATGACGCAATGTACGCTCTCGACGGCGTCGCTCCCAAGACCAGCTATTCCGATATGTACCTCAACGGCAAGCTCTACAGCTTCTATCTCGCTTGTGAGCAGCCCGGTACAACCCTGGCAGAGCGTTATGCTATCGACGATGACTCAAACCTCTACAAGGCCACTGAGAGAAGCAATCAGGGCGGCGGTATGTTCATGATGGGCGGCGACAGCTACAGCACATTCACACAGAATATGCCCGTAAGCAACCTGGACCTCAAGTTCGGCAATGATGAGCAGCTGACTCACCTTGAAGAGCTCAAGACTGAGATCAACAAGCTGACAAGCTCAAACTACAAGTTCATCGAGAATATCATGGACGTTCCCAGCTTCCTCAAGGGCTTCGCAGTTAACTCGGTAATGTGCAACTACGACAGCTATAACGGCTCACTTGCACATAACTATTACCTTATCTACACAGGCGGCAAGCACTACTTCGTAGGCTGGGACTACAACCTTAGCCTCGGTGCTTTCCAGGGCGGTACAGACGCTGTAAATTCAGACGTCAAGACAAGCCTCTATCAGGCCGAGCTCAAGGATCGTCCTTTCGCTAAGCTTCTTCAGGTGCCCGAGTACTACGATATGTATGTAGGCTACGTTAGAGAGATCCTTGACACATTCAGCAATCCCGAGCAGTACGCTGCTAATTATGTTTCTCTGATCCGTCCTCACGTTCAGGCAGATCCCCCTGTACTTCTGATGGTGTATAATAAAACTTGACACAATCCAGCCAATCAATGTAAGATAAAATAAAATAAAAAAGGAGCGTGTCAAAAATGGGAACAGGA